>Ga0310786_10003765_pt1 | contig 21729 bp, 20 predicted proteins | sample AusTroGonzalo_MG_FD_203881 | JGI IMG/M metagenome (GOLD analysis project Ga0310786, IMG submission 203881) | Bovine rumen microbial communities from tropical cattle in Woodstock, Queensland, Australia - Gonzalo_03 (v2) (version 2) | ecosystem: Host-associated > Mammals > Digestive system >...
ATGAGATGATGGTGGCGATGGCGTTGAAGAAGGCGGGCATTTCCGCCGGGCGCACCGTTGTGCCAGTGCATGACTATGTGCCGTACAGATGCGAGAACATCATGCATGACGGCTATGAGTTTGTAGAGCGCAATCTGGCGGAGAAGAACTTCAGGTTCCCGTCGCTGTATTTCGTCATGGACGACTGGCTTGCAGCAGGCATGCTGTGCGCGTTTCAGGCGCACCATGTCCGCATTCCCGAGGATGTCAAGTTTGTCTGCTACACCAATCGCGGATTCGGGCCGATTTATCCAAAGCCGATAACGTTCTTTTCCTGCGATCCATTCAAGATGGGCGACGAGTTCGCGCGTCGCATATACGACTACCTAGTCCTTCACAAGCCGTTCCCGAACACATACGTAAAATGCGAGTATATCGTAGGCGAGACGTTTCCTGACGCGAATGCATGATGCATTCCGTATATTCCGTATAAAATAAGTCCGCGTTTGGCGTTGCTTTCACGTCTGCAATATGGGATAATTCTCTCTGAAAGCACCCGAAGATTCTTTTCGGATGCTGGAATGAACAACCAGAGAAAGGCATAAATCCATGTCAACAGGAAAAGCACGGCTCTACAGTAAAATCGTCGGTCTGGTGATTATCTCGGCGGCAATTCTCCCAGAAGTTCATGGTGAACCGTACGTCGTGACAGTCGGTGACGGTGAGCAGACTGTTGACGCTGCGTTCGTCACGGCGCTTGGCGCAAGCGAAGCGCTTGTCAAGCGAGGAGCCGGAGTCTTGAGGTCAAATGCGCTTCTCAATGGCTACACAGGAGAAATCCGGGTTGAGGAGGGCGTGTTCGTGGTCACGGAGAACGGGTCCCTTGGCACGGCGGCCGGCGAAACGAGCGTTTCGAATGGCGCGACGCTTCTCTTGGATATCGCGACGGCCAATGCCTATAACAATGAGGGCGAGAAGGTGCACATCTCCGGCGCGGGCGCAGCGGGATATGGCGGGGCGGTTGTCAATAACGGAACGTATCAGCAGTTTATGTTTTACAAAGGCCAGCTGATTCTCGAGGGCGACGCCGTTGTTTCCCGTACGGAGACAGGATCTCGCTATGATATGCGTGATTCTTCGCTTGTTATGAATGGTCATACATTGACGATAGACATGGGTACGCGCGATTATGCGTTTTATCTTGCGCGGACGCGTGTTCGTGAGCCCGGCAATATTGTTGTGAATAGCGGTCGCATGTACATTGAGGGCAACAGCAACGCGGCCTGGGACGGCACGGCGGCGAATGTCATCACAGTGAAAAATGGAGCAAGCATCCGTCGTCAGGAATCGAATGCCGTCATTCCGTGGACGCTTGTTCTTGAGAATGGGGCATATTACGATGTTCTGCCTGATAGATACAGCTTTTGGCAGAATGATAACTATTATCGCTGGGACGGACCGGTTCACGTCGGCGGCTGGTGTCTCTACTCAGCGAATGGAGGCACGCGCATGTTGTTCGAGGGGCCGATTTCCGGTACAGGACCGATGTATTTTACGGCTGGCTGGCTCTGGCTCGTCAACGCTGGCAATACATTCAGCGGGCAGGTGTACTTCAATGGACAGGGGGCCACGACATCCAGCACGGGCGGTGTTGTCGTCTGTTCAAACGGCGCTCTGCCGGCGACCTCGGCAGGCGCAAAGATCCATATGGGCGATCTTGTCTTCAAGGCAACCGAGGAACTCGACCTCCCGCCAGTCGAAATCGAGGGCTACGGGAGCATTGTTGGAGGGAGAGGCGTCATGGCGTCCCTTAAGAAGACAGGAGACGGAATGCTGGATGTCCAGGGCGTATTCAACGTAACGGGCCGCACGGAACTCGCCGGAGGCATGATTCGGCTGGCGAAGATGCCGATGGGAAATCCGGGTCTCATCAAAAGCACCTTGCTGGAATCGGAGACGGGCGTGGGTGTCTGGGAAATGCTCTATAGCCGTGGCGTGACATTTGCGGATCAGGGTGTTCGGACACTGGGATTTGATGTTATGACAGGAACAGGCCCCTCTTACTGGCCGAACAGCAACACTGCGGTCAAGTATACGGGTTACCTCTGGAATCGTACCGACGAGGATGTGACGTGGAGCTTTTACTCGTATGTCAGGCAGGGAGCGCGTCTGTCGATTGACGGGCAGCCGAGTATGACGCAGTTCCAATCAACTGGGCATGAAATTTGGGGACCGGTGACATTGACTCCTGGTTCCCACAAGGTCGAGATGTGGGTTATTTGCGAGGCCAACGCTGCGGCCGGAGGCGTGACAGAAGAAGGTTACCCGCTTGGCTTCGGCGTAGATCGTCAGGGGCGCACTTCGGAGGTCGGCGGGAATTTCGCCTATCTGGAGGATCCTGGCGACGGCTCGCTCCTGACAAGCGATACAATGACGAAAGAGGGTCTTGACTATTCGGTTGTCAGAACCCGACTTGCTGATCTGTCCCTTGCAAGCGGAACGGTGCTGGATCTCAACGATCCCGAGGTGTCTGCAGAGGTCGGCATTCTTTCCGGTTCTGGAATCGTGTCGAACGGGTTGCTGCATGTCTCGACGAAATGGGTAATCCGCCCGAACGAAGTGTTGGAGGTGCGCAACGGCGGACTTGTCATCGACGACACGGCGACATTGGATTTTGGCGACATCAGTTTGTTCCCAAGCGAGCAGGGCGGGGTGGTCATCGCGCGCGTCAGCGGCGCGGTCGTTGGTCTGAATCGCTTTTCTGTCCCGGCAGAGGGGTGGAGGCTGAGGAGGAACGGTGCCGGCGAGATTATATTGAAGCAGGCAGAGGGCTGCATCCTGACCTTCCGCTGATTCAAGTTAGGATCAATCGGTGAAACGGGTTGTTGCTGTCGCTTTTGCGCTATTTCTTTGCCAGTGCATTGGCCGCGAGCTGGAGTATCCATTCGCTGCTGGAGGGGAGACGAGTCGCTTCGAATGTTCGGTGAAGCCCGGCTGCGCCTATCGCCTGGACTATGAATGGCGCGAGGAGAATGTATCGAGTCGGTCATATCTGATGCCTCATCTCAAGGTGGCTGATGCAGAAGGGCGGACTGTTCTTGATCGAAACGTCGGGATGATCCAACAGCGCGTGTTTGATCCGGTGGATCCGAACATCCAGCGCTGGCAGGTGATTGCGTTTATGGATGATGCCGACAGACCGGCCAGCACTGCCGGATTCGAAGGTGTATCGTCCGTAAGGCTGCCTCTGGGTTCAGCCCGTTTAGAGCTGTCCGTTTCACACTTCGGCGAGCCGGCGCGTATCTCGCACGAGCGGTTTGCCGCAACGCCGATCGGGGAAGTGCCGCGCATTCGCTGCAGCTTCCCGACTCTTCCACCGGTCAAGGCGCTCTCGGATGCCGAACTCGATGCGGCGCTGGATGGACGTGTCCGCGCCGTTGCCAAGCTGAGACCCGTCGGAGACCGTACGGAGTTGTTCGTCAATGGGCAGCGGACGTTGCCGAAGATCTTCAAGAACTGTCCGTGGGACAATCCCCAGCCGTATCGGGCCGCAAAGATCTTCGGCGAGGCCGGCTTTAACGTCTTTACTGTTTTCTTCTCGCTTTCGGATTTGTGGAAAGCCGATGATGCAATCGACGGCGCTCCGCTCCGAGAAAAACTGCGCAAGCTGCTTCGCCACAATCCGAGTGTGTTGGTCTTGCTGGAGATGAGCGTCACGCCGCGTCCGGGCTGGGGAGAGGAGCATCCCGACGAGGTTTTCCGGTGCGAATCTGGTCGTTACGGACTCTTCACGCACGGACGAATCTGCGCCTTTACCGAAACGCCAAGGGACGATTCCGCCCGCAAGGCATTTGCCGTTCCGTCATACACGTCTAAACTGTATTCCGACGAGGCGTCGTCCGCAATCGAACGCCTCTTTGCCGAAATTGAGCAATGGCCTGAGTCGAAGGCGGTCATCGGCGTCTATGTCAACGGAGGAACGGACGGCCAGTGGCTTGATCTCTTTGACAATTCCGCCCTGCCGCGACGAGAGTCGGCCGATTACTCCGTAGCCTCCCAGCGAGGTTTTGACGCCTACCGCAAAGCGTGTGGCGAGGAACCGGTGCCAGTGCCGTCAACAGATGCGTTTCGCGTCAGTGACCGAGTTGACTTTGGCGAGCATGTCAACACGCCTGAAAGCGAATGGCGCGATTTTTATGTTCGGGCTTCCGCGAGGATGCGCTTGAAATTCGCGCGTGCGGTCAAGCGGGCGACGGGCCGGCGGATCCTGGTCGGCAGCTATTCGCCGAATACGGGATTGGCCGGTTCGGCTCTGTTCGCGCAGACATGCGCGAAGAAACTGATTGAATCGCCATACTTCGACTTCTTCGCCGTTGTCCCGAGCTATGTTCGTGAGCCGTCCGATCCTGTCGTCTCGGCGGTTTACAACGGCTCGCTTGTCCGCAACGGAAAGCTGTTCGTCTCCGAGCTTGACCTTCGGTCGGGCGATGTCGGCAACTGGGGCTTCTGGGGCAGCGATCTGTGGAAGACGAACCACACGCCTGCGACTTTCAGGAACAAGGTACTGCACTATGTGTGCCATGCGCTGACGCAGGGCGGCACCTACCATGCATATGACATGGACGGCGGCTGGTTCAATACGCCCGCCGCGCAGGAGACATGGAAGATCGCCAACGGCATCGCCGACCGCGCTCGTCCGATGCCGCTGCTCGACGAGCGAATCGCGGTTGTGTCGGGAGAGCGGTTCATGGATCATCGGTCCCAGGGCTACGGCCATATGCTGGCCTACGCAGTGCGGGAAATGCCGCGCGTTGCCCTGGCTCATTCCGGCGTGCCGTATGACCAGTATCTTGTGGACGACATCCTTGCGGACAAGGATGCGCGGCTGCCGAAAGTCGTCCTGTTCACCGATCTCTCCACGGTGGGTTTCGGGCAGTATCAAGAGCTTCGGCGGCGTTTTGCAAATGGCGGACGTGTTCTGGTCTGGTTTGGACGCCCTGGAGTCTATGCGCTTGACGGGGCCAAGATCGATGCCGATCTCGGACTCTCTTGCCGGTCTGCCGAACCTGGTCGCTGGATTGTTTCCGATGGCTTGTGCGACGACCCTCTGATGCGCGGCGTTTCCGGCCTGTTCACGGCATGGTATCCGTACTATGCTGACGGTATCGTGTTCCCGCCGGCGTGGATTCCGGATGGATGGAAGCCGCTCGCCTGTTACAGCAAATCCGACGTCCCCGCCGTTTCGGTTCGGCGGACAGAAGGCTGCACGGAAGTGCATATCGCCAATCCAGGACAGGTGCCTGAAACGTTTCTCCGCAATCTCGCCCGCGAAGCCGGATTCTCTCCTCTTCTGGAGACGGGAGACATCTCCGGCTTCGGATCGGGGCTTTTCTATATCCTCGCCCAGCGCGACGGCGTCAAGCGGTTCCGTCTGCCGCCGGGGATGAAGGCTGTGGCTACGCTTGCCGGGCCGCCGTGCACGAAGGACGCGGACGGATACTCCGTTGCGCTCAAGAGATTTCAGATGTTTGTCCTGGAGGTAAAATGAAATTCAGTTGTTCTCTTCTCGCGCTGCTTCTCGCGGCCATGTCATCCGCTGCGACGAGAACGGTCCGCATGCTGTCCGCCGAGGAGTGGTACGGCATTGCGACCTACTTCGGCCCTGAAATGCCGTTTACGGAGAAAACGGAGGCTGCCATCGACTTGCGCGTCAACGGGTGGGCGAATCAGTATGCATCCCTCCTGCTGTCGAACCGCGGCAGGCTGATCTGGTGCGACAGGCAGGCGGGGTTTGTCATTTCCGGCGGACTGATCAGTGTGACGGCCGATGCCGACATCTTCGTTGAAGAAGCGGGCAAAGACCTCCGTTCGGCTTTTCGCAAGGCGTCAAGCCGATTCTTTCCTCCGAGCGGGAAATGCCCGGACGAGCTGTTTTTCGCGGCGCCGCAGTACAACACGTGGATAGAGCTTACCTACAATCAGAATGAGCGCGATGTTCTCGCCTATGCGCAGTCGATGCTTGACCACGGCCTTCCGCCTGGCGTGCTGATGATCGACGACACCTGGCAGACGGCCTACGGCGACTGGGATTTCGACCGTCGCCGTTTCCAGGATCCGCGGGGAATGGTCGCGAAACTGCATGGACTTGGATTCAAGGTCATTCTTTGGATCTGCCCTTGGATCGGACTGGACACCCCTGCCTACCGTCTGCTGACAACAGGCGTCGATCCTTTCGGAGAACAGTTGAAAGTCGTGGGCGGACTTCTGCGCGAAGCTGATGGAAAGTCCCCGGCCGTAGTCACGTGGTGGAACGGGCGTTCGGCTCTGCTCGACTTTACGCATCCGCGCGGACGGACGTGGTTCAAGGAGCAGCTTGACCGGCTTGTGGCAGACTACGGGGTGGACGGTTTCAAGCTTGATGGCGGCGCGCTTCCCTACTACACCAGCGGCTACATGTCGTACGAAAACATCCCGGGCGGCGACCAGGCAAATGGTTTCGCCGCGTTCGCGCTCCAGTATCCGGTCTGCGAATACCGACATGCATGGAAACTCGGGGGTCAGCCGATTGTCGAACGTCTGCACGACAAGAATCATACCTGGAAGGATCTTCGGGCCCTGATACCGTCGATGATTGCCGCCGGCCTGCTCGGCCATTCGTTTGTCTGCCCCGACATGATTGGCGGCGGTGAATGGCATTCGTTCCTGCCGGGTGCCAGCTTTGACCTCGAGCTGTTCATCCGCTCCGCCCAGGTTCATGCGCTCTGCGGGCAGATGCAGTTCTCGGCTTCTCCGTGGCGTCTGCTGTCACCGGAACATCAGGAGATCGTGCGCCGGACTGTAGCATTGCGACAGAGGTTTGCGCAGAGATTTGTCGCTCTGGCCTCGGAATGCGGGCGTACGGGAGAGCCGATGCTAAGGTCGATGGACTATGCTTTCCCCGGGAAAGGCTATGGCCGTATCGGCGATCAGTTCGTGATGGGCGAGACTCTGATTGTTGCGCCGCAGGTCTGGAAAGGCGGCCTTTCCCGCACGGTTGAGATTCCCGAGGGTGAATGGATTGCCGACGATGGAACACGCTATATTGGACCGAAGTCTGTTGAGGTAGCGACGCCGTTGTCGCGGTTGCCGTATTTTGAAAGAGCCGAATGACAAAACGAAGAGAGTTTATAGGTTCTCTCCTCTCTGCTGGATTTCTTTCGGGATGTCGCGGACTGACGGGGGACTTGCCCGAATTGAATCTTGCCGAGTTTTCGATCTACATAGAGTGGGCGGCAAAGTATCTCGATGTGTCTGAGGAGACGATTGCCCATGAGATGCTTGCTCACGGGATACGGGGTCTGGATGCCGAGTATGTCGAAGAGGAACGCGTTCATCGACTTTCTGGCGCAGGGATGCGACTCATCAGCATGTATGGACGCATTCATTTCCTTGATTCCAGTCGAGGAAGGAGAGAGTCGGATGCGTTTTTGAAGGCCGCCAAAAGATGTCGTGCGCCACAGTTGATGGTTTTGCCGGACGACTTCCCTACCGGGATGAATCGCGGCAAGGCGATGGAGGGCATCGTTGGCGGTCTCTCGGAGTTTACGCAGTTGGCCGAACATGAAGGATTTCTCGTCAACATCGAATCCTTCGGGTCCGCGACCAACCCATGCTCTCGTATCTGCTCCATGAAGCAGTTGTTTGACGCCATTCCGTCACTTGGTTTTACGATTGACACGGGGAATCTGTTCCATGCCGGGAATGGACGAGGCGATGATATCTTGGAGGCGTTTCGCCTGTTTCGTAGTCGGATTCGCCATGTTCACCTAAAGGATAGACCTCGTGACGCACCACGAGGCTACGCGCCACTTGGGCGGGGTGTCATTCCCAACGAGAAGATAGTTCGTGCCTTGCTGGCTGAAGGCTTTGAAGGGTGGTTTACATTCGAAGAAGCCGGCGCAAAAGACATCGCGCAGGCGACATATGACGCTGCCGACGTCTTGAGGTCTTGGCGCTAACGGAGAGTGACATGGAAATAGCAGTATGCAGCTGGAGCTACCGCCTGAGCGCGGAGCGTGTCGCGGAGGAAATGACGAAATGCGACGTGAGGAACGTCCACCTCGCACTCAACCCGTTCGTAGATCCGCTGGCGATTGTGCCGGGGACGGCGGGCGAGACGGAGAACGTCGCCGGAACGGGCGGCGTCGATTCGCTCGACAAGCAGCGTGCCGACATCGAGGAATGCCTTGCCTCGGGCAGGTGGAAGGTCTCGTCGACGCTCCACAACTCGCGTTACGACGACTATTCGACGCTGGAGTCCATCCGCAGGACCGGAGGGCTCGTCCCCGATGAACATTGGGAGGAGAACCGCAAGATCATCGCGGACGTGGCGAAGCTCACGGCGGAATGGAAGTCGCCCTACATGATGCTCCACGCGGGCTACATAAACCCGTCCGACAAGATCGGGCACTCGAAGCTCGTGGACCGTCTCAAGTACGTGCGCGACATCTGCGCGGACGTCGGCATCGGGCTTACGCTGGAGACTGGGCAGGAGACGGCGGACGACCTTGCCGAGATGCTGACGAACCTGTCGGGCGTCTATGTGAACTTCGACCCCGCGAACATGATACTCTACGGCAAGGGCGACCCCGTCAAGGCCGTGAAGACGCTTGCGCCGTGGATAAGGCACATACACATCAAGGACGCAAAATATGCCAAGATACCCAGCACGTGGGGTGAGGAGGTCGAGTGGACGAAGGGCGAGGTGAATGCGGACGCATTCATCGCCGCGCTCAAGGAGATTGGCTACGACGGATGCCTTGCCGTCGAGCGCGAGGCGGGCGACGACAGGGCGGGCGACATCGCCCGCGCGGTAATGGATCTGCACAGGAGGGGGTTCTGAGATGAAGAAGGTCGCGATAGTCGGCTTCGGGTTCATGGGCAAGACGCACTACGGCGCATGGAAGAAGTGCCGCGGCGCGAAGGTCGTCGCCGTCTGCGACGCCAATCTCGCCCAGCTGACGGCAAAGGTCGTCGGCAACATCAAGGGCGCGGCGGACAACTCGGCGCTGCCGAAGTCCGTCAAGGTCTACGACGACTTCGGGAAGATGCTGGCCGCCGGAGGGTTCGACATCGTCGACATAACGCTCCCGACGCAACTTCATCCTGCCACGACGATAGCCGCGCTGAAGGCCGGCTGCCACGTTCTCTGCGAGAAGCCCATGGCGCTGAACCTTAAGGACTGCGACCGGATGCTCGCGGCGGCGAAGGCGGCGAAACGGCAGTTGCTTATAGCGCACTGCGTGCGATTCTTCCCAGAGAACGTCTACGTTCGCGAGCTCGTGAAGAGCGGGAAGTACGGCAAGGTCGTCGCGGCGGACTTCACCCGCTTCATCGCGCCGCCGAAGTGGTCGCCGAAGGGTGCGGACTGGTTCTTTGACGAGAAAAAGTCAGGAGGAGTTCTCTTCGACGCGCACATCCACGACGCGGACTACATGCTCGGCACCTTCGGCCGCCCGGAGTCCGTCTCCGCCACGTTCCACAGGAACGCCAGCGGCTTCATCGACCACACGACGGCGACGTACCGATACCACGATGCGCTCATAACGTCCGACAGCTCGTTCGCCGTGGCCTCATCGCTCGTTTGGGACGCGTCTGGGCGCGTGTTCTTCGAGAAGGCGACGGTGTATTTCGGGCCGTTCTACAAGAATGCGCTTACAGTCTATCCTGAAAATGGCAAGCCGTTCTGCCCGAAGCTCGCGAAGCTTAGCGGCTACGAGGCCGAGATTCGATACTTCCTCTCTCAGGTCGAAAGCGGCCGCGAGGGCGACATACTGACCGCGTCCGACGCGCACGAATCCGTCGCTCTTCTCTTCACCGAGCGCAAGAGCGCGGCGACCGGCAGAACGACAAGGTTTTTATAAACCTCAACTCGTTGCTAAAGTGGCTCTTGCCGCGTTTGACAATGACAGATGGGATTGTGTATAATATTCGGCAGAACAATGCGTAAAAGGAAGGTTGCTTATGGCGGCGACGAGGTTGTCTCTGAGTATGGACGAAAGTGTAGTTGAGCGCGCTCGCAGGCTTGCGGACGCGCGTAATACCAGCATATCTCGGCTCTTCGTGTCGTTCATATGCCTTATGGAGCAGTCGCATTCCTCCGTTGACGGGGTGCCTCCGCTGACGAAGCGCGCCCTCGGCCTTGCGAAGGGTTGCGTTCCTGACAAGTGGGAATACCGTGACGCCCTTGCTGATGCATTGCTGGAGAAGTATGGGGCGCAGTGATGAAAAAACGGATATTCGTTGACACGAACATACTTTTGGATGTGCTTCTTGAGCGCGAAGGTTTTTATTACGATGCGCTCAACATCTGGGCCGCTGCCGAAACAGGGAAAGTAGATGCGTACATAGCCGCGATCTCCGTCAACAACGTGCACTACGTGATGAAGCGAATCAAGAGCGAAACGACTGCGATGATTGCGGTGCGCATAATTCTCCGAATATTCAAGGTAGTGCCAGTTGACGTCGATATACTTTCGCGTGCAGCCGACTTCCACGACAAGGACTACGAAGACGACATACAGCAGCAGTGCGCCATGATGGCAAAATGTTCTCAGATTTACACCCGTAACCCCAATCACTATGATTCGTCTCTTATTGCCGTTCTGCCGCCGTCGGCATTTATGTAGAGATGAAAGGCGGCATACTGGCCTCTTGTCTCCGGATGAGTGCTGGAATATGGTATAATATAGACATCAGGTCACAATGATGGAGAAGGTTCAACTAAGAAAAGGTCGCGAGCGGAGCGTCATAAAGGGACATCCGTGGGTGTTTTCGGGTGCGCTCGAAAGCGGCGAGGCGGCGGCTGGCGAGCTCGTCGAGGTGTGCGATGCATCTGGCGCTAAGCTCGGCGTTGGCTGGTATTCGCCAACGTCGCAGATTCGCGTGAGGATAGTCCCCGATGTCGCCGTCGAGTCGCTCGTTGCAAACGCCGTCGCAAGGCGCGGCGACTATTTCGTCAATGGCTACACCAACGCCGTGCGGCTCGTCAACGCGGAGAACGACCTCCTCCCCGGAGTCGTGGCCGACTATTACGCCGGGCACGTGGTCTGCCAGTTCACCTCGGCTGGTGCAGACGCGCGCAAAGACGAAATCGCCGCGGCCCTTGTGAAGTTTGCGCCCGGCTGCATCGGAGTTTCGGAACGTCTTGACGCGGAGTCGCGCACAAAGGAGGGGCTCCCGACGGCGCCGGCGTTTTCGACGCTTGCCGGCGCCGAGCCGCCGGAGCTTGTAGAAATCGCCGAGGGGCAGGTGAAGTTCCTCGTGGATGTCAGGAGAGGCCACAAGACCGGCTTCTACCTCGACCAGCGCGACGCAAGGGCCGCAGTGGGCGCGCTCGCAAACGGCGCGGAGGTCCTAAACTGCTTTTCCTATACTGGCGGGTTCGGCCTTTTCGCGAGGGCGTCCGGCGCGGCGTCGGTGACGCAGGTAGATGTCTCTGGGGAGGCGCTTCAACTTGCGAAGAAAAACGAGGCCCTTGCGCATCTTTGCGGGACGAAGATGGAGTATGTTGAGGCGGACGTCTTCCAGTACTTGAGGAAATGCCGCGACGAGGGGCGCAAGTTCGACTTCATAGTCCTCGACCCCCCGAAGTTCGCGGCGGTCAAGTCGCAGCTCATGAAGGCGGCACGCGGCTACAAGGACATAAACCTCCTGGCCATGAAGCTTCTTCGCCCTGGGGGGCTCCTTGCTACCTTTTCGTGCTCTGGCGCTATGGACGCGGAGTTCTTCCGCACGATTCTCGCGGAAGCGGCCGACGACGCCCACAGGACCTTCCAGGTCGTGGCCCGCACCCATGCGCCTTCCGACCATCCGGTGTCGCTCGCCTTCCCGGAAGGCGAGTATCTAAAGGGGGCAATTCTTCGCGCAATATGATATAATCTACGGCAGTGACGTACAAGTACCTATATCAGGACAGGGAAAACCGCAATTGCGAAGGCGAGATCAAGGCGGGCAGCCGCGAAGACGCCTATCGTCGGCTTCGCAAGCAGGGGATTCGTCCGTACCGCCTGATTGGCGACGATCCAGTGCGCTGGCAGCCTTTTGCCGTATCCGCCGGATATGCCGTGCTTCTTGCGGCGATTGTCGCCCTTGCCGTCATGCGCGGCTCCAAGTCGCAGGCGGGCTACGAGCCGCGCGCGACCCTGCCGCCTCTTTCAAGCGAAGAGGCCAAGCTTTTCAGGGAGAGAGCCGAGGATGCCGTCTACCGTGCGCCTGAAGCCTACAGGTACAATGTATGGAAGGGCGTAAACGCCCGTCTGGTCGAGCGTGGGCTGGAGCCTATAGAGCGGCCGGAAGGACTGGAAGAAGAACCGTTTTTGCATTAAAAACACCAATGCGGGAAACCGCGAAAGTCACGAAAGGAATAATATGAAGACGACAATCGTAAATGCGCATGTCATATCTCCGGGTGTGGACATCCCGTCTGCCGCGATAACGATCGAGCGCGGAAAGATAACCTCCGTGTCGGCGCGCCCGATGCGGGCCGTGAAGGAGGCCGAGGGCGTTTTCGACGCGAAGGGCCACTACGTAATGCCCGGCTTCATCGACGTCCACACGCACGGCGCGCTTACGTTCGACTTCTGCGACAAGGATCCTGAGGCCCTCTTCCGCATCGCCGAGGCAAAGCTCCGCGAGGGCGTGACGACATTTCTCCCGACGACTCTCACGGTGTCGCACGCGGAGCTCATGACCTGCGCGAAGAACGCGAAGAACTACGTCGACGCCGGCGCCCCCTATGCGAAGGTTCCAGGCATCCACCTCGAGGGGCCGTTCATAAACGTAAAGTGCTGCGGCGCCCAGAACCCGGCCTTCGTCCGCAAGCCGTCGCTGCGCGAAGTGAAGGAGATCGCGGCGGTGTTCCCGGTGAAGCAGATATCCTACGCCGTTGAGACCGAGGGCGGAGCCAAGTTCGCGAAGGACTGCATCAAGATGGGCGTCGTGCCTTCGTGCGGGCATACGGGCGCGAAGCTCGCCGACCTTAGGCCCGCATACGCCAACGGACTTAGGCACATGACCCACTTCTGCAACCAGATGACGCCTCTCCACCACCGCGAGATCGGCATGGTCGGCGCGGGGTTCCTGATAGAAGACCTGAACACCGAGGTCATATGCGACCGCATACACCTCTGCGACGACATGCTGAGGCTCATATTCACGCGCCGCAGCCTGGAGCACGTCCAGATGATAACCGACTCCCTCCGCTGCTCGCACTGCAAGGACGGCTACTCCTTCAGCATGGGCGGCCTTGACGTCCGTCTCGAAAACGGCGAGGCGAGGCTCGTGAAGGGCGGCAACCTGGCGGGCTCCACTCTTTGGATGGGCATGGGGCTCAGGAACGTCCACAAGGTCACGGGGATCCCCCTCAAGGACCTCGTCCGCACGACGTCCTGGAACCAGGCGATAGAACAGGGCTGGGGCAAGAAGCTCGGCAAGGTCGAGAAGGGCTTTGTCGCGGATCTTGTCGCCATAAACCCGAAGACATGGAAGCCGTCGGCCGTGTTTGTCGACGGCGAAAGGCGCGTGTAGGCGAAAAAACGCCCTTGAAGACTGTGTGCATGATATGGTAAAATCTACTCTGCTATGACAATTCGTGGACTTCTTGAGAGGATGGCGGGTCAGCAGCCGGACGCAAAGTTCCTCGTCTATTGCGAGGACAAGGTCTGGAAGACGCGCACTTACGGTGAAACCCTGAAGCGCGTCCGCGAGGTCGCCGAGGGATACGGGCGCAGGTTCGGGATGAAGCCGCGCGAGGAGAACGCGGCGATAATCCTCCCGAACTCGCCCGTGTGGGTCGAATCATATCTTGCGCAGACGGGCTCCGGGGTCTCGGTGGTGCCGATAGACCCCAAGCTCCACAACGACGAGGTGGAATACATCCTGCGGGACGCGGAGGTGCGCGTCGTCACCACCGACACGCGGCATCTCAAGATGATGATGATGATCGCGGAGCGCCTTCCGTGCCTCAGGGCGGTCGTCGTCCTCGGCGGCGTCATAAACGAGGGGCAGAAGATCGCAGGTCGCGTCGATGTCGTCGGCTACGACAACATAGGCGTCGCGGGCGGCGGCGAGTGGTTCGACGCCCATGCGCCAGCACCCTCCGACATTGCCTCGATAATATACACCTCCGGCACGACCGGAAAGCCCAAGGGCGCGATGCTCCGCCACTCCAACTTCGTGAAGGACCTGGAGGGCGCGTTCGAGGTCTTCGGCGCGGTTGTAGATTCGCGCGACTCGTTCTTCGTCGTGCTGCCGCTTTTCCACGCCTTCTCCTTCTCCGCCAATTTCATCGCCTCGATGATGAAGGGCGCGTCGATGTGCTTCTGCCAGTCCATAAGGACCGTCGGGCAGGACATCCACGACCTCAGGCCGACGGTGATATGCGGAGTTCCGCTTTTGGCGGAGAAGCTTCAGGAGAAGATAGAGTCCGGCCTCAGGAAGTCGCGCGTGGCGAGATTCCTCATGAAGATCGGTCTTCGCGGCCCCGTCATGCACATGGTGAAGATGAAGCTTGGCGGACGCCTGCGATTCTTCATAACCGGCGGTGCGCCTTGCCCGAGGCCTGTCATGGAGTGCTTCAAGCGCATACACGTGAGGTTCCTCGAAGGCTACGGCCTTACCGAGTGCTCGCCTATCGTTTCCGTGTGCCCGCCGGAAGTCATCAAGATCGGGACGATCGGCCCTGCCATATCGGGCATCGAGGTGAGGCTCGCCGACAGGAACGAGGCGGGCGTAGGCGAGATCCAGGTAAAGGGCCCCATCGTCATGCAGGGCTACTTCCACAACCCCGACGCGACGTCCGAGGCGTTCGAGGACGACGGAAGGGGCGGGCTCTGGTTCCGTACCGGCGACCTCGCGTCCATGGACGAAGACGGCTTCATCACCATCAGGGGGCGGAAGAAGGCGCTTATCGTGAACCGCGAGGGGAAGAACATCTACCCCGAGGAGGTGGAGAACGCGATTGCGCGAGATCCTTCGATTGCTGACGTCGTGGTGGTGGGCTACACCCAGGGCGGCGACCCTGGCGAAAAAGTCGGGGCCGTCATACACCCGAGCGAAGAGTGGTTCACCGACACTAACGGCGGCACGCTCCCGCCTTGGGAGGAAATCGAGAAGACGGCCATAAAGCGCACACATGAAAAATGCGCCGACCTTGCCGAGTACAAGAGAGTCCGCAAGGTGGTTGTCTCCAAGGAGCCTCTCGAGCGCACGTCGATCGGAAAGGTTCGCCGTGTAGCCTACAAGGGCACGCTCGACGAATAGCGGGGATTGCTGCGAAGCTTGGTGGGCTATAGTGGATTCGGACCACTGACCTCTTCCATGTCAAGGAAGCGCTCTAACCAACTGAGCTAATAGCCCTCGCGATTGGTGCGTATTATATCACTTTCTTCGTTGTCGTGTCAAGCCCCCTGTTGACTTGCACATGGAGATTTTGATATACTTCCCACCAATACGTCCACAGGGGGCGTGTTGAAGCGAATGATTTCCGGTATCCATCCGGGGACAAAGCGGATTGAACTGAAACATCTAAAAAGGAAAAACAAAATGGAAATGCCTACGTCCGCCCTTACGGGCATCACGCTCAAGGACCTGTTCGATGCCGGTCTTCACTTCGGTCACCAGACGAAGCGCTGGAACCCCAAGATGAAGGGCTACATCTTCGACAAGCGCAACGGCATACACGTAATCGACCTTGCGCAGACCGTTGAAATGCTCGACGAGGCCGCGGCCTTCGTGCGCGATACCATTCTCGCCGGAAAGAAGATCCTTTTCGTGGCGACCAAGAAGCAGGTTGCCGAGCTTGTCAAGGCAATCGCAGTCGATGTCGACCAGTTCTACGTGACCGAGCGCTGGCTCGGCGGAACGCTCACGAACGCGAAGACGATCCGCTCGTCCGTCAAGCGCATGCGCCAGCTCCAGGCTACGGCCAAGGCCAACGGCGGAGAGCTCTCTGAGCACAAGCAGGAAAACTCCATGCTTCGCCGCGAGCTTTCGAAACTCGAGAAGAACCTCACCGGCGTCGCCGAGATGGTTGACCTCCCGGGAGCCATCGTGATCATCGACTGCGTCAAGGAGGTCAATGCCGTTCGCGAGGCTTCCCGCCTCGGGATTCCGATCGTCGCCCTCGTCGACACCAACGCCGATCCTGAGCCGATCGACTACGTGATCCCCGGCAACGACGATTCCGTGCGCGGCGTCGAGCTCATTCTCGGCGGGCTCAAGAAGGTCATTACCGAGGCGAGCGCCGAGTACGGCGCCAAGGCCGCCGAGGAGAACCGCCGCCGCGAGGCCGAAAGGGCCCAGCGCGACGCCACCGAGAAGGCCGCCCGCGCAGAGCGCAAGGCCAAGGCCGTCGCCGAGCGCAAGCCGCGCCAGTCCGCTTCCAAGAAGTCGTCCGTCGCCGCCACCGTCAAGGCCGCCGCGCGCGCCGCGAAGGAGGCCGCCGAGTCGAAGGCCAAGGCCGATCTCGCCGCGAAGCGCCAGGCGAAGGTCGCCGAGGCCCAGGCAGCCGTTGAAGCTGCGGCTTCCGCGCCTGCCGCCGAGGCCCCCGCCCAGGAGGAGCCCAAGGCGGAGTAAACTTGCAGGGACAACTCAACCAAAAAACCTTAACCACATAACTTAAAAGCAAAATGACTATCACAATTGACATGATCAAGCAGCTCCGCGAGGCTACTGCCGCGGGAATGGGGGCATGCAAGGAGGCTCTTCAGGCTACTGAGGGCAATATGGACGAGGCAGTCAAGTATCTTCGCGAGAAGGGTCTCGCGGTCGCGGCGAAGCGCGTCGACAAGGAGTCCAAGCAGGGCATCATCGCCCTCGCTTCCGCCGCCGACGGCAAGGCTCTCGCGCTCGCCGAGGTTAACTGCGAGACGGATTTCGTCGCAAAGACCGATGCGTTCGTGAAGTTTGTCGATGATGCGGCGAAGACGGCCCTCGAAGGCAAGGACATCGCCGAGACTCTCGCCGACGACTTCAAGATGCTTCTCACCAAGACCGGCGAGAACGTGAAGATCCGTCGCAGCGAGCGCTACGCCCTCGAAGGCTCCGGGTGCCTCTCGGGCTATATCCACATGGGCGGCAAGATCGGCGTTCTCGTCGAGCTCGGCTGCGACGCCCCGTCTGCTAAGCTCGACGAGGCGGCCCACATGATCTGCCTGCACGTCGCGGCCAACGCGCCCAAGTACATTCGCCCCGAGGAAGTTCCCCAGGCCGAGATCGACGCGGAGCTCGAGATCAAGCTCAACGCCCTCAAGGAGCAGAAGGGCAAGCTCCCTCCGGAGCAGGCCCTCGTCGGCATCAAGAAGGGCATGGCCGCCAAGTTCTGCACGCAGATATGCCTTCTCAAGCAGGACTACGTCGCCGACGGCGACATCACGGTCGAGCAATACCTCGGCAACGTCGCCAAGGAAATCGGCTCGCCCGTCACCGTTAAGCGTTTCGTCAGGCTCCAGCTTGGCGAATAGCCTGGTCCTTAGCAAGTTCCCGGAGCGCACGTCATGATAGACTTCGAGAAGCAGTTTGGAAAGCCGGAATACGCGCTTGGCGCGGAAGCTACCGGCGTCTCTGCCGTCTTCAAGCATGTTTACGGGTGGATGTGCGCCGGGCTTGCGCTTTCAGGCGCGGTGGCATGGTACACGGCGGCGAGCGGACTATGGGCGAAGGTCCTCCAGGGGCCTGGTTTCATAGCCTGCATCGTCGCCGAGCTTGCGCTTGTCCTTGTGCTCAGCGCGGGGATCAACAAGCTTTCGGCTTTTGCCGCATGCGCGATGTTCCTGCTCTACTCCGCGGTAAACGGCCTTACCTTGAGCGTCGTATTCATAGCGTACGAGCTTGCGCTTGTCGAGAGGGTGTTTTTCATATCTTCCGGCATGTTTGGCGGCCTTGCGCTTTGGGGGACTTTCACGAAGGGCGACCTTTCCGGCCTCGGGTCTATATGCGGGATGGCGCTTTGGGGTCTTGTCATCGCCTGCGTCGTGAACTTGTTCTTCAGGTCTTCCGGCCTGGACTTCGCGATTTCCTTTGTCGGCATTCTCGTCTTCACGGGCCTTACGATGTATGACGCCCAGAAGATCAAGCGCCTCGCCGAGGAGAGCGGCTCCATGGATAGCGTCGCCGTCCGCAAGGTCGGCATAATGGGGGCGCTCGCGCTGTATCTCGATTTCATCAACCTCTTCCTGCACATCCTCCGCTTCATGGGCAGGAAACGGTAGTAAGACCAAGGTGAACGCCACCAGAAGACAGGCCCGCGAATGGGCGATTCAGATGCTTGCGGCTGCCGACCTCAATCCCGGCAAGCCGCCGGAAGAGGTCATTGCGGATTTCTGGGGGATGCTGCGAACGCTCGAGGAATCGAGCGGCGACCGCCCGCGCGGCAAGATCAAGGCTTTTGCAGAGGAGCGGGTGACGGGGGTCCTTGCGAACCTCAAGGAGCTCGATGCGAAGCTTGACGCGATTCTCGTTGTCAGCGGCTGGGAAATGCAGCGTCTTGGCACCGTAGAGCGCGCTGTCCTCCGCGCCGGTGCGTGGGAGCTTTCCAATACGGACATCCCTCACGGCGTCGTGATAAACGAGGCAATTGACATTGTAAACTGGTTTTCGTCTCCGCGGTCCTGCTCTCTCGTGAACGGCGTCCTCGACAAGTATGCAAAAAGCCTGTGACGCCGCTTTTGTCCGCAAGGCGATTTCGCTTGCGGAAAGGGGCTTGGGCCATGTGCGGCCCAACCCTCCGGTCGGGGCGGTGGTGGTTTTAGACGGAAAGATCGTAGGCCGCGGCTGGCACAGGCGGTGCGGCGGAGACCACGCAGAGGTCGCGGCAATCCTCGATGCGCAGCGGCGCCTGGGCGAAAGGGCGCTTGCGGGCGCGTCCATGTACGTGACGCTCGAGCCCTGCTCCAGGCCTGGGCGCGTCGGGGCTTGCACCGATGCCATTCTCGCGTCTGGAATCAAGCGGGTTGTGTATGCCGTGCAGGATCCCAATCCGGTCAACCGCGGCAAGGCTCAGAAGATACTGCGCGCCGGAGGGGTGGAGTGCGAACGCCTTACGGCGCGGGCGCTTCATTCCGGAAGGAGCAAGGTCGAGCGCGATTTTGCGCGTTCCATTGTGCGTGAAGCAAGGCGTCTTATTGCGCCTTTCACCAAACACGTCCTTACGGGGCTTCCATTCGTAACAGTCAAGATCGCGATGTCGCTCGACGGCAGGATATGCGACAGGTTCGGGGAGGCGCGGTGGATAAGCTCCGAGGCGGCGCGGCGCGAGACGGCGCGTCTGCGCAGCCGTGTCGATGTCGTGATGGTCGGGGCCGAGACCATTCGCCGCGACAACCCCTCGCTCCTCTGCCGATTTGGGCGTAACAACGACCTCTTCAGGGCGGTCGTCACTCGCAGCGGGTGCCTTCCTGAGAATGCAAAGGTCTTTACCGATTCATACGTCAATCCGACGCTTGTCTACCGCGATGCCCGCGAGGCCGTGGAAGACCTTGGCCGCAGGGGCTTCACCCACGTGCTGTGCGAGGGCGGGCTTTCGCTTGCCGTCTCCCTCGCGGAGGCCGGGCTCGTGGACGAATGGATATCCGTCGTCGCGCCTGTGATAATCGGCGAAGGGAGCTTGGACCGCGCGAAAAGGCCGTTTGCATCTTCCAGCGTCTCGCCCGTCGGGCCTGACGCGTTCTGCCGTTGGAGTTAGGTTGGCGATGAGGGTGTTGTTCCTCAGGCACGGTCAGACGGACTGGAATGCGGCGCACCGCATACAGGGCGGCGTCGCGGAAATAGACCTCAACGAAGCAGGCGTGATTCAGGCCGAAAATGCCGCAGACGGGCTTGCCCGCGCTGGGCTTTCGTTCGACCGCGTGTATTCAAGCCCGTTTCGTCGCGCCATGCATACGGCGGAAATCGTCTGTTCTCGCGTCGGAGGGTCGCCCGTCCCCGACGGCCGTATCCATGAAATCCACTTTGGCGAATACGAGGGAACCCCGTATCTCGAAGGCGGCTACTGCGACGAGAACATCCGCGCGGCGTTCGAGAACCCGCCGGCCTACGTACCTCGCGGAGGCGAGACTTTCGGCCAGGTCCTCGCCCGCGTCCGCGATTTCCTCGACAACGAGCTCAAGCCCCTTGAGGGCGTTTGCGACAATGTGCTTGTCGTCGCCCACGGCGGCGTCCTTCATGCCGTCGTGACCACTGTACTCGGGCTCGACGTATCGCGTTTCTGGGAAGGGCGCCAGCGCAACTGCTGCGTCCACGTAGTTGACCTCTCGGATGGCCGTTTCACGCTTGTCAACCGCGGCCTCGCCCCAGACTCCCTTTGACGCCAAGGTGCGGTTTGCGGGGTCTTTGCCAGTTCAGGAGGCCGAGGCGCAGGGCGAGGGAGGTTGCCTCTGCGCGGGAGGCCGCGCCGAGCGCGGCGAAAAGCATGTGGGGACAGACCCCGCAAAACCCTTGAAAAAAGGGCCTTTCTTGGGGTCTGTCCCCAAGGTTCCGACGGGGCGCCTCTCCTGGCGGGGGAGGACGTCCGCTTTGTCGTCAACTTCCCCAACAACGTGACGCTCGCCGCCAGGAATGGGATGGGCAACGATCCGCAGGTCAGCAGCGCGAACAACGAGATTGCCGACATGCTGGAGCTTCTCTGCGGAAAGGTCCACGACAAGCAGCTCGCCGCCGTCTATTACGCGCTTTCGCAGAGCGCGGCCATGTCGCTAAAGGGAGGTGGCGTCTTCAAGCCGTACGGCATTTCGTGCACGGAGCACCTGGCGCTCACGTATACGATCTCGAAGAACGACGAGACCGGCGCCATCACCATCGTGACTTCGTAGCCGCACGGCTTCAAGGACAAGCAGGAAAGGCCGCTCAACTTCCACTGGACGACCACCGTCGCGCTCGACGGAACGGTCACCAACACCCCGATGGTCATCGAACAGCCGCAGTAACCTTTCGCCGAGTGGCAAATGTGCTGTGACCTTGCCGGAGAAGCGCGAGGAGGGAGGGGCGCAAGTGGACGTCTGCTGGGATAGTTGCGGGGGGATTGGGCGGAAATGTGCGTTTTACAATGGTTTCGCGGGGTCCGTCCCCCACGAAGTTCACAAAAGTTCGACACCCCCCTTGCGGCGGGCGAGGGGATATGCTATAATACACGCAGTTTTTTAACCAATGCCGTGCTGGTGACAGGCGGCGAGTCCAGCGGCGGTATCGAAAGGTATCGCCGCTGATGTTTTTTTTGAGGTGGGGCGGGGTGTGTGTTTAGCGTGTAGTGCCGCCTGATGCCGGTGGTGCCGGGGGGCGCGGGGATGCGGGAACTAGCGGCAATTTTGGGTGGAATATGCTTAAAAAAGTGTCCAGAAAATTATTGAATTAAGGTCTGACCTTAAGAGCCGAATTTTCTGAACACTATTTCGCGGCTCGGCTTCGCCGTAGCGTGTAGTGGCGCCTGATGCCGGGGCTGCTGGAGAAGGGCGAGGTGGGAGGGGCTACTAGTGAATGGCGATGGCCTCGGCGCGGCGGGAGTAGTGCGCCGAGGACCGCAAAACCCTTGAAAAATAGGGTTTCGCGGGGACTGGTCCCGTGCGTTCTCAAGTGATCGTTGGAGGTGTGGTGCAGGGCGGCGACAGGCACCTCCCTGCCAAGTTCAAAATCCACCCTTGCTTTTAGCCCAGGAGATTTGCTATAATACCAACGATCTCAACCAAAAGGAGGGGATCCTCTTGAGGCGGGGAATCTGTC
>Ga0310786_10003766_pt1 | contig 21729 bp, 32 predicted proteins | sample AusTroGonzalo_MG_FD_203881 | JGI IMG/M metagenome (GOLD analysis project Ga0310786, IMG submission 203881) | Bovine rumen microbial communities from tropical cattle in Woodstock, Queensland, Australia - Gonzalo_03 (v2) (version 2) | ecosystem: Host-associated > Mammals > Digestive system >...
GTCTTTCGGGGCGTCGAAAAAAGTTTGCAGACGGGGGGGTGTTTATTCGGTGTATCGGTCGAAATAATTATTTATCCACCCGACAACTGCGTCGGCGACGTGTGTCCGTTTAATATCTTGATACGCTCGTTTGATACATTCGTCTTTTGACGTCGCGATGTGAACGAGTTCCGCCCCGTAATCGGCGACCATACGGTCGCGGTCTATCTTCTCGGGATATGTTCCGATGATGTATGCGTCCTGCCATTTGCGCCACGGCGGCGCCGTTCTGATTTCGTCAAGGATAAGATCGCGGATTTTGAACGCGACTTGTTTTTGCGCCGTTGGTTTGTCGTATAGTCCGCAGGCGCATATCGCTTTATGTATGCGGTCAAAGTCAAGGATAAGATCGTCACGGGTCGCGACTGCGTCGACATACGTCGTCTTTCCGGCGCACGGCGCACCGTAAACAAGATATACGCGCTTTTGTCCGACCGTGTGACCGAATCGGTGATGTTCTAAATCGTGACAATCGGCGCATAATACTTCGATATTATCGGGATTGAGCGTGATGTTGACGTCGTCGATGTTGTCGAGTGTCAGTTCGATTTTGTGATGTGGTCTTAATTCCGATATATCAAACACCCGTCCGCAACGGGCGCAAATACCGTCGCTTTTGACTTTGCAAGCCTGCGCGAGTGTCAAATAGTCTTTGCGGCAATAAAACGCGTGTATCGGGTCGAGCGCCATTGTCAAACACCTTCGCCGTCGCTGAACGGTAATTGTCGCGATTGTTCGAGAGCCTTTTTGCGAAGTTCCACGGTGTGCGGGTCGCGAGCGAAATCTGCGGGGAAACGATTTATCAAAAGAAATTGTATCATCGCAGGATCGGGTTTTGCATAACGCTTTTGAGTGGTCGTCGTCGCGACGTCGTTTCCGTTTTCGTCTTTTTGCTTGACGGTTTTTGTTTCTTCGTAATAATACCCGCAGGCGACTTCGTAAGCCTTATTGACAAGTGTCGTCTTAAATTCCTGCTTTGCCTTATAAAGTGTTTCGGATAGTTCGGGATATTTGCGCTTATATTCCGCCCATTGCGCCTTCGATACGTCGTAGTATTCGCGGATTTGTGTTTCGGTCACTCCGCACCGCGTATATAGGGCGATTTTATCGAGATAAGGTTTCACCTTAACGTCGTATTTTGACTTCGGGCCGCGCAACTTTTTTTCGGCGTCCGACAGGTCGGAGTCGGCGGTGTTTTCAAGTCCTTTTTTCGTGCTTTTTTCTTTGTCGGGATTTATGGTCGTTTTTTTGTTTTGTTTCGGCATTTTTTTACTTTCCTTTTTCGTCTAAAAAATTTTTACCGACGACGGCAAAAGGCGTCGCCGAAATTGCCATTATTAAGGGTATGCAGGCAACGAGCCACGAATAGACGGCGTCGGCGCATAATTTGATGATAATCATTATCGCCGAAACAGGATAACAAACAAGCATTACGAGCGCGGCGACGATGTAAACGACCGATATTATCTTTTTAAGCATTTTCGCACCTCGTCAAATTTTACGATTGACAAAACGACGTATCCTTCGGCGACGCCGTAAACACCGCCCCGCAAAATGTATGTTATTTTGACCGATAATTTTCTGCCCGTGTAATTTAAGCCGTCAAATTCGCGTAAAATAAGAATATCGCCGACAGCGTAATTTCGGTCGTCGCGCCTTACTTCAAATCGTTTCAAGTCGGTTGCAACGGCTGAAAAGTATTCGGGAAGGGTTTTTAATTCAATGATTTTCGCCATAATTTAACCTGTGAATAAATAATTTTTCGATGACCGCTTTTTTTGCGCGGTTGTTAAGATGTGATTTTGTTTCCTGTTGCCATATACAAACGAAGTCGTCGGGCGCGGCGCGTTCTGATATGATGACGATGTGTTTTTCGCTTAATCGGCGACACCATTCCCAAAACTCGACGGCGTCAAATTCCGAATTATAGCCGATACCGTCCGCATAAGGCGGGTCGCAATAAATAAGCGCGGTTTCGTTTGACGGCGGGACGATGTATTTATAATCGCAACACGAAATCAAAATCCCGTCGAGCGACGGTAATTGTTTGATGAAATTGTTTTTTGCTTCTTCAAAATAATTGCGAGTTTTACCGTCTTTTGTCTTTGATGTCGCTCCATAACACCCGCCATAAACGCGGGCATTGTATGACCCGAATAAAAGGATCGCGGCTCGATACCAATTTTGATAAATCGCGGGATTGTCGCGGACGTCGTAATATTTGTCACGGGTCGGCGTTGTTGCAAGCCTTAAAAGCGACGGATCGTTACGACAGGACGTGACAAGATCGCAAACAAGCGAATCAATGTCGTTTCCGATTCGTGTCTTACATTTGATTTTGTCAATTATGTTGAATCCGCCGACAAAAGGCTCGATGTATGTTTTGATGTTCAATCGGTATATGTAATCCTGTAAAATAGCGCATATTTCGGGCGCGAAACGCGCCTTACTGCCGATATATTTCAATTTGTACCTCCTTAATTTTTCCGACGCATTTTCGCGTAAATGTAAACACCGGGGATATATTGACTTGTTTTTGTTTGAAACGACGTAAATTCGTAACGGTCTTTATACGCCTTTTCAAAAAATATCTGCGGGTCGAGTTCGCCGTAAGCGAGTTTTTTTATCTTTTTTCGGGTGAGATATGCGTCGGAAACGGTGATTATCGGTTTTTTAAGGTTTCTCGACGTGACATAACGCTTTGTCCCGCGAGGGTCTTTCATTACATAGCGCGTCAAGCCTTCGTATCCGCTTTCGTCCGATTGCAGGCGTCGGGTCTGTTTGCGGGCGCCGCCTTTCCAAAGTTTCTCGGCGACGTCGCGGTCGGGAAAGTTTGTTACGACGTGATGATGAACGCGGTGTCTGCCTTTTTCGGGGTCGTCCTCAAATTCCGTAATATAGACGTATTTAAGGGGCGGAAAGCCGTGTTTATTCGCATAATACTTTAATCGGCGCAAATACTTTGAAAATTCTTTTTGTGCTGCGTCAACGGATTGCGGAAGTTTCCGTGTTTCGTATGTAAATGTCGCCCATATATCCGAATCCGTGAAATTCGTGTTTATAAGTCTTATAAGGTTTTTTGTTGCGTTTTTCTGATTAAGGTTTTTTTGAGCCTCTTTCGATTCGTGAATTTTCTTTGCGCGGGATAACGCTTTCGGGGTATTCCATATCGGATAAATTTCACATTCGAGATAATTTCCGCTTTTGATTGTTTTCTTTCGATAACAAATAATCCGTTTATCATCAAATAAAGACAAGTTTAATTCCGATTGCTCGTATAGTTCGTCGAGATCGTCATAGTTTGAAAACGTATATTTCGCCATAATGCTCCTTCAGCCGTTAAAAGAAAACATTTGACTGCGTCGGGGTTTCGCCCCCGACAGGACGACAAGGGGTGCGCCCCTTGACCCCCTCAAGCCTTTGCGGATAATAAAACTTTTTCGCTTTCCTTCGTCGTTAAGATAATACTTCATTACGAGGACGGTAAAAGCCGTCTATTTTCGGCAAAATACTTGACTTAAATATACTTATTTGATATAATAAATATAGGTTTGGTTGTCGTTGTTTTCTTCGGCAATCGGGGCGATCGTGTTCACTCGCGACCGCCCGTTTTTTTATTGTTTCCGCCGCCCGATGTGTTTGTTTGTCGGGCGGTTTTTCTTTGTAATCTTTTGTCAAGTTTATCGACGTATTGACGAACGGCGTCCGTCGCCGACAAAAAGCCGAGCGCGCGCAATCCGTCTTTTGAGAACACGCGCAGGGCGACATCGCGATCGATTTCGACCGTCAAATTATAGACGTTTTCGCCGTGCGATCGTCCGTCGCGATAGCGTGGTTTCGGGAGCGGCGCCGCCGCCCCGTTTTCTTTAAGATTGATTTCGGAATCCGTGTATATATCCGACACATCGCATTTTAAGGTTTTCAAAATGACCTTAAAGACGGGCGGGGTCGGCAAACAAATATCGTTTACGATTTTACTTAACAGCGATTTATCGACGCGAGGGTCGCATATCTGAACGCGGTCGAGTATTTGCTTTTGCATAACTCCGCGTATTATCATTTGCTCTTTATATTTCGACATCTGACGCGCCCCCGTAAAGTCGCTCGTGTTTATCGGAAAACAAACGCCCTAAATCGTGCATAAGTTGTTCCTCGGCGACGTTTAATCCGCTTTTGCCCGTCGGCGCGGTCGTTTTTATGTAAAGCGGGACAGGGGGTAAAAATTCGCCCGTGACCGTTCGTTGCGCCGTAAAGCCGACTTGAATAAACCGCGCTTTCATTTATCGCTCCTCCAACATCGCGACGTTTATTGCTTTGTCGTCGATATATAAGTCCGCAGATATTTTTCGCGTGTCCCCGCCGTATTTGTCAACCTGTCGCGGGTCGTTTTCGTTGATGAAATCAAACACGATCCCGCGTTTGCGACACCATTCGACCGCGTCGGCGAGAAGTTCCTTTGTCCGGCAGGTGTGTAGGATAAGCGTCACAAACGGGCTTAATGATTTAACGAAATTTATTACGGCGGGTTTCGGCTTTCCGATTTTCGGGAATTTGTTTTCGCATAACGTCCCGTCAAAGTCAACGGCGACGATTTTTATTCCGTTTTTAACGTCCATATTACACCTCGACCTTCGACCCGACGGCGTAATTAAACGAAAGAACGATATTTCCTTTGCTGTTTTTTCCGAATTTGCTTTTTATGCGTCCGAAGTTTACCTGCGCCGATTCGTATTTGTCGTCGAGAATATCCGTCCCGATCCTTAATAAAAGGTCGAAAAGGTCGTTCGAGATTTCGGTGTCGCGGGTTTCACAAAACGTCCGAAAGTGACGTAAATTCGACTCGAGTTTTCTGATGTTTTCTTTGCGTTCCTCTTCTGCGCGCTTTTTCGCTTGATGTTCACGCGCGCCGACGCATTGACAGCGCATAGCCGCCGCCTCGTTCGCTTGCTGTTGACTTCCGTAAACGGCGAGGGGCAATTCCTGCGCGCCGCAAAACGGACAGGTCGGATAAAACGTCTTTTCGTTGTAATCTTCTTCGACGTATCCGTTTAAGTGTTTGTTTTCGTATTCTGACATCGTTATTTCCTCCGATTTTTATTTTTTGGTTTGGTTGCTTAATATATCAAAAATAGATATTTGCCGTTTTTCCCGCTCGAGCCACGCCGCGCCTTCGGCGTATATTTCGGGCGATAATTCAAATCCGATATAATCGCGCTGAAGGTTATATGCGGCGACCGCCGTCGACATACTCCCTGCGAACGGGTCAAGGATAAGATCGTGCGGTTTTGTGTGTTGAATAATAATCCGCCTTAAAAGATTTTGCGGTTTTTGGTTTTGATGTATCTGCTCTTTACCCGAAACGCGCGGAATCCGCCATATATCCTCGAAACGTCGGGCGTCGGGCATAAACGGGGCGCGGCCCTTATTTGCGTAAATAATAAACTCGTAAGATTTGCCGTATTGCGCGTCAAGGTCGCCCGCCGTGTGGTTGCCTTTATCCCATACGATAAGATTTTTCACGGTGAAAAACTTTTCGATTTCGCTTTTGAAAAAATCGACTTTATCCGACCCGCAAAACATATATATCGGCGTATCGGGTTTCATTACGTCGTATATAAGCGGGATCGTGTCGATGATAATTTGCGGGTTGTCGTCGTTTTCAATCGGCTTGCAAAATTTATGTGTTTTGTCTTGCCGATGATGTGAGAAGTAGTTTATCAAATACGGCGGGTCGGTGATGACGGCGTCGACAAACACCCCCCCCCGCGACATTTCTCGCAGACCATCGCGACAATCCATATTGTAAACGTGATTTCTTTCGATCATTTTATAAGTGCTATGACGCAAAAAATAAGCATTGCGGCGATAATTCCCGCCCATATTAAGAAAAGAATTGTATTCATAATAGACCCATATTGACATATTTCGGACGATATTTCTTTCGGATTCCGCGTTTTGTAAAAGCGCAATTCGGCTCGTCGACGTAATAAAAAAATTTTATAAGCCCTTTTCGGCTGTCGGTTTGTCGAGATCTGTATTTTTTGACAGGCATAATCAATCCTCTTTTATATTTCCCATTCGTCGGCGCGCACTTGAAAAGCGTCGCCGTGTTGAATAATATCGGGGTAATTGCTTAATGCGACCGTCATCGCGTATTTGTCGATTTCGTATGCGTGATATTCGACGTTTGAAAAACCGAGTTTATCGAGGCAATAACGCCCCGTCGCGATTCCGTCATACATTGATAATACTTTGATTTTTTCGTCTTTCGGGATACGGTCGAACGCGTGACGCAAAATATGAATAATCACTTCCGCCGTCCACCCGTTGCCGAGTCCTTTGTATGCTTGACTATCCGACACCGCCCGACAATAATCATCGGGGAGCGTTTGCAGACGGCAGCACTCGGCGACCGTAAGTTTTCTTATAAGGTAATATCCGTCGGGCAGGTCGATTTCGTATTGCCTGCCTTTGATGTAAATCCGACCTGCGGTGACTTTGTAAACCTTATTTATTGCGCTTTGTTCTTTGCGTTCGATATAATCGCTTTCGTCGGCGGGTATAGCGACACCCGTCGCGCCGTAAGTCGATTTATAACAGCAGATATTCTGAACGCTTGTAAAACGATAATTCGCTTTTATTGTTTGCGCTTTACCCGTCGCCGTGACGTTTACGGGTGACAGAACGCCCGTTTTTCCGAGATGTCCGTTTGTTGTTATATCGCAAACGAAGTCGCGGTGCGACGCGGTTTGATAACCTGCCGTAAGCGTCCGAGCCTTTCCGCCTTTTGATGTTCCGCAGGGGACGGCATATAAACCTGTCTTACCGCCATAGCCACCCCCCCCGCAGACAATGTCACGGATTTACCCGTGACGCCGTAAATTCGGCAGGCTTGACTTTGTGAAGGCTCGCCGTTCGCGGCGGGCAATTCACCGACGCGGACAGGCTCAAAAACGAGTTGCGTGTGATGTTTTTTGAAATAATCGCGCGTATTCCCGGCGACGGAGCGCAGGCAATATGCTTTTTCTTTGTCGGCGGCGCCACTTTCCAAAATATCCGCAAGCATTATCCCGCGATCGGCGGGAAGGTCAACGTCGCCGCAATTATGAACGTAAAATCTTTGTCGGGTTTGCGCCGAAACGAGCGCGGAATTGATTTCGATATAACGGTTTCCCGAATCGGTCATTAAAAACGTCCCGTCGTAGACGTCTAACTCTTTTTTGATTTGCTGTTTGATTTCCCACGCCGCCGACACGTTGTTTTCATAAAGAAAAAAATCGGGTTTGAATTTGTCTTTTGCTATAAGATAATTTTTGAATAATTCCCACCCGATCCCGCTTGCCGTCGTTTCTCGGTTGTTCTTTTGCGCTATACTCCAAAACGTGCAGGGCGATCCGCCGATTAAAAGTTTAATCATAGTAAACCGCGCGTCACTTTTGTTTTTTATACCAAATAATAAACTTGATTTCGACGGCGAGTGCGGTGATTAAAACAGCGTTTCCGAGTGCGAGTAAAAGTATTTTTATAATAAACATTTTTCGTTCCTATCTGATAAAAAGGCTTGTCTGCCCGTGTGCGTCGATACCGTTCAATCGGTCTTTCGCGATTTTATAAAATTGCGGATTGATTTCAAAACCGATATATCGCCGATTTAAGTCTTTGCAAGCGACGGGCGTCGTTCCGCTTCCGCAAAACGGATCGAGGACGACGTCGTTTTCCGCGCTTGAATTTTCGACAAATCTTTTGACGAGCGGGAGCGGTTTCGGCGTTAAGTGATTAAATAGTTTTTTGTCTTTTGTGTTCGTCTGCGACGTGTAAACCTTTGATAAGGCGTCATATTTCCCGTTGAGTTTTACGCCTTTTTCTCTTGCAAAAAAGATATATTCGACGTCGGATAAATATTTGTTGTTTACCGTCGGGATCGGGTTTGTTTTGTGCCATATCAAAAGATCGCAATTATAATCCGAGAAAAAATCAAAGTATTGTTTAAGTTGATTTTTATTACAAAAAATATAAATGTTGACTTTTGACATTACGCGGATAAATTCGGATAAAAGCGTGTCCGTGACGCCGTTTGCGAGTCCGAAATCCTGTATTTCGTCGCAATAATCGCGCTGTTTGTGAAATCCCGCGCCGCGCGTTTCGAGTTCATACGGCGGGTCGGTCACGATTAAATCAATGCTTTTATCGGGAATTTGTTTTATCGCTTGATAGCAATCTGCGAGATATACATCGCTCGGCGGGAACGGCGTCATTTAAGACCCCCCCCCCCGCGTTTTTCGCATATATAGCAGACTTGACGACCTTCGGGGATCACGTCACCGCATACGACGCAATGTTCCGCGTTTTCCGTGTATTGTTCGTCGACCGCCGCCCGCAATATCGCGACACTTTCGGCGACTTTTCTTGTTTTGTCTATAAGAATCAACGTCGCGCTCGCGATTTTTTTTAAGACGGGGGCGATTTTCTTTATATAAGCGTAAAAGGCATTTAACTGCCGTTTTGCTAACTTCCTGCGCCGTCTTTCCTTTTTGCTGATTTTGAAACGCATATCCGCCGCCCTCTTAATCGCACCCGTTCAGAACGTCGCGGGTAAGCGCGGAAAGGCTGTCTGCCGTAACTTCGATATTTTTCTTAAAACCGCATATAAACGTCACGGTCACGATTTCGCGATGTATCCCGCGTTTATATTCGGCGTCGATGACGTCGAGATTTGCGTTTTGCAAAAGCGGTTTCAAATAGTTTTCGACAAAAGATTTTTTATTTTCCATTATCCGCCGCCCCCTGTATTCCTAAATAAGCGACACGCGCTCGCTCGTATTCTTCGTCAAATTTAAGCCCGTATTTTTGACATTCTTCGTCGGATAATCTTTCGTTGTATGTAACTTCGCCGATTTCTTCCGAGCCTTGACGATAAGTTTCATAAAAAACGTATCCGTCGGGGATTGCGCCGGGCGACGGCGGGCGATGACGGCAAAAATAACGATATTTCCCGCGCAGTTCGTAATTCTTTTTTATGATGTCGAGATAATCGTTTGCATAAACGATCTTGTCGGCGATGCGCTTTTTATAACGACTGTTTGTAAAAAAATACCATTCGACAAGATATGCAGGCTCGCCGTTTTCGTCGGTGTCAAAATATGCGGAGTAATGATATTCGATTTCGTATGTTGATTCGTCGTAATCCCTGCGGCCGTATCCGTTGAACGAAAAGACGCTTTTATGTCCGAAGTCGTCAAGTTCGATTTCGACGCCGTTTTTGATTTTTTCCGCCGCTGCTTGAATATCCGCAGGAATTGTCGTCGTTTCGTTTACTTCTTCATAATCTTTCAAAAAATGATTTGCGACGCGGGCATAAGCCGAGCGCGGCGCGGTAAGTGAAATATATTTTTTATAATACTTTTCAATCATCGTTTATCCCTCCGATAGTTTTTGCACGTCGCAAAATGCGAGATATATCCTTTTCCGTCGATGACTTTTTCGAGCGGTGATTTCGGATTGTTGTTTACGATGTCACCACGGACGACGGCGCCGCGCTCGGTGACTATAAGGGCGGCGCCTTTTTTGTTTTCTTGATATTCCACGACCTCGGCGTCGCAAGGCATATTTTTTCCGTTTATTGTTTGAATCCATATAATCGGCTTTCCGCAAAAACGGCAGGTCACTATTGATAAAGCCATATTTTACCTCATTATTTTTTGCGGGTTTTGATGTATATTCCCTTTTATTGTGACGTCGGGAAAATACACCCCGTCGACGCCGGTTATGTGTTTTACACTTCTAAACGGGATAATTGTATCTGTGCCGGGTATGTCGATATAAAACGCGCAATATTCGTCGAAATATCTTACAACGCCCGAGCATTCGTAATCGTCGGCGACTTCGACGGAAACGATGTCGCCTTCAAAAATAGTTTGTTTTTTGGAGTCGCGGGCAAACGTCGAGCGTCCGATTGTCTTTAATTTGACGGTGTAAATTCCCGACTCTGTCATATCTTCGATAAAAGCCGTTTCACCGTTCCCGAAGTAATCGCAGGTCGGGACGCCGTATTTCCATTTGTTGCCTTCGGCGAGTCCGCGATAAGGCGGGTTTTTGAATAATCTTTCGGTTTGGTTGATGTTGTTTTCCATAAAAAACTCCTTTTATTGATTGTTGTCGGTCAAGTAGTCGAGCGACGTGTTAAGTGCTTTCGCGAGTGATGTCGCAACGGGCAGAGAAGGCATTTTTAAGCCCTTTTCAATGTAACTATACGCCGCCTGCGTGATACCGACTTTTTTTGCGACGTCGTCCTGCGATAAGCCCGCCGCCGCCCGACATTCTTTCAATTTTTCGCAAAAAGACATAATGTTTTACGCACCTCCTATATTTTTTTTACGGTTTTTATAACCGCGAGTTATTGACAAGCGTAATTTTTGATGATATAATGTCAATGCTCATTCAACGAAATATCTTAAAAACACGCTTGACAATAGCACGGGCGGGTTATGATTTTTTATTCGCTTTTTTCATAACTTGGTTATATTTTATACGCTTCATTTGTTTTTGTCAAGTGGTTTTTTCAAAAATTTTTGTAAAATTTATAAATAGGGGGTATTATGAATATTTCCGAAAGAGTTTTTGCACTTGCAAAACAACAAAAAAAGACGCAGAGCGATATTGCGAACGCGCTCGGCATTCGTCAAGCGACTGTTTCCGCGTGGAAGTCAAAAGGTGTTATCCCTTCATCTGAACATATCGCGCCGCTCGCGACTTTTCTCGGCGTTTCCTGTGATTATCTTTGCACGGGGCGCGAAACGCCGCCGCCCGCCATTCATCAAGGCGTATTCGGCGACAGGAATCATCATAACACCGTAACGATCGGCGGGAGCATTACGGAATTATCCGAATTTGAACAGGAATTGATTTCGCTTTGCGGTAAATTCACAATGCGCCAAAAAAACGCGCTTTTGACTTATGCTTACAAATTAGAAAAGGGGTCGGAGGATTGATAGATGATTATTGATTTATTTTCGGGTGAAGTTTACAAGCCAAATCGTGAATTTAAGGGAAAGAGCCTTTTAAGCCTTGTCGGGGATTATACCGTCATTGACCTTGAAACGACGGGATACGAGCCGACGTTCGACGATATAATCGAAATCGGCGCGATTAAATATAGAAACGATGTCGAAATTGACCGTTTTCATTCTTTCGTAAAAAGCGACCGCCCGCTCGATCCGTTTATTGTTGAACATACGGGAATTTGTGACGATATGTTAAAGGGCGCGCCGGGGATCGCCGAAATCCTGCCGTCTTTTTTGAAGTTTGTCGGTGACGATGTGATCGTCGCGCATAACGCGAATTTTGATATAAATTTTATTTACGATAACGCGTTTTTTGTTCTGAAAAATAACTTTACTAATAATTTTGTCGACACTTTACGGCTCGCGAAATGGTGTAATCTTCCCGTAGAAAATAAACGCTTGACAACACTTGCCGCGTTTTTTGCCATTCCGCAGGACGTCGCTCACCGTTCGATCGCCGATTGTGAAACGACCGCCGCCCTCTATTACAAATTAAAACAATATATCAATGACAACAATATATCTTTACGCCCGAAAGGCTTTGACGGACGGGTCGCAAAAATCGTCGCCGATAACGGCGTCGAGATTGATCCCGATAATCTATTTTATAATCAAGTCGTCGTTTTTACGGGCGCGCTTGACAGTATGCAACGCGCCGACGCCGCAAAAATTGTCGCCAATCTCGGCGGGATTTTAGGCGACAACGTCACAAAAAAGACAAATTATCTTGTTTTAGGGAGTTTTGCTTATCATTCGACCGTTAAAGACGGCAAATCGACAAAACAGAAAAAAGCCGAGAGCCTTATACTTTCGGGACAGGATTTACATATTATATCGGAAAGCGTCTTTTTGTCGATGATAGACGATAAATAGTATTATGACGGGTGTAATATATGCGCGTTATTCGTCGGCGGGGCAAAACGAGCAGACAATCGAAGGTCAGATCCGCATTTGCCGGGAATACGCGAAAAACAATAATATAAATATCATTAAGGTTTACACCGAAAAAAAACGCACGGGGACGAACGACGAGCGCCCCGAGTTTCAACGTCTTATAAAAGATTGCGATCGGGGCGGATTTGACGTCATCATCGTTTATATGCTTGACCGTTTCGCCCGCAATATATATGACTCTATCGTTTACGAAGGACGGCTCGCAAAAAAGGGAATTAAGGTCGTTTCCGCGACCGAGCGCATATCTGATGACGAAGGCGGCGAATTTTATCGGCTGTTTTTAGAGTGGAATAACGAAAAGTATTCGACGCGTCTATCAAAACGCGTAAAAGAAGGCTTGACGACGTCCGTCTTAAATCGGACGTTTACGGGGTCTTATCTTATTTACGGATATAAAAAAGACGGCTTACGCGTCTTAATAGACGAGCAAGCCGCCGAAACGGTCAAATATATATTTGCGGAATACGCAAAAGGCGTTTCAAAACAAGAGATCGCCGCCGCCCTTAACGATAAAGGATTAAGGAAAAACGGCAAGCCGTGGAAAGCAAAAGACTTCGACCGTATGTTGATAAACGAAAAATACACGGGGTCGTTTACTTTCGGCGGGCGTCCGTGCGTCGGTATGTACCCCGCAATTATAGACCGCGCAACGTTCGACGAGGCGCAGAAACGGGCGCAGACAAACAAACATCATTCGGGCGCAGGGTCGGCGCGGGTCGATTATTTATTGTCGGGGAAAGCGTTTTGCGGGCATTGCGGGGCGTCTATGGTCGCCGACGGCGGGACAAGCAAAACGGGCGTTCAACATCATTATTACGCCTGCCCCACGCGCAAAAAACGTCGCGGGTGCGATAAGTCGAACGAACGGAAGGACGCTCTCGAATTGTATGTGACAAAATGCGTTGTCGATTATCTTTCCGACCCGCGCCGTGTCGCCGTCATTGCCGACGACGTTATAAAGTATTATGAATCACGGACGGACGTATCGGAATTGACGCGCGTCGCCGGGGAAAGGGCGCGGACACAAAAAGAGATTGACAACGCGGTCAATCTTTTAGTGTCGGGTGTATCCGCCGCCGTGGTCAAAACGCTTGATAAAAAAATAACGGAATTATCCGCCCTGCTCGACGACTTAAATCAATATTACGATAAATTGAAATTTGAAAAGGGTTTGCGGGTCACGCGTAAAGATATAATAAAGTTTGTCGCGGAATTGATAGACGGTGACATCAACGATAAGGAATTTCAAAAAAGACTTATCGACCGTCTTATAAATTCCGTCTATATATACGACCGTCGGATCGTTGTTTTCTTTAATATAAAGGTCGGTGATGACGGCGAAATCGTCACAAAAGACGACATCGACGACGCGTTCGAGAGTTCAAACATCAACGCGCTTGCTCCGCCAAGTGCGATAATGTTTGAACACCCGATTTATATCTTTGTAAAAGGGTTTCCGGGGATTGTCGTAAACAAAAAAAACCGCTGATAATTCGGCGGTTTTTTTGTTATTTGTTTTTGATGTCGGGCGGCTTTTCGCTGTCGGGCAAAAACTTTTTAATGAAGGCGACGATGAAATCGAGTATTTTCTTTCCGAGTTTGTTTATCGGAGTCACCTTGAATATATTATAAAAAGTTTGATTAAGCGTCAACATCGCGACGGCGACGGTAAATAGATATTCAATATCGAAGGCGTCGGCGATAAGTAAATAAACGGCGGCCGCGCCGACGGAAAATCCGACGGATATAATGATATATATGTAATGTCGTTTCCCCTCGGTAATTTTTGAGAAAGCCCCGCTATATTTCAGAACGCCGAGAATAATTACACCGACGACGGCGATTATTGCAAGTTGCCACCCGTAAGCAATAATAAATCTTAATAAGTCGTCCACGGATTAAACCTCCGCTTTTGCGCGTTCTTTACATTCCGCGCGCCACGCTTGCAGGGCGTTAAATTCCTCGACGTGTTTTTCGACTTCGGGCGCGCCGAGATAGTTGTTAAGGATTGCCTCGACCGCGCTTTGCGTGTATTTTTCGCGGACGTATTTGTCAACGAGATCGGCGTATCTTTGCGACCTCGTTTCCCCGTGTTCAGCGAGATAAACGAAATCGTCGAAATGTTCGTCGACATATTCGACGTCGACAGGCTCATCGGTCATCACTTCGTATTCGTCGGCGATATATACGACGTAAATTACGCCTTCATCTTCGCGTTGCTGTTCGGTGATGTTATCGCGCAATAAAACGCGTTTCTTGCCGTTCGGGATATTCTCGATGACGATTTTATCAAGCGGCGTCATTTGTTCGATTTTTTTCATATTTTTAAATCCTCCGATTTTTTAATTTCTGATATTGCGACACGGTGTAACGAGCGACCGTGTGTAGATGATCGGCGTCGTATTTTTGACGCGCTTTTTTCGAGTTTGTGCTTTTAAGATAGCCGAAATGCGAAATAATAGAATACGCCCGGCGGACGTGAATTTTCCCTGTCGCTTTCAGTTCTTCCGCCGCCCGTAAAAACGTCCGTCTGACTCGTAAAAATATAACTTTTCGGATCGTGACGTGTCCGTATGTCATTTGATACCCCGCAATATCCAAAAACGGACATTTTCGCTTTGCGGGCGAATCTGCCTTGCGGCGGCGCTTTTCGTCTGCTATTGATATAAATTCCGTATGTTTGCCGAATTTAAGCCGAAGGCGCGCCTGCTTAAACAAAAATTCGTTGACGAGTTTTATATCGCGTTTAATGTCTGCGTCACGACTTCCCATAAAGCCGAAATCGTCCATAAATGACACGATTGTCTTTATAAGCGGGGTTTGCTTGTCCCGACGGGTTTTGCGCTGTTCTTTTGCAAATCGTAACGCATAAGACATTAAAAAATTAAACAGCCACGCGTCAACGTATCCGCCGATAATCAAACAGCCCGCAGGCGACATTTCGGCGACGCCGCGTAATAGCGAGATGATCCATTTTGCCGACGGAATTTCCTGTGCAATAGTTTCAATGACGGTTTCGTATTTTGTGTTTTCGTAAGCGTGTATCACGTCCGTTTTGCGGGCGTGACGTATATCAAACGATTTTTTCCGAAGTTTTTTCATTACGAAATCTTTTAATCCCGTTTGACCTTTGCCGGGGATACTTGCAAATTGAAACGGAAGTAATTTCGCTTTGAAAAGCGGATATAAGCCGATAACGAGCAGATGATTAAAGATTTGATGAAATACGCAACAATGCGCGATATTACGCAATTTTCCGTTCATACCGTCGATTTTCGGTTTGAATTGAACGGGGTCAAGTTCAAGCGCGTTGCGCTTGCCTTGCAAAAGCCGATTCAAGCGATTATAAACTTCGTAACCGATACATTTAATCGAGTATTCTTTAAGCGTATTCCCGCCCGCGTCAAGTTCGCGGAATATATCGCGTTTTGATACGCCCGCGTATTCTTCGACGACGCGGATAAAATCACGGCGTCGCCATTTTTTACGAAAGCAGTTTCGGACGGCTAAACAACATAAATCCTCGGTTAATTTATTATATCTTTGTTTCATTTATTCGCTTACTGTTTTGAAGTCAAAGGATTTTCGGTTGACCGCTGTTTTAAAACAAACGCGCGGGGTGTTACTACTAATCCCGCGCCCGATCTTAAATCGGACGCGCCCGTTTGACGGGGCTTGCGGCTATACTTGATTTTTATCTGATGATACGGGCGTTAAGACGTTACGCCGAGTTATTCGGCTTAAATTCAAAACAGTAATCCAAGGCGCGCCGTTCCAATTCGAGTTCGACGGATTGTTGTTGCCATTCCCGCAGGCAAGCCCGCCATTCTCGCCGTTGTTCAAATTCCCGAAACGCCAAGGACAGCGGACGTCTGCCGAGTTCGTGCCATAAAACGAAACACGCCACATCTTAACGCCCTATTTTGTTTTAATTGCGTAACGAGGGGTCTTGCCCCTCTTGTCGGGCGTTTAGCCCGCCAATTCACCCCGCTTTTTTTCCGCTCCTGCAAGCCAAGGCGCGCCGTACCAATGCGAGTTCGACGGATCGCTGCTGCCAGTCCCGCAGGCAAGCCCGCCAGCCCCGCCGCCGCTCAAACGCCCGAACCGCCAAGGACCGCGGACGCCCGCCGAGAACGTGCCAGAAAACGCCGATTTGAGATAGCCTGTCGACGATCCGCCGATAGTGTCGGGGAATAAAATCGGCTTACTCGTGATTTTATATTTTTTAACGTAATTCCACCCGCTCGGGAGCGCGCTGAAGGTGATTCCCGTATCGGTATAATCTGACGTGACGGACGACGCGTATTTGTTCGAGTTCTTACATTCGTAAACTTTATAATTGTATCCGCCCGACGCTGAAGTCGTTTGATAGAGCATATCAAGTCCGATGAAATAACAGCCGATAAGGACTTCCATTCCCGCAATGCGTAAAGGATATTTTCCGCTCGTAAGGCTTACGGGCGATCCGTCGGCGTGACCGCCGAGAGATTCCGTCGCGCCCGTGTCCCACGGGGCGGTCGATACCCACGTCGTCGCGGTTGTCGTTATGTCTGCCGATAATTCAAGGTTGAGCGCGACGTAATCGGTGTCGCTGATATTCACCGTTTCCTTCGACAAGATTTTCGCAAATCCGCCCGATTTGTTGCGCGAATTATCGTTCGTCCTGTCGGGCGCGGTCGATGACGATCCATTATCGCCAACGTAGACGTTACTTCCGACGACAAAATTTGCGCCGTCGGAAGTCGATAATAAAACACGACGGACGTCGCTTTCTGTCAAGGCGACTTTGAATTGATAATTATAATCCAAGCACCCTTCGGCGATGTTTGAGTTTTCGAGATTGAAGTGTCGGTGTTGCCATTCGCTTAAAGCCCATTTCGCCGACGCGTCCGCGCCGACGCCTTCGTGAACACTCCAATTACGAGCGTATCCGTTGCCCGTTTCGGCGGACGTGAAGGTTTTCGGGTGACGATTTGCGCCCGACGTCAATTTATTGCCCGACGTTGTCATCGAGCCGCCGAAGGTCGCGTGCCAAGTCAAGGGGCGAGCGACGCCGTTTAGGTCGATGTTGTCATTAAACGGCGCGTATCCGTCTGCAGGATTTGCACGCCACGATTTAACGAGATAACTTCCGTCGTCGGTTTCTTTATAATACGGCGACATTTGAAAAGTATAAACGGGCGCGGTTTCACCGGTGATGTCGAAATCTGCGTCGATACCCTCTATCGCGACGACGTTCATATCGCCGTTTTCAAGTGATAGCGCGTTCGCTCTGACATACCACGTCAAGCGGTTTTCCGTTGCCCAATCTTCGCCGTCGGTGCGCGACGCCCCCGACGCGTCGAGCCACGAATTGCCACTCGCGACGACGCCTGCGTCGGTTTCCAAAATCTGCGCTTTTTTGTCGGCGAGATCATCAAGGGGCGTCCCGCGCGATTCGGACGAAACGCTCGGGGATAGAAATCTGACCGTATGTGTCGCGTTGTTGTTGAGCGCGCACATCTTGAAAAACCTTTTAAGCATTTCAAAACGGGTAATCCCTTCCGTCTTTACGGTTTTATACCAATCGACAAAAACGCGGGACGTGTTCGTGTCGTCCAACATCGCCGCGAAAATGTTGTCGTATTCAAGATCGTTTACGAGAGTGTCAATCTGCCCCTGCAAGTCCGCCGCTTTGCTGTCCGTATAGTTTTTTGCGGACGTAAGCGTTTCGGCGTCTTTACCGTCGGCGTATGTTTTAGCGTCGGCAAGCGCGCCCGCCGCCTTATCGTCGGCATAATCCTCCGCTTCGTCTAAAAGAGCCGCCTGTGATTCGTCGTATTCTTCACGGATCGCGGCGAGGTATTCGCCGATTTCGGTTATATATCCCGAATAGTCCACGGTCGCGACCGATTGACCCGTCAACGCGGCAAGCGTTAAGGCGTAATCGTTAAGCGCCGCCGAAACGGTGTATTTTTCCTCGATTGTTTCGGCGAGCGTTTCCATAAACGGATCGTCGGGCGTAAAATCTTCGGGCGTTTCGGCAGGCATAAAAAGCAATCTGCACGGCGTCGAATCCTTAATCGTTCCGTCAAGTCGTATAAAATTAAACTTAACGAAAACGCGTTTATATTGCGTGATGTTTGTCCCGAGGGTGACGGGGGCGTCAAGAATCGGGACGAGGTCGACGATTTCGTCATCGTGCAAAACGACCATTACGCAAACAGAGTCGCGCTCTTCGTAAGGCTTTTCAACGGAAATCGCGACATCGTCGGCGTATCTGTCGCCGAGGACACGCTTTTCGGGCTTGAATATATGTTGCGATCCGCCGCTTATAATTTGAAATTTTATCATTTTATATCCTCCGATATTTATTTATTGTTTCTTTCGATGTTGTCGAGCCGTTTGTGTGCCGATTTAAGCGACGTTTCGATCGCCGCGATTTGTTTCGGCATATCCGAAACGTGCGCGTCGGCGACGGTCTGTTCAATTTTAATTAAACGAGTGTTTTGGTCGTCAAGTTTTGCCTGTATTGCGTGATTGCCTTGTAATAAGGACTCGTTTTGTAATTTGATGACGTCAAGGCTCGCCGCCATTTTTCCTTCGTCAATTCCCTCGCTTTTTGCTTTTGCTTTGCGATTAGAAAAGAAAACGATCAACGTCGTTACGGCGACGCATATCGACAGCGCGGACGCGATAATCGCAATTATACTTCCTACCGTCATAAGCCGCCGCCCCCGCTGAGTTCGTTTTCAAGCGTGTTTATTTCATCGCGCCACGCTTGCCGTTCGGCTTTTATGGGTGCATAATCTTCTGCGGCGATGTATCCTTCGGCATACTTTATCGCCTTATAATCCGACATCGACAAAAGCCGTTTTAATTCCGCGATACGAGCATATTTTAGGGCGTTTTCTTCCTCTTGAATATCCTCCGCCGTTTTTTCATAAGCCGTCAAAACGCCGTCCTGCCAACATAACTCGTGATTACATAATTTTACATAATCCTCGTCGCTTACGGCGACGTAACCGTTTCCGAGCGCGACATCGGGGTTTCCGCTATAAGTTGACGTATCAAATTTTGTTTGATTGCTAACGTATTTCATTTTTTGCCCCCTTATAGTTCGATGACGCCGTCGCGAATTTTTCGCACGTCGCTTGATGTAAATTCTATTGAGTGTATCGTTGTATCTGAAACGTAAATTTTTGCGTTGTATGCGTCCGCGCTTATTTCGTAAAGTGCGGAATAATAACTCGAGTTTGCACCGTTGCAGGAAATATACGGTTTTTCGTCCGTCGGTTGTAAATAACGAAGTGCTGCGTATAAACTATTAAACGTCGATATTGCGGTCGGGGAAGGTAAAATAAGGTTGATATATATCGGCGTATAATCATTGAGTTGAACAAAAATACAATGACAATATTGTCCGACGTCGTCAATCGCCGGTAATACCCTTGTAATGTTTTGCGGCCCGCCGTTCGATACATTAAATTTATACAAAATGACTTCGTATGTTTTGTTTGATGAATCCGCGTTAATTGCGTTTACGTCCTGTTGTGTTAATGTTATTCCTGCCAAAGTGGACGCGTATCTCACGCTAAACGACACGCAATTCGAGGGATTTGTAGGGCTTGTCTGAATAGTTAATATAATAGCGCCGACCTGCCCGTTTGACGGACTCCCCCAAAAAAACGACGTTTCTGATTCGTTTAATATCATTCTGCCCTGCACCAACGCGGCGCCCGTTCCAATATGGAAAAAATAACCTGCGTTTAATACTGCTTGACAAGATAATTCCGAGCCGTATCCTTTATAATATCCGTCGGCGGATAAACCGCGAAATCTTTTTGTGATGTCGAGCGCGAATAATTCCGCTTTGAAATTTGACGCTCCTTGAAATGTTACCGGTTTAGGCATTTTGTGCGCCTCCTTTGATAATTTCGGTTAATAATATTTTTTTGAATCCGAGTTTTATTTTTACGTTTTTTCCCTTGCTGTCGAAAGACGTCGTTTTCTCGCTTATCGGCAAAATTTTATAAAGACGTCCTTCGTAATATAGGGATACTTTCGTATAAAGCGGATAAATATCAAAATCAATCGGATCGCGTGTGATACTGTTGTCGATGATAATATTGTCGACGAAACGCGCGTTTGCGAGTTCGTAAACGGCGTCGAATTGCGCGTCGGCGAGATAGTCTTTTTCAAATATCTTTGATTTTACAGGATAAATTCGTCCGCTTATATCACCCTCGTCATCGCTTTCAACGATATTGTTATCGGTTGTCCGATAGTAATAAACGGTCGCGAGCGTGGACGGTCGGGGAAGGTTTGTCGGGTTGCCGTTTTCGTCGTATTCAATCGTATATTTGACGGTTGCAACGGTTTTATTTGTCGCGGTCGATGATGTCGTTAATTCGTGAATAAAGTCGCTTAAATTGACGCTTACGGCTTGATTGCATTTAATAAAAGTAAAAACTATTTTCCCCGTGCTTACGTTGTAATAACTTTCGATATTGTATTCGTAATATTTTAGATACGCCTTCAAAAAAGAATAGGCGTTTACAATTTTATATTGATTTTGCATTGACCCGTAAACACTTGTCGTGTCTGTGTTGTCTGTCGGGATTATGACTTCAACGGGAATTTTGCAAATCGCGACGTCGTTACTATCAAAAACAAGTTGCTTTATCTTTGTAAAGATCTGCGACAAACGACCGTCAAAACTTCCTGTCGCCGTGTAGTCAAGCAAAACCTCGACGTCCCACAATGTTATAAAATCAAGTCCTTTTATCGTCCGTTTGTTTTGGTCGGGCGTTATAGCGTCCGAAAAGCAGGCGTATTCGTAATTTCCTTCGTCGTCATTCAATATCGCGAGTTTTGCGTCGTTTGTGTCTGCGTCTGAAAAGCCTTCGGCGGTAAACGAATCGGGGTCGTAAACGCGGGTCGTTCTATCGTATGTGATGTCGGTGATGTTTGCGATATGATTTCGATTATCGTCGTATAACGCTAAATACATTTACTGCTCTCCCTAATCAAACATATAACGGCGTATTGACAATTTTATTTCTATACCCGAATACCTTGTTATGTTTGTGACAAAATTATATACGCCCGGCGGTAAATACAAAAACGACTGTTTCGTTTTATCTGTCATATAATAGCCGTCCTCTATTGTTCCGTTGTCGCGAGTAATTGTGATTTTTTTTGTTGACGGATCTATTTCGATTTTTCCGTTAAGGGGACTCGCGGACGGGAAAAGCATTTCAGAAACGAGATCGCCGTCGAGGGTTTCGATACGAATATTTAAGTTGTAAATACTGCTCGCTGTTATAATCATTTTTATTTCGGCGGGCAGATAAAAATCGTTTCTTATTTCGCAGGAATCTGAAAAATCTTTTTTATCAAAAGTAATCGGAAATGATAAAGGAAACGCGGCGCCGTCGTATCCGTAACCAATACTTAATCGTTTTTCGACTATTTCGTAAAAATAGGATTGTCTTTCAAGTGTAAGCGTTTCAACAAACAAGCCTTCGCTCGAGATTTCGGTTTTTGTAAGCGACTTAAAAATGACGTCGCAATATTTATCCGTAACTCCGTCGTCATATTCAAAAAGTATTGTTTTTTTTCCGCATACATTAAAAAAATGCGTTAAGTTTTTATAATTGACATATCCGCTCGATCCGTCGGCGTTAAAATATAT
>Ga0310786_10003767_pt1 | contig 21715 bp, 32 predicted proteins | sample AusTroGonzalo_MG_FD_203881 | JGI IMG/M metagenome (GOLD analysis project Ga0310786, IMG submission 203881) | Bovine rumen microbial communities from tropical cattle in Woodstock, Queensland, Australia - Gonzalo_03 (v2) (version 2) | ecosystem: Host-associated > Mammals > Digestive system >...
GGAAGCTGTCGAAGCAGCAGAAAATCTAATGAACGAAATATAAGATGTCGCCCGGATCAGTACCGGGCGATTTTTATTGCTTACCAAACCCCTACACCAGAAGAAAATCTGCGATTATCTTCAAAAAGCGCTTGCTTGATTTTATCAAGCCCGCCCCTGTCTAAGAAGTCAGCAAAGCTGGCGGCGTCCACAGCAGATACTTGAAGCGTCACGGAATTGCCAACACCTGCCACCGTAGCATCTGCATCCACGCTACCACCTTCTGCAAAGCGAAGTGCTCCGGAGTTCAAAGCGTTAAGCGTACCAATGCCGATACGGTCAACTGCAGAGCTTCGCAGAACATATTCGCCATTACTTAACATGGCGGGGATGCTGTCACTTGTCCCAGTACCCGGGCCGGAGATATATCCCCCTGCTGCATGGCCCGCTTTTTTATCTGCCAAACTCTTACCACCATCGCCAACACCGAGCACAATCTTTGTGGCTGCCTTTGCCGCCTCGCGAGGATCATACAGCCCAAACGCAATCAGTGTCGTGTAAACGCCTACCCATTGCGCCATTAACTGTACGGCATTTTTTATCAAACCGTTGACAAAATCCTTCATGGCCTCAGAAGCCGTTTTTGCACCGGTAATCCAGTCAGTTAATGCGCTTCCAATATTTTTGCCAACATCAGCGGCATAACTGACTAACCGATCATGCCATTGTTTTGCGTTTTTTTCGCTTTGGATATCAGCAGCGGCCGCTTCAGCTTTTGCCAGTTTGTAGTCTTCAATAAACTTTTGCAAGGATTCCCCCTTGGCCGCCAGCTCTTCGGCTAATGCCTCTGGGCTTTTTCCCAGGATTGCTGCCAACGGGGTTAAATCGCCATCATTGGTGTTCTCCACCATAGCGGTTGCCTTGTCGACCTCCTCCATTTCTGTTATCAGTTTTTCTTTGATCTCATCAATTTTCCGGGTAAACGAGTCCTTGTCTCCCAGCATAATATCTAAGATAGACTTGCTGTCCGACTGCATGGCATCATAAATACTCTTAAAAGATTCCTCATAGGCTTTCTTGGCTGCTTCCGCTTCCTTTTTCGCCTTCTCTTTGGCCTCCCGTTCAGCTTTTGCTGTATCTGCTGCACCGCTTCGGCTTCCGCCTCCACCGCCACCGCCACCTCCACCGCCGCCGCCAGAATAAGATCTGACAGGAGCAGGGCCACCAGCGATTGCGTAACTGTCGGCATCATCAGGATCCGTTCCGAACGTAGCCCGCCAGCTCCGCCCAACTTCGGAGCCAAAACTCTTTCCGATGGAGCTCATGACCGCCTTGACGGCATTGTACAATGCTATTACCGCATCCACCGCCGGCCTGATCGCTTCGACAACCTGGGCGCCCCAACTCTTAAAGGCGGCATAAGCCTCTCCCAAAACCAAGATAATCAGTTTTATGGAGTCAAAGACAAACCCCAGCAGGCCACCGATAAAGTTCAGCACCTCACTGGCAATGGCCTTTAAATCAGAGAATGCCCCGGTCGCATCACTACGAACCATCTCCACCAGACTCTGGGTAAAATCAATCAGTTCCTGAACAATCTCAGACTGGTTAAACGCCTCAAAAATGCTGTTACCGATTTCCGCGCACACAGTCTGCATGTTCCCGGCGACATCACCCCAGGCATCAATGGTATTGTTTTTGATTTCGGCCATCTTGCCGTCGTATTGATGCAGGTACTGTGTCAATGCGTCAATAGCCTGCTGGCTGTCCAGTGTGCCATCTTTAACGGCCTTCATGGCCTGTTCACCATTCATGCCCAAAGATTTAAAAGCGGCATCCATGTCCACGCCTGCCAGCTTGAGCTGCATCAGCTGCTTGCTGGTCAGTTCACCGGTAACCTGCATCCGACTAAGAGCATCCACCAACTGCTGGGCTCCCTGCTGTCCGGTTTCCAGGCCTGCAGCAGCATCAGCGCACAGCCTGATTAGATCAGCCGCGCCCTGAGCAGAATAGCCCAAACGCATCAGCTGCGTGCCCATGTTCATGACAGCGTCTTCCTGGAAGTTTGTGTCACGATAAGCATCGTTCAATGCCCGGTACGCTTCAGTGGCCGCTTCGGTTCCACCTGTCATAACAGCCAGATGCACCACACCCTGCTGCATCTGGGCACCAAGAGAAACAACTTGCCCGGCAAAATCCGCCATAGCAGAAACAGCGGCTCCGGCAAGATTTGCCGCCAGATTACCAATGGCAACAGAGAACGCCGTAGTAAATCCCTCTGTCATCTTGAACGCGCCGGCCAAACTTCTGGCACCCTTATCGGCGTCAGCCATTTCTTTCACAGACGACTTTATCTCTGCCGTGGTCTTACCGATCTCTTTAGCATATGCGCTGTTTGCAGCCTTCTGTTCATTGATGGACTTCCGGAGTGCTACCATAGCATCCGTCTGTTCTTTCGTTGCCTGCGTGCCGGCTTTTGTAGCCTTGGTCAGGTCATTCAGTTCTCGCTGCATGGAAGCAACGCTCTGCTGCCCTTCCGCCAACGCCTTATTAAGTTTCTCGAGGCCGTCATTCTTAGCCTCAGTTGTTAGTGTGATTTTTGCGTCAGACACGGTCTCACCACCTTAAATACTGATACGCTTCTTCAAATATCTCTCAAGCTGCTTGGCAAAATAGTCTTCAATAGCAGCCTTGTTACTCTCGAAGTAATTACCCCGGGCCGGATAAGTCGGGCCACGCTGCCCAAATCTCGGACCGCGTTTCCGTATCATCCTGCCAAATGCGCCGGTATTATACCAGCGTGAAAAATAATTCGCATAAACATTCGCCAGTATGCTGTCCGCATGGACATCATACTTCCCGATAATAATCTGATTACCTCCCAGACTCTTTCCGGCAAACGCCGTCTGCGGATGAGTACGGGCGATAAAAAGACGTGTCGCCCGCTGCGCCTCTCTGGCAGCTGCCGCCACGTCCTTGTAGTACCCGTGCGCTATGTAATCTTCAATTTTCCGGTTCAGTTGTTCCAACGTCATGTTCATAATAAAAGTTTTGGGGGCCGTACAAGCGGCCCCACTTTAATAGATTTAAGCTGTGATAGTGATATCGCAGGTGACTGTGGTGGTCGTATCGGCAAGCACCACGGTAAACGTAGCCACGCCATTATCCAGTCCACTCAGGTAAGTAGCATCAATCACAATGCTCTGCCCACCAAGCGCAATGCTGTAGTTGGAAGAACTTACAGAATCGCTGCCCTTCTTCAATCCGGTAATGGTACCAGAAGGCACGGTCAGCACCACATCAGCGGCGGCTGCCTTGCTGAATGTCACGGGTGTCAGAGCATTAGTTTCCCCCGGCACCACAAATCCGGATGCTTTTACAGGAGCACCGGAACCGGTAGCCGCGAAACTCTTGGTGATCATGTCTTCGGATTCTGCCGCAATTTCCCACGAAGTCGGAGCTACCGTCAGATTGTAGTAATCTTTGGTGTCCAGGTCAACGATTGCAATGTTCAGCAGTTTCTTTTCTGCGGTAATCTCATCGTCAACCATGAACGCTTCGATTGCTTCCTGGGCCACGTTGTCCCGCAGCATAATGACCTCTGCATTAACTTCGTAGCTTTTGCTGGTAATAGCAGTAATGGGCCAGAAGCCGTAATCCTTCGTCTGCGCAGAATTGGTTTCCGCAGACAGGCTCAGGTTGTTGTTAGTCAGACCGCCGACCAGATTCCAAACAGGATTGGCCGCAGTCGCGCCACTGCCATAGTTTACAAACATGACAAGGCGCTTACCGGAAATGCCAGATGCAGCAGCAAATTCCGGATAATTTGCTTTCGCGATAGATACGCTCATGTTTATTCACCTCGTTATAATTGATGGATCCTAAACGTCATCCGGAGGCCGCCGCTCTGCCATACGCCATTATCAGAATAAACCGGTAAGTTAATCCCGATATCGTCGGCAATGATTTCCACGACAGCGTACCCTTCATTGTTCAGGATAGTCTGGAGCACATTGTACCCGGTGTCGTTGTCTCTGCTGAAGTAATTCAAAATTGCTTCCAGCTTTTCAGCGATCACCTTGCGCCCTCGGTAGTTAGAATACACTTCGAGCTGGATATCCGCGTCCCATATCACGTCAGTCTTGGCGTTAATGCAATCGACGTTAGAGACACCAAACACACCATACGCGAATTCTGCCTGTGTTTTGAAATTATTGTTAATTTCCTCAATAGGGACGGCGGAATCAAACCAGCTCAACCCGACGTCACAAATTTTGTCAGTCAGTGCGCCATACAGCGCCTTACTGACAGCCGTAAACGGCAATTTAAACATTGTCATATTATCCTCCCGCTTCCGTTGATGGCCGTCGCAGTCAGCTGGATGAAATACGGAACACTTTCGTCAATCAACGTAATATCATTAATCAAGTATGTGAATCCGTTGTAGGCCAGTCTCCATTCCGTTGTCAGGTCGCTGTCCAACAGGCTGCGGATATCACGAATGACAAAGTAACGGGTATCGCTGGTCACAAAATCACCAATTAACTGCTGCCGGGTCTGTGTCCGTTGTTCACACATGGCAAACAACGTCAGCGCCGGTGTATAGGTTATCTTTTCTATACCTCCCAGCGCATCACGGACCGGCACAGATGGTTTTAACAACGTTATTCTTTTTGTGAACCGACCGGGGTTTCGCTTAAACATCAGATACACTCCTTAGGAAAAAGTGGCGGTTTTGGGCCGCCACATTATTACGCTTCCAATGCAGAGGCAACAATCTTGAAGAAGGCGCCTGCATAGGTGCAGATGCTGGTATGGCGGCATACCGCACGAACCAATACACTGTTCTTGGCGAAGCCGGCTTCTCCGGAAGACGCAACCTCCAGATCCGGGAACGCGATATGATACATGGCACTGAAGTCGCCGACCAGGATATTCAGGGCGGTCAGTTCACCGTCTTCAACTACGATGACCGGACGACCTTCAATCTGGCGAATGGTGTTATCAAACGCATCGCGTGCCAGCAGGTAATGGCCATTGTTGTCAGCTACGTTGGCCAGCGCTGCCCAGGAAGCCTGCGGAATGATTACGGAAGCGTTACCACCGGCATCCAGCGGCAGGCTGTTGATTGCTTTTTTGATGCAGTTGATGGTGTCTTTGCTGGCCATATAGGACGGAGTGCCCTTGGAAGTGGCTGCAGTCAAAGCTGCGCCCAGGATGCCCTTGTTGACGTCCTTTTTGTAAATGCGCTGGAACAATTTCCCGATAATTCCCAGAACATCGGTTTCGGCATCCATCAGCAGTTCATTGGATACCGGAATGATCGCGCCCTTGGAAGCCAGGGTAAAGGAAACGGAACCGAAGGCTGCCTTCGTCTCGGTAATGCTGTTGTTTTCATCAAATGCAGTCAGGGTTACGTTCTGGCTGTAGTCGATGGTCGGAACAGAACCGGCGCGGGTGTGCACGTTGATAACGGTGCAGATCTCACGCAGGTCAACGGCAGCACCGTTGTTCTCTTTGAGCCCCAGCAATTCGGTCGGAACCAGGTACCCGCCATCAGCGGAAATGGCTCCATTATTACCGGCAGCAGTGTTCAGAATCTTCATGTCTTCGGCGTTAGCTTTGCCGAGTAAGGCTTTACGCAGCGCATTGTTGTACTGTTTTTTAAATGCTTTGTCAAAAATGTTCATGATATTTACTCCTTTTCCAACAGATTTTCTGGCATCTTCGGATGCCTTTTCAGATTTGAACTCACTGATTTTGGCTTTCAGTTTTTTCTGAACGTCTTCAGGAACCGGCAGCCCTTTTGTCATTTTTGCTTTGATTAAAGCAGTCAATTCGTCAATTTCCTGCTTGATCTCCATGCTTTTGAGCATGATTTGTACCTCCTTTTAGGATTTTGCGCCAGTAGTTCTGCGTTTCCTCATCAATCTCGCCAGCTACAGTACGCTTCTGTCTGTGAGCAATCATCTTTCTGTAGCTGGGCGGTTTTTTCACGGGACCGCGCATGGTTGGCATGGCGCAATATATGATGAATAGATCTTCCAATACTTCCCGTCGCCTTAAATATCCGTCAAACATGGCGTCAATCTCTGCTACGGTATAGTTCCCGAATTGCTCCGGAGTCAGACCTAACTCACCTAATGCTATTGGCTCCAGCTCCGCAATCATGGCTGAAACAGTTTTAAAACTTTTCCCCGGCCTTACGCCCTTGGTGCTGCCGGTTCTTTTTTTTGCTTCCCGATAGCTCCGGATTTTTCCAGTGCCATAAATGCAGCCCGGAAAATTTCGTTGGATGAACTATCATCCACTGCCTGAAGGAATAATTCATCCACATCCTCTTCCTTCAGGTTTGCGTTTCCGCCCAGAATAGCATATTTAAAGATGGTGTACACATCGCCGATCGCGGGTAACTTCCCCATGGAGACATTACGCATCAGCTCTGCGAAAGATCTGTCTATCAGGTTACGTTCTGCTTCCCAGACATACTTCATCGGGAAGCAAAGTTTATAGGTCTTACCCTTAATCGTGATGTCTACATACTTATCAAATATCATTGCCATCCTCCGTTATTCCCCGGCCGCCTTCTTTACCCGGAGCATCTCCAAGCGCACCTGTTCCGCCCCGCTGCGTAAGAACGTCACCGCCCTCTTTTGCCGGATACTGTAAACTTGCCCTTGCTTCATTCGGCGTCAAAATCCCTGCTCCCGTGTATGCACAGAGTACGCTGGACTTCGCCTGAGCATCCAGCATGTCAAATACATCATTTGCGGTATCGAACCGGCAACCCTTCGCAATCTGTCTCTCTGTTAGCAGCTTGGTCGTGAGTTCCGTCGCATACTGCGAAATAATCGGGGCAATGGTGCCATTGTAAAAGCTCATTAATTGGTTGGTAGAGAAAGTTGCCATCCCTGCCCCGCCGCCAATATTCAGCATGGCCAGCGGAATACCAAAAAATGCGCTAATTGCCTGAGAATTACATGTCTTCATTGAATCAAAATAGGACTTTACATCGTTTTTTATGTTGGTAGCCGTCATCCCTGCCGGCAACGGTAAAATGGTCGAGTCGCTATTTTTCAGCAGCTCTTTCACCCTGTTCTGCAGGTCACGCTGCTTGGATTCTGACAAATCAGACGTGTAACTCAGCACTATGGTACCGTCAAAGCCGTTGGCCACCCCGGACCGTAATGCCGATTCCACTTCCGCATCAGACTTCAGCGTATCATACAGTACCTCCACCGCTCGCCGCCCGATGATACCATTGATGCTGTACGCCTTAAAGTGTAAAACCTCTTCCGGCAGCAGTGTGAACGTGTCTCCATGCTGGGTGTCTTGGTACTGGTAAATTATCTTCCGTTCACCGTCCAATATATTTGCATCGTCCCAATACACCTGCATATGTTCGTTGGACAAAGGTACAAGGTGTTCCACCGCACCGGTCTTGCTTAGCTGGATATATGCGTAAGCGTTTCCGCCCTGCCGCTGTTTCTCCATATACGCCCAAAAATCGAAGGCATTTATGCCTGGATATGGCTGGAGATTAAGCGGCTTCCGGTACACCGCCATCAGGTTTGCCAGCTCTTTATGGTCAGAGCCATACAAACCCCAGCGGATTTGCGCAAGATTCCTGGCAAGGATCTCAATGCAGGTCGCAAACACCATATTGCCATTGGCGTCCACGTTTATGCGGCTCCCCTTGCCTACCGGGAACACCTGTGTCACCGTATTCTGGTAGACACCACCCCGTAAATAGTTCTTTAAACGCTCGAACATGGTATCACTCCAATGCTTCTGCTTCTGCCAATAAAGCCCTCAGTTCTTTCGTATATTTGCCTGACGGAGTAGAGTCTCCGCCGTCACCATCTGCAGGCGGGTCATCCGTGTTATCGCTCGGATTATCCGGATTGTCCGGATTGTCAGGGTCGTCCGGATTGTCAGGGTCGTCCGGATTGTCAGGGTCGTCCGGGTTGTCAGGATCGTCGGGATTGTCCGGGTCGTCCGGATCAGGGTCGGGGTCGGGATCTGGATCTGGATCAGGATCTGGCTCTGGTTCCGGTTCAGGTGCCGGAGGCGGAACATTCTTTTTCTTCCGGCGGCGGCGCTGCTCTTCCGTTTCCCGCGCTGCCTTTATCATGGTCGCAAGGGAAGCGCATGCAGCCAGCCTGTTCTGCGTGCTAGTTTCTACCAGTACAACATGGTCAAACTTCTCTGCCACTTCATCGCCCACAAGCCAAACGTCACCGTCGTCAATCTGAATCAGCAGATTCTTATCCTTGCAATGCTCACTGATGATGTTATGCAGTACCTTGTCGATGGCGCTCATGGCGTCAATGCACTGCTGCAGGTCATCTTTGTTTCCTGCCGCAAGCGTCCAGCTGTTATGCAGCATCATCAAATCGTTTTTGCCAATTTTGATTTCTGAACATGCCAGCGCAATAATTGCCGCAATGCTGGCAGCCATGACCTCTACCTTTGCCGTTACTTTGTACTTGCAGTTTTCAATCGCCTTAACAACCTGCAGGCCCTCAAATACATCACCGCCCGGGCTGTTGATGACCAGCTCGACATCATCGTCCGCGTTATTCAGACCGCTCACGATAGCAGACATGTCAATTACTTCGCCGTCAATTCTCAGTGTTTTCATTTTGCTCTTCCTCGCTTTCACTATTGCTTGAAACTTCTGTAGTCTCCGAACCAGGTTCCGGTTCCGGCTCAGGTGCCGGAGGCGGTACCGTGTCCGGGCCCATCTTATACAGCTGCAGCTGCGTTAACAACGCCCTGGCCGGATAATCCATCTGCATATTCTGCCCTGCGAACATACCCTCACGCTGGTCATACATCGGCGGGCACCAGTGGGCCAGCACCCAAATGTCAGCCTGCCGAACAAACTCCGCACTGCCGGAATATTTTGTTGAAAAATCATCAATGGCCGCGGCCAGGTAATCGTAGCCAGCTGCGATTATGTTGGCGATGAACGTGTCGTCCTCGGCATAATCTATCCGTAAATAGTTTTTAACGTCGCTGGCAAGAATCACTTTTTCACCACCTCACTTATTTTTTAAACATATCAAGCCAGTCATCTACCAGCTCGTCGCCGGACGGTGCCCGCTTGTTAAAATCAATATATGGCGCAATAAACCCTGTCAGCATAGCATCCTGCGGGTCTATGCGAATATCACTGTCTGCCCGTAACGAAACCTTTTCGATACTGTAATAACCTGTATTATTTCGAACCAGCAGGCTGTTTGTGATAGCTTTTTCCAGGATATCTTCATGCCCTGCCTGATACGCTATCAGCCCACCCTTCCAGTGCTGGCTTAATGCCTCTATGTACTGGCTAAGGGCCTTCGGACTCTGGTTCTGCAGAATAAATGTGTCGCAAATGTCCACCAGCTTATCCTGAATCCCTGCCACATTGTAAGGATCTGCCGCTATGGTCACATAATGAAGATCATGCGTTTCCTTTATCTGGGCCACCTGCTCAAAAATCTGCTGTGTATCAATGTTTTCCCCGCCGGCCCCATTGCATAAAAACAACTCTTTGTCCAGATAATCCCTATACTGGAACTTGTCTGTATTGATGTGTTGCTGCAGCTTCGCTGCCGGCATCCAGCTGAGTACATGGGTAAATAACCTGTATTGTGCAGCTGGCATCCCGTTCGCTACCAGTTCTCCAGCTTCGGAAAATCCTACATAACAACCCCACCAGCAGGAAGCTAAATCCAATACCTGGGCCAGGTCAAGTCCCAGGTACCAGTCCAGATACCCGGCTCCAATCACATCTTCGAAGGAGTATACCACGCCGCAGGCTTTCATCTGGTCATAGGTGCAAATGTTACGGTCTTCCGCGCTGTACCATGTGTTACATTGTTTGGTAGCCCAGCTCTGCAGGTCAAACCCTTTTGTCCTTGCGGCTTCCCTTGCCTTTTGCAGATATTTTTTCCGGATATGTTCTTTGATTGTGAACCCATCCGGTTCAAACAACAAAACCGGATTCGCCTTTCCCCATGTGTGGATGGAAGCGAAATCCTTATCCGCTACATCAACGCTGTCCGGTTCCGCAAGGAACAGGAACTGATTATCCGGGAGCGCATCTTCGTATAGCATCTTCCGGAGCGTCAGCCATTTTTTATGATTATCACCACCAACCTCAAATTGTGCTGTGCTCATTGTCACCAGAAGGCTGTCCTTAAAATGGGCCTGGCCGTCCTGTATCGTCTTTGTGATGATTTCGTCACAGAGCATTTCTTCATCAATGACCGCAACTTTATTCGTGAACCCGTCCAGTGTCTTTTTCGCGCCGGCACCGGTCCGAAACATTTCCAGCCGGTTTCCGGTGTTCCTGTTCTTTGCCCAGCAGGCCGTCCGGTTCACATTGTCATAGGTCTCTTTGAGATTGACGTCGTTATCAATGAACTTGCAAAATTCATTAAAGCAGATTGTTGCGTTCTGTCCTTTGCAGGATGCCAGGATAATGAGTTCGTTCCGGAATTTGGACATTCCCATCAGGTAATGAAGCACACCTGACAACACGAAAGATTTCCCGTTCCTGCGTGCCATATACAGGTTGGCTGTGTTTGTCACGTACCGGCCATCCGGATAGCGAAGCCCAAATATCCCGCACATGATAAACTTCTGCACAGGATACAGCTTCAGCCTGGCGGCCTTCCCGTTTTCATCCACGTAAATCAGGTACCCGAGAAATTCGAGCAACCGACGCATAGCCTTGAACGCGAATTTATATTTCCCGCTGCCGTACATCTGCAGGAACCGTTTGAAACAACGATATTCCGATTCCCCGAGCAAACCGTCAGCGGCACGTTTTTTCAGTGCCTTGTAATAATCGCCAACATACTCTTCCAACTCTGCCGGCACCCGCAACAGTCTGATATCATCCTCAACGTTCATCCGAATAACCTCTGAAATTCCTGTATCCCTCTCCGGATCCGCGCCAGTGCCTCAGCTTTGTCAATTAAATAGAGCCTATGAATTTCTTCATGGCTCTCTTTTGTTACAGATATCAAATTGTCAATATCATATATCAGATCCGGGGCTTCGTCCCGTTCTATGATATGATGCACCTGGGGCCTGCTGCATTTATGCACCTGTCCGGCAGCCAGCAGCCAGATATCCAATCCCTGATACTTTATCAGGATATTTTTCCGGCATTTTTTCCACAACGTACTGCCATACAGCTTACGGTTTTCATTCTCCCGCTGCCGCTTCTTTGCGTGGTTCCGTGCATACCTTGCGGAACAGTCCGGGCATTTCTTCCCGTTATACAACTGATGGCAATTACTGCATCTCTTAAAAATCGCCATCTTTTTGTGAGTCGTTTAACATTTTTGTGAACGGATTTTCTTTCCCGCCCACTCCCTTTTGGATAGTGTCAAATTTTAATATTTTATATAAATTTAACGCCATCTTTTGATATTTTTCGTAAAGTTTTATCCTGTTTTCGATGTCATTTTGCTCAAAAAGTCCAGTCCCTTCGGAAATTTCGATAGACATCTCATCTGCAAGTACCGCAAAACGGCAATATTGCAGGATCAGCTGTTCGTTGACCTTGGAAATTGTCTCACATTTCCCTTCTAATTGCCAAATGAACGCGTTTAAATTTTTAATCCTCTTCAAACGTGCGGTTTTACCTGTTTTCTTTACAGTTTTTTCCATAATTCCAAAATTCCCCGAAATTGTGTAACATTTTGTGAGAAAAAATGAAAAGTCCAACGTCGAATGCAAAAAAGAACTTTACAAAATTCTCAAACATACCCCCACTTTTTTTAAAAGTTTACAATTAAAAAGCACCGGAAAAAACATCAATTTCGTCCGGTGCTTTTCGGAAAGGAAGGAGAAGTGTGGTAGTTCTCTCTTACAAACCCTGGCACTTATACTATATCACATATCAAGGTGGCATTTGGTGGCAACTTTTACTTTTTGAATAATTTTTCTTGTAAAATTTCCCGCAGTTTATTAATCCCTATCCTATGAATCCGTTTCACATGGTCAAGGCTATAGTTCAACTTCTTCCCAATAGCTTCGAATTGCATGTCATTGATGTAACACAATGTCAACACGTTCCGCGCCCGGAAATCATCCAGCGCATCAATCCAGAACTGGACCTTCACTCTTTCTGATTGCAGCTGCTTGGTCATGGCCACGATGCCGTCTTCCAGTTCCTTGATGTTCTCAATGACTGCTTCCGTATAATCGCTCCCGCAACCGCCATGGACTTCCCTGTACTGGACGGTGATCCGCTTGCGCCGGCTGTCCAGTTTCAGTATTTCGTCGCAGGCTGCGTCTATCTGGTTCTGACAATACAGATACGACCGCAGAAATTGCCTGACTTTATCATTCTGCTTTTCTTTTTCCGTCTTTGGCGGATTTACACGCTCTATCCAATCTCCCAACGCCTGGCCTTCTTTGGCCAGTGTCGCTATCCAAACCTTTTTCTTGCCTTCGATTTCTTCTTTCGACATGCCTCTCAAGTCGTCATAATCTTCCGGGTGCTGCAGACGGTCACACATCCAATGGCCCACAAACTGCGGAGGAGTAAAAGCCCAGTATTCCTTTTTGTTTTTCTTTGCCCTCTTTGCTTCCCTGGCCGCACCGGTACTTCTCTCATACCCCTGCAAAAAACAAAGTGCACTGCTCACATCTACCTGGGCATAACAGGTTGGAAAATAATCGTCATATTTCAGTCCTTCAGGCATGTAGGCCGGGTTGATGGGTAGCAGGCCGCCTTCTTTCAGGTACTGCTCTGCTTCCATAAACCGTTCCCTGTAATCTTCAATCCCTGTAATTGGTCCAGAGATATAGCAGACTGCTTTTGACTCTAAAACCTTGGCCATGTCGTCAATCGTTCTAACAACCTTAATCATTTCACCACAACACCCCCTGTATCCCATTGATCTTAAATTCTGGTACATACGGAATCTTTAGTTCCTCCGCCTTGTCCAGTTTTGCTTTTTCCCTGGCCTCACAGATGGCCATGGTCTTCTGCCATAATGTTTTACGCATCAGCTGCATCCTCACATACCATTGGCCGGTAAATTCGTTCAGTTCCTTTTCTGCTTCCAAAATCACAAAACCCCTGTGATGCTTCTTTACGAATTTTTCCAGCTCTATCGTGTTGCCGAATAAAGACATCTGTTCGAATTGCTTTACGCTACAAACATTATCCGCTTTTGTTGTTCCCGGCAATATTAATCCCGTTGACTGCTTCCACCGTTTCCGGCCAGCTGGGTCTTTTGATAAATACTTTGAAATCCGGATCATAAAGTCCGGCCCTGTTACCTGGATCCGTTTTGCGTTGCACCAGCCTATCATCTCCCGTTCCGGATGAAAGGGACGGATCTGTTTGCTCCAAAGTCCTTCCACCACATCCCGGGGCAGACAGTTCTGCAGAATCAGGTGATGGTGGACACGTCCCCTTGTCTTACCGTTCTCTGTCACGTAAATGTATTTCAGGTTATCTACGCCCCGGCGCTTTGCCTCTTTCCGCAAATCTTTAATATATTTTTTTATCTGCGCTTCAGCTGCCTCTTCTGATTCCGGAAGAAACTTGTCCGAATATGTCAGGGAAACAAAATAATCATTCTCTCCAAAATTCCCCTTTAACAGCAAATCAAAATACAGACGCGACTTTTTATCGTTCATAACCTTTTTTGCCGGCGCTGTGAATTTCTCTTTCCCGTTTCTGGTCTTTAAGATCCGGATCGGTTCGTCTTCGTAACCACTGTACTGAAAAATATCCACGTACCGGTAATCACTATTCCTGATATCCCGGTTACTGTAATAAGTTCTCTGCCTAACGTTGGTATTTTTCATCACAGGTTCCTTTCATGGTTTCCAACTTTTTAACACTCACTTGCAAGACTAATGCGGTCTTCACCGCTTCCGACTTTTTCAGATTTAAGGCAAAGGCCCGGGACGGGCTGCGCTTGACGTCATTTACTTCTTACGGCCTTCAGCTTGTGATAGAGCATCCGGGCCTTCGCCTACCTGCATATTTTATATAGAAGAAAGTTACTTTTTCTTCCGTCTCGGTACCTTTATCGGCTTTTCCGCATTGGCCGCATCAGCCGCCTGGTCCGCTGCCTGATCTTCTTCCAGCAGATTCAGCTCCCGTGTCTCCATGTCCGTCGGCTGCGCTTCACTGCCCTGCTCTTCCATCCCAGGGATGGCCGGCTGCAGGCGTTCCCCGCTGATATACCGTTCCACTTCCGCCTTTACTCCCTCTATCAGCTTGTACAGCTGCGGGCTTGCTTCCCCTACACTGCAGCACTCTTCCGGGTCGTCATCTGTATAGGTGTTCTTAATGTAGATCGGCGGTACCTGTATCAACGCAATGTCCTGTACAGACGCGAACGGACAAAGCGCAAGCACCATCCTCACCTTTTCAAAATGGCCTTTGTCGGTATCCGTTTTAACGAACGTCATCTTCTGAAGTCGCATTGTCTTCCTTGGCCGATGGTACCTGCCTACTGCATAATCTGCCGGCATAGGGAACGAAAGGTAATCCCACATGGCCATCGCCAGTTTGTCCCATGCTTCTTTAAATGTAGGAAGCGGTTTTTCTGTTCCGGAAATCGTGTTCAGCGTGTTGTCGTCTTCTCCGGAATACCATGCTATACTGAGCTTCCTTCCTTTGTCTGCAATCGAAATCGATTTTATCCTCATCACTTTGTCACCTCTTCTACGAAACTGATCCGGAAGCGCGGCTCATAATCCATAACCAGCTTATTGTTTACAATCGCCTTTGCGTCTTCCGGGGTTCTGGCCATGATCAGATAAACCTCTTCACAAAACACCGTTTTCCCGTCATTCATCAATTTTTCCACTGTCACTTCATACGTTTTCATGCTTTCACTCCCGCTCATACTTCTTTATAGGGACTAATTTTCCGTCAAACCGGCACAGCGACAACACTGTCACGGTCGGTTCCGACTTCATCTTCTCGAACAGTTCTTCCGCTTCGTGCTGCCCCTTCTGGGTAAGCGGAAAGGTTACACAGTGCGTATTGGCACCGCTCTTCTTTTTGGTAGTGATAAACAACTTGTATGAACTATTCATAATTGTCGAGTTCCTCCATCAATTTTTCCAGTAGTTTTCCGATTGCAGCCTTCCGCTTTGCTTTTGCTCCCATATCTTTGATACATACCATGGCATCCATCAGATCAGAGAAGTTGTTCTGCACCGTCTGGAACAGAACTTTGAATCTGGCAACCTCTTCATCCGATGCCATTCTCTCTGCCCCCAGGCTTTCCGCTTTCTTCAGTTGCTCTCTCAGCCTTGCGATTTCTGCCGCTTCCTCCAGCGTTGCAGTGGATTCCTTTTCTTCCGCTTTGGCCAGCTGTTCTTTCAGCCTTGCGATTTCCTCTGCCTGTTCTTGCTTAACTGCTTCAGCCGCATTATGCTGCTTGTCATGCAGTTCTTTTTCCATTTCCAGCTTTTTATTTGCAATTTCCAGCTTTTTGTTTGCATAGTCCAGGCTTTTTGTAATCTTCTGGTTTTCTTTTAAGATTTTTTCCCGCTCCGTCTCCCAAGACTTCGTTGCTTCTTCCATGGCGGTATCTCTGGCCTTAATGGCTTCCTGCAGTTCCCGGGTGCTCATGTCTTCCACATGATTTTCTTTCACGAACTCTTCCCGCTCTTCTGCCGGCACTGCCAGTAACGCCACCGCCTGGGAATAGCTCAAATTCCCAAACGTTTGGGATTTTGCGGAAGCGCCCCACAGCTCGCCCTGGATGTCCCCATACTCGGTATATATCTTCATGAAGTTGTTTGCAGACGACTGCGAAAAATCCACGTTCTTTTCCAGCCACGCTGTCCATTCTCCATGCGGTACCATTTCTTTCGCTTCACAGAGGCGCTTTCCAATCTCGATACTGCTGTTCAGGACCATCTTTCGGGTCTGATCCGCTATCTGCCGTATCTCCGCTGCCACAATCTCCGGCGTCCGTTCCGCCACAATCTCCGCATCCTGCACCGGTGTTGCTCCCATTTTTGAAATGTCTACTACGCTCATGCTACTCTAATCCTCACTTTCCGTTCCTTACCTTTGGCGTTGACCTGCTCAAGCCACCGTTTTACTATTTTCATTATTTCTGCGGGAGGATTCGCGTTCATGTTCCCCCGAATCTGCGCGACCCGCCAGCCGTCTTTGACGCTTCCCTGTACTTCCATAGTGTAAAGCGGTTTGTCCGGTGTTTTGTTTTCTCTCACAAACAGTATGGTCGTCTCACCCGTTGCATGCCTTTCCGCATAACCACCTACACAGTGATGCAGCGTCTTGCCTTCCGCTATCAGTTCCTTCGTGCTTCCCGCCGGGCGGATAAAATACTTCTTCCCCTTCCAGCAGAAAATCTTGTTACGCACGGCCAGCGTAGCCTGCAGTTTCTCTTCCAGTTCCTTTTTCTCCCGGTACTGAATCTGCCTGATAATGTTGGCATGCCTTTTCTTTAAACCTTTTGGAAGGCTGTTTGTTTTGTCCTTCAAATCCAGCCCGATCCGGTCTGCGTCCTTAATGTAATCCAGCCAGTCACCTATGGCATGGCCAAGATCTCCTTCCTGCAGACAATACTCCAGCACCTTTCTTCCGGGAAGGCCAAGTTTCGCTGCCTCGTTGACCATTCTGTCAAATGTGCCAAATCCTTCCCTGGCAATCTGCTGCGCTTGTCTCAGCGTAGTCTGCCGGTCTATTTCTTCCCGGGCATGCACCAAAACAGAAAGAGTCGTCTCGTCAATATGGCCTCTCATGGACAGCTGCCTGCTGTTGTGTTCCATTACATCCTTTAGATCCTGTTTCGTGAACCGCTTCACCGCACTCTTTATGTTCTTCGCTGCCCAGCAGATAGCGCCCTTGCAGCCTTTTCCACGGATGTGGTCTATCACAAGATTGTCCATCCCGTTCCTGATCAGTAGTTCTATCCACGGATGAAGGCTGTATAAATCCATATAATTTACTGTGTGCAGCGGATAACTGGACCGGAATTCATATTGGTCATAATGGTTAAGGTAATTCCGCTCCCCGCCCTGGAACAGATACTGGTACGGCGTATCCTTTATGGCTCTCAGTAACGAGCCGATATTCATCCGATAACGTCCTTCCAGATGGTCGTAATAAAAAGAGTTTGACTGCCGGAACGCGCTATCCCTGATACTCTTCACAAACTTCCTTATACGACGGGTGCTCCATTTACCGTTTTTATATTTTGTCTCCAGGCAATGGCAGTTTTGCCGTACCGTCTTATGCCCCATCCGGAACAGGTACCGTTCCGCTTCCGTGAACGTGTCCTTCACGATGCTTTCGGTATCGTTCCCGTAACTCCTGAAAATCTCTATACGCCGCATAACTACCGCGCCCGGATCCACTTTTGATTTTTCCCAGACAGAGATGCTGACGGTACCGTTCAGCTGGCTCATGGCCATACGCCACTGATGATATACGCTGAGCTTCCACCCGCATTCCGGACAGGTCTGTTCCTTCCGCCTTGCTATTTCCTTTCTCCTCTGCAGCTCTGCCTCCGGTATCATTCCATACCCTGCATGACAATAGCAGCTCTGTTCTCGCTCCCGTCTCCATGCGTTCCGCGGGGACCCGGTGTGCATATTGTCGCCCGGAATCTTCACCATCTTTTTGCAGTGTGTGCAGTACGCCTTTTCCTTATCTCCCCTGTCCGTCACGATCAGGCAGTCCATACCTTCTTTTAAGAGGGCTTCTCTGCCGAACGCCTTAATCTCCGGGGTGAATGTATCTGAAAAGTGACTGGCAAATTCTTTGTTAGTCATCTCCATGGCCGTCACCTCACAGCAAGTCTTCCAAATCCAGATATGTTTTCTTCTGCCTCGCTGCCGGCTCTTCCGGTATGCCAACCTTCCTGACTTCCGGAGACATCACTACCTCGTAACCATTAATGCCCAGGTCTTTCATAATCAGTTCGAAGCCTTCTTTGTCCGACATCCCGCCGCACCGGTTCTTCTGGTTCCCCCGGGCCTTTTCCCGGAGCATGTTAAGTTCCTTTTGCAGCACACCCTTTTGGGACGTAATCTTTTCTGCCAGTTCCGGATTGGCTGTCACCATATCAATTAAAAATTCTTGAATCCGCGCAATGTTTCCATCGCCTGCGAATTTTGCCTGTTCCTCATTCAGCTGGTCAATGGCCAGCTGGGCATTCCGCTTGCCCGTAATATCGATTGCCAGGTTTTCCATTTTCTCTTCCTTTCACTTCAAATAGTTTCTTCCGATGATCTTCACAAACTCATACCTGGTACCGCCCCTGCGCTCAAACTCCAGCTGGCATTCCCGCCGCAGCCACCGGTCCCTTTCCGGACACCGATGCACAGCCCGTGGGCCCAGCGTATGACAATCCGCGCAAATCGGTATTTTGAATCCGTACCTCTCGCTGGCCGCCTTCCGGGATCCTGCATAAATGTGATGCACCTGCGTGGCCGGCCGTGGGCACAGATAACATTTATCCCAGTTGTCCGTCAAAATCGATTCCTTTTTTGTCTTCATTTCCTCTTCCTGAACTCATCCGCTGCGGGACAGGTTGCAAAGTGACTCTCAAATGCCGCGATAGGATCCACGCCATCATAAAACAGATTCTCTTCCTTCCTCTTTCGGCCGCGTACTACATATCCGTCCAGCGAAATATAGTTATGTCCCCCTTTGTCAAGTCCAATGCAGGGAATCACTTCAAGTGGCGTTGCGTCCACGGGCATCCATTTCCCTGACCGCTTCATCCGGATGTAACGAATCTTTGCTCCACACTTGCCGCACTCCGTAATCTCCTGGTATTTCATGTTTCCCTCTTTCCTTTATTAACGTTATATGCTAAAATATGGATGTGAAAGAGAAATAGCCATTTCCCCATTTCACACCTAAAGCCTCCGGCGTTGCCCCGCCGAGGGGCTTTTTATTTTGTCAGAAGTTCCCATGCGGTCATGATCGCATAGGTCCATACAACACCTGCAAAAAAATCGCTGTGGTCACACAGGTCGACTAATTTCTGCCCTAACCAGTCCAACCCTTTGAAGATAGCCTTGCCGTACACGTAGGCCATGCCGTAAAACATGCACCAGCATTTTTCAACTATGCCTGTATGCTTCCTTGCGCCTTTATAAGTGCCGTCTTTCATTTCGCTTCCCTCCGTTTCTTTCGCAGTTCCCACGGTTTCCCGCGCCTTGCGGACATGCCTTGCTTTCGCAGTATCAGCCGGACGTTCTCCCTTGTGCATCCGACCCGCAACGCTATCTCAGTATTGCTCAGTTCCGGATGCGCTTCGTGCATTTCCAAAATCAGATCTTCTTTCCCGCGGCCAGGCTGCCACCGTTGGTTTCCACCGGTCTGCATATCGCACACCTTCCGCAGCGCTTCTTCTACCGTCAGACCGCCAATGATAGCCGCTGCCAGGGCGAACCATCCGTCATTAATCACGATTCCCGAGGGGTTCGAGTTCCCCCACACCCGCAGCACTTTCATTTTCTTTTCCTGGCGTTCTTCTTCGGTTTGTTCAGCATGTCCTTAAATTCTTTGCCCGCCTTGAACGTCGGTGTCGTCCTGTCCGAAATAAATACTGTCTCCCCTGTCTGCGGATTCCGCACGTTACGGCCTGCCCGGAATTTTGCCTCAAATACTCCGAAGCCAACCAGCTGCACCTTCTCCCCTTCTGCTACCGCCTTTTCAATGGTGGTGACAATGGCGTTCAGTGCCCTCCAGATGTCCTGCTGCGTCATACCCGCTTCCTTCGCTGCCGCTGTGATCAACTCTGTTTTGTTCATAATTCTTTCCCTCCTATAATTTTTTATGGCCTGCTTACGCTTTGGCCAGTTCACCTAAGAAATCAAACTTCCTTACCCGGCACATTGCCGGCTCCACAATCCGGATTTTCTTCCTGCCAGTCTCTTTCTGTATCACGTTGGCCAGCTCCGCATCCGCTGCCGCCTCGTCAACGTAATATACTCTGCCGATCTGCATGGCCGGCATCATGCCTTCCTGACAGAACCGCCGCAGCGTCCGGATTGGCAGACCGGTTTTTTCCGAATAATCCTTTAATGGTATCAGCTTCATGTTATCCTTCCTTCCGCAGCACCCTGTTCAGCTTTTCCGCTGCCCTCTGATTGATTTCTTCTGCACTCATTCCGGTAATCATCACTGCCTGGGTAATCATTACAAGAACATCCACAATTTCTTCCTGAAAATTCCGTAACGGTGGTTTATCTTCATTCCTCAGCGTTGCTGATGTTGAGCTCCGGAGTAGCTTGCAAGCTGCCTTTTGCAGTTCGCTACATTCTTCGATGATCATAAGCATCTGCGGCTTGTAACCGTACCGGTTTAATACCCTCCGGCATTTTTCCGTATTTTCACGATTTAGCATTTCCTTCCCCTGCCTTTCCCTCTCCAACCTGTGATATAATGGTTTCACAGTAAGGAGGTGAATCCGTATTATGTCTAATGATGATTCGTCTAAATGGGGATTTTATCTCCCTTCGTTCCGGGAACCAGATTACAGTAAAATGGAGGAGCTATACGAAAAAATGTCATCCCCTGCACAGGCCATGTTTGAGAATATCGTTGAGCGCATTCAGAAATTTGAGGAAAACCTGCCCAACGATTTGCAGGCTGCCGGCAATCTTGTAAACGGCCCCGGAGTTACGTTTTTAATCGACAAAGTAGCTTACATGGATCCGGACATCATTCTGTTCTCCGGGCTTCGTTCTTCTGACGGCGCTGTCGTAGAGCTCGTCCAGCATATAAGTCAGTTAAATCTTCTACTGACAGCACTGCCAAGGAAGGATGATACGACAAAGCCCCGCCGGAAGATAGGTTTCCTCCCAAGAGAATGACTACCAACGGAACCATGGCGCTGGTTAGTTTCGCAAGGTTGTCCGCGCTGATGCTCGGCTCCTGTGATTTCTGCTGGAGCAGCTCCACCTGCTTCAGCAGTTTTTCTTTTAACTGATCGTCCATCCCTTACCCTGCCTTTCTGGTGCCCTGGTTATACGGCCTTCTGTGAATGTGAATCAGATTCTTGCTCAAAGAGATATTCCAGAGTACATGTCGGGAATAACTTACTCTGCAAGGCAACCATCTCAGGCAAAACGAATTCGGTTTTCCCTGTACGCTTATTTGAAAAGCTCTTCTCCGAAATGCCACAAACCGCTGCACACATAGCATTTGTAAGTTTCTTGCGCGCGATTTCCGCTTCTAAATTTGGAAACATGTTAATTCCCCCTTTCGTTATGTTTATTACCCTGTGGGGTAATTTCAATATAATTATATACCCCAAGGCGTAATTGTCAAGAACTTTTTACGCTTTGGGGTAAAAATATTTCTTTACAAAGTAAATTGTTTGTGGTTTAATATCTTTAGCGGAGGTGAATACAATGTCTGTCACTGAACAACTGGACAAGTATATGTCTATTCATAAATGTAAAATTTCTGATATAGCAAGATTGTCTGGAATCCCATATACAACAATAAAGGGCCTTTATGATAAAGGCGACGAGAATGTAAAACTGTCTACGCTGAAGAAGTTACGTTCCCTGTTAAACTGCACTTTAGATGAACTGGTCGGGCTTGATATTTCAGACGATATAGTTTCTTATGAAGAGAGATTGCTTCTTGCCAAATTTAGGAAACTCGACAAAGATAAGCAAAAGGCTCTTCTGTTGTCTATTGATGTTTTAATAACCGCGCAATCAGAAAAAGAAGAAACATTCGCATAATCAT
>Ga0310786_10003768_pt1 | contig 21713 bp, 24 predicted proteins | sample AusTroGonzalo_MG_FD_203881 | JGI IMG/M metagenome (GOLD analysis project Ga0310786, IMG submission 203881) | Bovine rumen microbial communities from tropical cattle in Woodstock, Queensland, Australia - Gonzalo_03 (v2) (version 2) | ecosystem: Host-associated > Mammals > Digestive system >...
TCAAAGGGACGCGCTTCGAGGGGCTTGAGAACAAGCCCCGCGAGGCAAGGCATGACAGGATCGGGTCCAAACAGGGCATAAGCGACGATCAGATATGCGTCGTGACGGCCTTCGACGATGCCGATGATTTCTTCTTCGAGGTCACATGCAGGGGCGCGCTCACGCACGATGTCGCCCTCGACACCCTGAAGGGTCGCATATGCTCGGGAGCGATCGTGAACACCGACCTGCACAGGGCGTATGGCAGGGTCATGAGGGAGATCGGGGTCGCTGTTCACAACGCTGTATCGGCAAAGGACGAGGGCTCCATCCCCAGAATGAACAAGATCCACCAGGACATCCGGACGTTCATGGCACCTTTCAAGGGCGTATCGACCAGATGGCTCCACCTGTACCTCTCATGGTACAAGTGGATCAGGACATTCTCCAGCAACTCCATGGCCGCAGTGAAGCAGATAGCCGCCGGCGACTACATCCACACATGGCAGAGCATAAAGGACATGCCGTATCCATTCCGTGATGGGCGGATGAATCCCACCAAATGCTGATCCCATAACATCCACCATCCTTCCTTCTTCAGTGCGGTCTGTCATCAGGTTCTCGAGCAAGACCTTGATGTCCACCGCCTCATTCTTCAACATAGCGGCTCTTGCAAACTCCCTATCTCGAACAGGGCTTGGAATGCCTTATCCGCCAAATGAAGGCCTAAGGGCCCCACCGGCACACCTGGTATCCTTTCTCAGGATCCGCCCCTTCAGACGCCATGGGCGCCTGGTCAAGTCGTACCAACACGGATGTCACTAAGCTCGAAATAGTTTGTTTCTGATCGTTATCGATGAGTCCTCACTTCAGAGGATGGGATTCCTTGGCCGAATAACCTTCCAGCAGGGTATACTCTTGATCGTTGACATCGTCGTAATCCCCTGCCGTTATTCCCAGGGTATAGATGTACTTGTATCCGGGGATCAGGTCGTCCGTCCGCCCCACATACCTCAGGGTTCCCCTGACCTTTTCCATCTTGACCGTGTCGATGTACATCGTCCCTTGATCGGTGATCACCCTTATGTCAGCGAACACCTCCACCTCGATCTCATGTTCGAAGACCGGCATCACCAAGCCGTCCGCATAGATCTTGGCGGTTCCCCCGTTGCACATGCAGAAGGACCGGCAATAGAAGCCGTACGGATCGTCCTTGTCCATCTCGTCCTCGATCGTGCACTCGAATTCCTCGTCGTAGATCACGGGCCTCCCGTTCGGTTCGGTGGAATCCCAGATCTGCTCCAGGATGCATGACTGATCGATCCCCGATCCCTCACATCCGACGTTGACCATATCGGATATCTCCTTCTGGATCCCTTCCAGCCTGGACCTCTCCGAGGGCGTCAGCACATCCTCCAACTTCTTGTGGTCATCTGTCTCGATATCATCCCACGAGTCGTCGGAATCTGACGATCTGCACGGCATGGATTTGCCTTCGCAATCATGCAATATAGCACCAGGGTGACGTATTTGCATATCGCGGATGAACCTTTGATACCTGTCCTTGTTGATCTTCTCCTTCGTTGGTATGTCCTTGAGGGCCGTCCTGGAGAAATCGGTCCTGAACCTGATATTCTTGGTCCCTAACGCACGATACGACTCCATGGCCTTCAGCCTTTCGAATTCCTGTTGGGCGGTCGGATTCACGACCTGCCCGGTTTTTTCATATTGTGTAAGATAGCGTGCCACCGTCTGACGGGAAACATTCAGCTTCTTCGCAAGATCCTCCTGCCTGATGTTCTGCGCTTTCAGAGCTTGCCGTATGTTGGAGTTGTTCCCGACCATGATTGGTAGATAACTTAGAAGTATATTACAGTAATGTAATAAAACAGGTTTACATTATGTGACATTGTAACATTGTAACATCATATTGTCGATGGTCTTTTTTCCCGCGCGGTCTGAAACCATGCCCCATGGATTCTGCTGATTCAAACCATCGCCAAGAGGTCCTTCGAAGTGACCAGATGGAATAAGAAGATTAGCTACAAAGGGTCTATCGATCTGGCGTTGACCTGTATCTTGCCGATCCCCGCTTCCTACACAAATGACTCCGCTATCTTTCATCAGACCGTTCTATATAGAGGACACCGCGCTCCTGGTTGATCCTAGGGACGGTTCCGGATCCGACCGGGTGAACTCCGCCTTCCCCCTCAGGGATTCGTCGATGCTACCCGGAACGCCTGAATCCTTCGCTGGGATCGTGATCGTGAATGTGGATGCGCCAACATCAATCACAATCGATGAATCGGATCAAGGATAGGGGCCGGATATACAAGGTATTTCAATTCCGTTTGCCCCGATCATGACCCTTACGAACCTATAGACGATTCCGATCATACCGTTCAGATCGATTTCGGTCGGTTGCGGCAACCGATACAAAGGATCGTTTGCGGTCGTTGGAAGCTGCATCTCAAAAAGATGGCTCCCTCCCTTTGGCAGCATGGGCAATCGGTAGTCATCTTGAAACCCGCTCTGCGACAGGCGTTTGTCAGCGTCCCGTCATAGTCTACACTGTGGACGGTCACGGAATCCATTCCCTGATGGATCGCCATCGCAATTATGGATCTCAGCATCGGTTCGATCGCGTCCTGATGGCCGGGAAGCGAATATAGCACATTGATTCTGAAGGACGGTATCCTATCGAACATGACGATCCCCACAGGTGAACCGTCCGATACCGCTATCAGAGATTCGGATTCCGTGCCGTTGAGGCCTATGCCCATATTCCCGTAGACCTCCGAACAATCGTCCAGCAGCCCTTCTACCCAGTCGAGGTGCCTGCCTCCTGAGACTATCTCCATCGTGGATTCCGCCATGTGACTGGAATGTGATGATTCGGATTTTAAATGCAGATGGTGTGAACTCCGTCATCTTTACAGATGGGCCAAAGATGTAAATTTGAAATCGGCATCCCTTACCTCATCGAGGTCCTGTATGCCGAAGATAGGCGATGTGAGGGAGATCTTGGCCGATTCATTATGCAGATTGGCCGAGTCGAAATCGGTGAATGACATAACCGTCCTGGAGATCGTGAGGGAATGCGGCCTGACCCCTCCCACGTTCTATAACCATTTCAAGGACAAGCATGATCTGATAACCTGGTACTACAGGAGCCTATGGGACAACATTCTGGAGAATACCGGGAAGGAAGGATATGAATGGCGTGACGCCCTTCATGACGGTCTGAGGCTCTAGGCCGCCAACAGGGCATCGATGGTCAACCTGCTGAAGTACACCAACGGGAGCTATAGGATCGTGGATCGGATCATCGAGATAAGCATGGACCTCATGCGTTCGGAGATCAGGAAGAATCTACCGGAGGACCAGCCGATACCCCCTGATTCGGACGAACTGATCAAGCTATACTGCTATGGGATGTTCGGTTACGTACATGAGACTATGAAGAAGGGTGATTTCGATTCAAACCATGTAGCTGACGTCTGCGAGCATGGGCTCCCCTACATGCTTAGATTCTTCCTCTACGGCTAATTTTATATTTCACAGATAAATGTAAAAATAAATGCCTCCAAAATATCATCTTTTAAATAATCATCACCTGACTTCACATCAAAATCGGAGGCTATCAATATGTCTGACAAAGAAAAGTTGATTTCCAACATGCAGATCATCGTAACACACCTCTCTCAGCTGGCCGACGGGCACCTCATACAATCCAGGATCTTCAGATCCATGGGTCTGACCAAATTGGAAAAGAAGTATGCAGAGCATGCGGAAGAGGAGAGGGGTTACGTCATCCAGATGATCGACCGCATCCTCGATCTCGGCGGAGATGTCAAATTGGAAGCCAAACAGGCCGGTGCCATCTTCAAGGACCCTGTGGAGTGGGTAAAGTTCGACCTTCAGGTCTCCATCGATGGCCTCAATCTCCTGAAGGGGATGCTGGAGGATGCAAAGGACGATGTTACGACCTATGATATCCTCAAAGAATATTACAAGGATGAGGAAGAGGATATGTACTGGGGAGAGCAGCAGCTCGAACTGATCGAATGCATCGGAGTCCAGAACTGGATCCTCCAACAGCTCTGAGGTATCTCCATGAGCGACAGGGAAGTCATCCTTGAGGCCATGAAGAAAGCGGGCGAACCCCTCAATGCTGGCAAGGTCGCTGAACTCACAGGCCTTGACAGGAAGGCGGTCGACAAGGCCTTCGCAGAGATGAAGAAGGACGGGACCATCGTTTCACCTGTTAGGTGCAAATGGGAACCGGCCGATAAGAGCTGATCCTAGCATGGACCGGGGTTGGTACCCCGGTCACCCTCTCACATCCGTCGGCCAGAATTTGTGGTGGCCGACGGGCGATACATTTCCGTTGCCACGGACCGAATCCATAAGGCAGAACAACCTCGGACCTCTCAATTGCTATTCTACGAGTGTTTCGTTGACAGCGGTGCTCTCTGCCGCATCCTGGACATGTCTATTCTGGCAGTACTCTGGCACATCTTGACCCGCCCTATCATGACTGGACCGACGGAAACCATCTCTTGAGATGAGTGAGCCACGTCATGACCGACACCGATTCCTGGGAAGAGTATTTTGATCTTCAAGTATTGTTAAGCTTATCGTACCAACAATGGACAGAATTAGGCATTTCTAAAAATTTGATTTGATTAACGGCCCTATAGCTTTTTATTCAACGACTTTCATCCTTTATCTGGATTATACATCCAATACTTTGATTGGTGTTTCAATGGATAAGAAAGTTGTAATAGCAGTCGTAGTCGTTGTAGCCATCGTGGCTATTGCCGCGGTCGCCGTAGTCCTCCTCAACAATAACAATGGAGGTAACAGCAGCAAAGACGACTCAGATCTCGGTTGCAAACTGAGGGTTTATGGAAATGCGAACATGGATAACTATCTTGACCAGAAGGACCTTGACTTCCTAAGGCAGATCGTCGACGGAAAGGTCGTCTGGGACAGGAACACATACCCTCTGGCTGATGCCGACGGGGATTACTACATCACCGAAAACGACTACAAGCTCGTGCAGAGATTCCTCAACGGAGAGAAATGCACCATGTACTACATGGACTGGGATAACGCCAGGAGCTCCATCGACTATCCCCTTCTCAACGTCCTCAACGGCGGATATGGAATACACTCCATGTTCAGCACCGGACTCGACATGGGAATCATCCTCGGATTCTATGATAAGTTCACATACATGTCCAACGGTGACATCGGACCTTCGGACATGGACACCACCCTCTACCCCAACGTGGACAAGATGGGTGTCTTCAACGACATGCGCCTGACCGCCGACCACTACGAGACCTTCATCAAGGAGAAGATCAAGATCACGCTCGGAGACAAGAGATGGTATGACGACACTTTCATCTCTGCAGTCGAGAAGAACTATTCCAAATACAACCTCAACATCATCAAGCTCCCCCTCAACAGGGCTATCGCCGACATCACCTGGGAAGACACGATGATCACCCTCGGAGTGATGTGCAACCTGCAGGACAAGTCCGCACCCTACATCCAGTACTTGGAGAAGGTCGAAAAGAAGATCGCCGAGGCTGTCCAGAAGTCCTCCGCCGGAACCAAGAACTACATCATGCCCTACACCGCTCCCGGGTACGACCTCAACCCCATGTACGTCGATGCACGCGGTACCGGAACAACCGTCATGGCCGATGTCATCACCATGGAGATGCTCCCCTTGGAGAGCGCGGTGAGCGTCACCGCCGCTGACGGATTCGACGAGGTCGAGGCGGAGGTCATCATCTCGTACAACCCCGATGTGCTGATCATCAGCTCCTTCGGATACGCATCATCCAAATCGATGACGGTAAAGGAGTACACCACCCATTTCGATGAAATCGCCAAGATCTTCAGGACCATGGGCTACAAGAAACCGATCTACGGAATCGCGTTCGAGAACTGTTCCATGGCTGGACCTGCGTTCATACTGACCCTCGCTTCCAAGATCTGGCCTTCGTCCTTCAATGAGAGCGAGGCGTGGGATCTGATGTACGAGTACTACGACAAGTTCACCAACTTCAACGGAACCCTTGACGATCTCAAGAATTCCAAGTTCGCAGTATGGCAGTACAGCGCCTGAAACTGAAGCTGGCCTCTTCGGAGGCCAGCAAACCACTTCGATGATAACATGTCTACGACGAAGCTAGAGGATGACCACATCCTCAGTACGGACGTCATCAATTCTGTAAGGGAATGGAGCTCAGACCCCGTGGGGGACTCCAAGTATTCCGAGACAGTAGACAATTACAAACGCTCCATCAGGTTGAAGCTCATATTCATCATCGCCTGCATCATAGCCATCGTGGTCGTGGTCAGCTATGCCGTTACCGTAGGGGCCGTCGATATCGGCTTCTTCGAGGTCTATGCGATCATCATCGACCACATCACAGGCAACATAACATCGGATTACGACTACATCGTTTTCGACATGAGACTGCCCAGAGTGGTGGCCGGAATCATCGCCGGTGCCGGTCTGGCCATCTGCGGAGTCATCATGCAGAGCGTCCTCAAGAACCCCCTCGCCGACCCGTATACCACCGGAGTCTCGTCAGGAGCCTCGTTCGGAGCCACCATGGCGATGACTCTGGGCATGTCCGCCCTGCTCGGTGACAGTTCAGTAGTCATATTGGCCTTCGTCTTCTCGCTGGTGCCGACATTCATCATCGCGATGATGTCCAAATTCGCCAATGCTTCGCCCACCACCGTCGTCATGGCCGGAATCGGCGTGATGTATCTGTTCAATGCGATGACCACCGTGATGATGCTGTGGGCCAATTCCAGCGACCTCAACAGGATCTTCTACTGGCAGGTGGGATCCCTTGCGCTCATAAAAGGCTGGGAATCGATCCCGATCATGTTCGCCGTCGTCCTGGTGGGCCTGATAATATCGATGATCCTTTCCGGAAAGCTGAACGTTCTGGCCACTGGCGATGACAGCGCCAAGGCCCTAGGGATCAACGCCGACAGGATGAGAATCTTCACCCTTGTGCTCACCGGAGTCGTCAGCGCGGCCATCGTCAGCTACACCGGATTGATAGGTTTCGTCGGTCTGGTCACACCCCACATCGTCAGGATGTTCATCGGCGCCGACAACAGATATCTGATCCCTGCCAGCGCCCTGTTTGGCGCCGCCCTGATGTTGATCGCGGATGTCATCGGAAGGGTGGTCATCTATCCCTCCGCGCTGCCCGTCGGAGTCGTCATGGCCTTCATCGGAGGACCGTTCTTCCTATGGATGGTCATCAGGCGCAGCAACAAGGCGTGGTGATATCATGACGGAAGTAGTGATCAAGGATGTGGATTTCGGATACAGCGAGGACCACATCGTCCTTCATGACATCAACCTGGTGATCGACGAACCGGGGCTGTATTGTATCATCGGCCCCAACGGCGTCGGCAAGTCCACGATGGTCAAGTGCGTCAGCAAGATCGTAACGCCTTTGAAGGGCCAGGTCCTGTTGGACGGAGAGGATGTCGCGAAGATGAAGCACAAGGATGTCGCCAAGAAGGTGGGGTTCGTTCCTGCCTTCTCACAGGATGCGTTCTCCATGTCGGTCATCAACACCATACTCATCGGTAGGTACAATCACCAGAAATGGGGTTCTCGCGAAAAGGATCTGGAGATGGTCTACAAGACCATGAAGCTTCTTCATATCGAGAACCTCGGGATGAGGAACTACAACGCCCTTTCGGCAGGTCAGCATCAGAAAGTATCTATCGCGAGAGGGCTGGTCCAGGAACCTGCCATACTTATCCTGGACGAACCGACCGCTAACCTGGATGTGAAGTACCAGGTCTATGTCATGGAAATGCTCAGGGCCATAGCGGTCGAACGGCAGATGATCATCATGACCATCTGTCACGATCTCAACATCACATCCAAGTATGCCCATAAGGTGATCATGCTGGCAAGGCCCGGCAAGATACACGCAGTGGGCGCTCCGGAGGATGTGCTCACAGAAGACAACATTCGTGAGGTATACGGCATAAACTGCAGGATATTCACGGATGAGGAGACCAAGAAACCCTATGTGATTCTCGGATCGGCCATAATGGGCATGGCCGAGGACTATTGAAAACGGGGTGGTCACATCCACCCCCATCTTTATCTTTCTGACAATTGCACGTACCATCGACCCCTATATCGATCATAGACCCGAGTTCGACGGAATCCAGCTTCCGGATGGTCCTTACGGGCGCAGATGTTGCGTACCGAAGGGGCGGTGTAATGTAGGCCGTCCCGATGGGCCTCTTGAGGTCGTGAACCTTATTCGTTCCCATGATTTCCAGTACCGCGAATTCTGAGCAGCATCGATTGTCCAAAATGATTTCGTATCGGATCCACGACCGTTACACTCTGCCCTCGAGGGCAACAACTACTTCCCATTCGGTCACTTATCTGTCGCTATGCCCGTGGACGTAGACTTCGATTTCACAACCGACACGCCCCACTTCTGGGAAGGGTTCTGGGAACGCAACGATGGCCTGGGCCACTGCGGCAACGACCCCGACGCATGCAGCCCCACGCTTAAGGAGTACCATAGGCTCCTATGGAGCAGGGGGCTCCCTAACGGCCAGGCGATGGAACTACGGCCAGGATACAGCTCCGACTATCTCGTGTGGGACGGTATGAGATTCTCCAGCGACTCCGTCACAACCGGATTCCGTTACAGGAGGATGATGCCGCTAATTAACGAAGTAGCGGACTCCATGGAGGATTACCGGGCATGGATGGAATCCGTGATCAGAAAGACTTACACCATAGGAGGTATGATGATCTTCCCCAAGCACAGGAACAGCATCAATCAGTGCAGAGGGACCAACCGGAAGATCCTCGACAGATGGGACCTGACGCTGGAATGCATCAGGCGCTTCTACTCCGGCGAGGACAGTCCGCTGTCTTGGTGCCTCGAGCAGGACAGGGCCTTCTTCGACCTCTTCGTGGATTTCAAAGGCTATGTGGACTTCTTCCTCCTCCAGGACTGTGTGATGAAAGATTGCTCAGAGGTAAGGATATGGCTTGACGTAGAACCCTTTGTCTGCAATCCATCTCCCAGGACCGTCGATGAATACCTGAAGTGGATCCAGAGCAATCTGGACTTCGTCGCTGATAGGAATCGGAGGATCTCCGATCTCGCCAAAAGGATGGGGGTTTGAGAGTGGTCTAATGGGATGAAAGATGGTTGATGGCTTCAATTGAGAACTACAAGCTTAGTTCAACATCGAGACGATCATTCCACACTACCAATCGTTCCAATAAGGAACGAATAAAGGTTATTTGACTTCCGGGACTTTCATCAGCCGTCCGAACAGATTCATCGCAATGGTCGAGGCGGATGGCAAGGTCGAGAAGTGTCATGTCAAGGATACGGGCGGATGAAGGGAACTCTTTGTATTTTATATTTTGAATTCTCACGCGTAAATACGCATTACAATTCAAATTAAATTCTGGTCCAGCATGAAGTCGATCACATTGATTTGCAGAACTCCGCTGTCATCGAACCATCTGTTCCCTATGTCTGCGCGGACGACCATCTTTCTGAAAGAATCCCCTGTGTGTTTGAACTGAATCGTTTCCGAATCATTTTTCTCCCCGTCTGGTATGGCAAAGGCCGATTGGATGTAGATCTTCTCCTCGTATCTGTTAGCGATGAAATCTATCTCTTTCGGGATACGAACGGACTTCCCGTCCTTCGTCTTCGAATTCATTATCACCACACCGACATCCACTGAGTATCCTCTCACACGGAGTTCATTATAGATCGCATTCTCCATAAGATGCGTGATCTCCTGCTGTCTGAAATTCAAACGGGCGTTTCTCAGACCAAGATCCTCGCAATAATACTTCTGCGGATAGCTGAAATATTTCCTCCCTTTGATATCATAACGCTGCGATTCTGAGAAAAGGAATGCGTCCTTCAGATAATCTATGTAAGTTCTGACCGTGCCTTCGCTCACCTCTTTGAAATGGGAGGCTATCTGTTTCGGATTCGTCAGTGAGCCGACGTTCGAACTTATGAAATCGATGATACCCTCCAGAACATCCGGGTGGTCGATTCTGTGCCTCTCTTTGATGTCCTTCAGATAGGTCTCAGTGAACAATGCCCTTAGATAATCAGCCTTTTCTCTGTCGGATGCTATGGACAGGATGCGAGGCATCCCTCCGAACGTCAGATATTCATTGTAAGCCGACTGTCTGTCGCCCCCTTTGGCTGTGTAATATTCATAGAAAGAAAGCGGATGGATGCGTATCTCATCGCCACGATCACGGAATTGTGTCAATACATCGGAGCTGAGCATGTGTGAATTGCTGCCTGATACATACAGATCCAGGTACCCCGTATTCAACAAACTGTTCAAAGGCTCATAGAACGTGATGTCCTCTCCGCCCTCTACGTAGGGATTCTTTATCTTAGGGACCATCTGGATCTCGTCTATGAGAACATATCTTCTCTTACCGTCAGACGTAAGGGCCTTGATGTGTTCGTAAAGGGCTATTGGGTTCCTGAGAGGGATCGCTTCCATCTCTTCCAGCTTTACCTCCACGATATCCTGTGGTTTCACACCCTCTGATAGCAAACGCTTCTTGAAGAGATTGAACAACAAGTAGGATTTCCCGCACCTTCTGACACCCGTGATGACTTTGACCATACCGTTCCATCTATGGCTGCACAGTTTCTCTACATACTGGTCCCTCTCTATCTCCATGATCAAGAAAATACTTGAAACGAATATAAATATTTTGAATACTAACGCATAAATACGCATTACAATTCAAAATAATTATGACGAAGAGGTTGCAGAAGAACGATAGATTAAGATGATGTGTGTTATGGTCAGATTATCAGAAAGACCATGAAATACGAACATATCGCCCAAAGGGGGATTCATTAACCGCCCCAACCGATTCATCGCGTACTTCGAGGTTTAGGGCAACATCGAGAAATGCCACGTCAAGAACACCGGCAGATGCGGGGAACCACCCCGTGATTATCATTGGCTTTCCGACTTCTTAGGCGGCGCTGTCAGGGGCACAGCACCGTCGGGGGAACGACATAGACCCCATCATCCCTGAGATAGGCCGCATTGGTCATCCCGCAGATGACACACATGAACTCCGGCGGCCTTCCATTCTCCTGGCTGTGTATCTTCCTGTCCATCTTCAGCAGCGATTTGGCACCCTGGTCTATCTCGTGGGCACCGGTCTTGATCTCGAAGGCGCCCCATCTCCCGTCAGGCAGTTCCAACACGGCATCGATCTCGTTCCCGTCTCCGTCGCGATAATGCATAATTTTTCCGTCGAACAACATCGCGTACGTCCTCAGATCGTGCACGCAGAGAGCCTCGAACAGGTATCCGAACGAGTTCAGGTTGTTGATGTACGATTCCGTATCCATCCCCATCGCTGCGGCTGTGAGGGAAGGGTCCGCAAGATGTCTCTTCGGAGTTTTCCCGACCCTCACCGAGGATCTCATGTTCGGGTTGAAAGCAGGCTGGAAATCGGTGAAATGAAGCCTTTCAAGCACGGAGAGATAATCGTCCAAGGTGTTATCGGCAATCTGAGGATCGTCCGGATCCTCCGTCATGTCCCTCTTAAGGGCCCTCTTGGATGCGACAGTGCTCTCATTACGCGCCAGGGAACGGATAAGACGGAGCATCTTCGCCGGATCGCGATTCACCCCGTCGAAGGAGATGTCGTTGTTGACCAGGGTCTCTATGTAACCTTTGACGACCTCCAGCGATGACTCGGTAGCCATATCCTTTACACCCGGCCAACCTCCGTGAACGGTGTAATCGATCACATCCCTGAGTTCCGTATCCTGCGTCGGGAAGGAGAATTCGGGACGATCGAACATCCCCCTCAGGGACACCCTTCCGTCCGAGACCCCTCTTTCTAACAGGGTCAAGGTCCTCATGCGAAGCTCCTTTATGCGCCCGGTACCTGAGTGAACGAATCCCTCCCTGTTAGGCGTAGCGGAACCTGTGAGCACGTACATCCCTTTCTTCCCCGCATCATCGATCCTGTATCTCACGGCATCCCAGATGCCGGGGACGTCCTGCCATTCATCGATCAGCTGGGGGAGTTCGTTCTTGAATATGAGGGAGGGATCCGTCATCGCCAGTCTGCGGTTCTGATAGTTCCCTTTCGGGTCGGCGATGAGCGTGGCGCTGTTGCAGCAGTTGTATGCCGCCCAGGTCTTACCGCACCATTTCGGTCCGGTAATGTTCACTGCACCGAATACTGACAGATATCCCCTGAGTTTATCGTCTATGAGTCTGGGTACGTATCCGTCCTTCTTCAGTGTCATAATCTTTGATCTTATTGCCGATATATATCATTGATGTTTTTTCGGAATTTTTATTAATTATTTTTCGGAGTACTTATTGATGATTTTTCGGAAAATTCAATAATGTGCTGACCATCCGCGAGAAGGGCCACGGTGCGGGTAAGATCGTGGAGAAGGAGATACCGAGATCAGCGATGTCCGTCATACAGGCATATCTCCCGGAGAGGGATTTGATTCTGAATAAGTACGGCAACAGGTACCACGATTCCCTGATCGTGCCGCCGTTCTATTCCCACGGAGAACGCACGCTCAACAACTACGTCGGGAACCTGATCGCGGAGGCGTCTGCAAGGGTCGGAGTGAAGGCGACCTGCCACACGTTCCGCAGGTTCTACTGCATGAACCTGCTAGACAACGGTTTCGAGCTCGACACGGTGAGGAGGATGATGCGCCATTCCTCGGTGGAGATCACCTTGGAGAGCTCCGTCTGCGCCGACCCGAGGAAGCTCAAGACCGCGACGGATTCCGTCGACGATGCCTTGTTCGGGTGACCTGACGCTCCGTTAAACATTTTAACCTCCAAACCACATTTACCTGGTGCGAACAAGAGTGGGCACCAGGGATTCTTCAACGGGCATTCCTGCTTGATCACTTTGATAATCTGGCGGGAGCAAATGCATTACGACCGCGTGATACTTGGTACTTTCATCGACCGCCCCAACCGGTTCATAGCGATCTGCGAGATAACAGATCCAGATACCGGGCAGAAGGCGGTCTCGAGGTGTCACGTCAAGAACACCGGAAGATGCCGCGAGATACTGGTACCGGGTGCCCGCGTGGTCCTTTCGGTCTCCGACAATCCCGACCGTAAGACCGCCTTCGACCTCATAGCCGCCTACAAGAACGGTATTCTCATAAACATAGACTCGCAGGCCCCCAACAAGGCCTTCCAGGAGTTCATCCCGAGAAGCGGGCTGTTCGGCAAGGAACCCATCATCCATCCGGAATATACCCATGGGGACTCCAGGTTCGATTTCTTCATAGAGGACGGCGACAGGAGATGCCTCGTCGAGGTCAAGGGCGTGACCCTCGAATTCGACGGCGAATGCAGGTTCCCGGACGCGCCCACAGAGAGGGGGCTGAAGCATCTCCGGGGGCTGCGCGACGCGCTCTCCGAAGGGTACGAGAGCTATGCGGCCTTCGTGGTCCAGATGAAGCCGATGCGCTGCTTCACCCCCAATTACTCCACCCACGAGGAGTTCGGGGAGGTGCTGGAAGAGGTCCATCGCGACGGCGTGGGCATCCTGGTTTACGACTGCGCGGTGACCCCGGACTCGATGGCCGTGGACTCCCCGCTGCCCTTCAAGTTCAGATGACCTTGCGGATGAGCGCGCGTATCCTGTTCTGGGTCTCCTCCGCGGGACAGATCGTGTTCACCATGAAGACCCTGCATTGGGACAGGTACTCTATGAAGAAGCTCCTGCGCAGGGCCGTGCTCCTCTCGTCGCGTATCAGCTGGTGCGGATTGCAGAAGTCGTTGGCCTCCAGGTATCCGACGGCCTCCTCGGCCGTCATCTCCCTCTCTATCTCGGGGTCGCTCGGGTCCCTCTTGAGCAGGATGGCGACGTTCATGGCCGTCTTGGGTATCACCGAACCTTCGCCCCTCGCCCATCTGACGTTCCCTATACCCCTGCCCTTGTTGTCGAACCTGACACCGGTGACCAGAGGCCTGTACTCCTCCCACACGTCCCCGATGTCCGCATCGATGTAGCAGTTCTTCTCGGATCCCGTTATCCTCGGACGTCCGGTGCCGAACTGCACGAAATACCAGTCGTCGGATATCAGATGGGCGTTCTCCTCCCTGAGGAGCCCCCAGGACTGGGTGGTCTTGCCGGTCTTCGACGGGGCGATGAGGGTCACCCCGTGACCGTCGATATCGATGGCCGCCCCGTGCACGGAGTAGATGCGATGGGCCTGCTCCAGGATGTTGCCTGCAAGGCCCAGGGCGATGCTCTTTATCCATCCGTAGTAATCGAAGTTGAACAGGAACATCGTGTAGGTGGACACGTCGTACTCCGCATGCAGGCCGATGGAGTTGTCCACGAGACAGTATATCCTGGCATGCGAGCGGACGCTATCGGACATGTGATAGAAGTTGTCCGACCACATATCCACATACTCCTTGTTCAGGCAGAAGAGCTCCACGCATATCCCGTTGATGTCCGCCTTGTGGCGATAGTAGCTCTGACGCCTGCAGTGGGCCAAGAGCTCCTCCGTCCTGTCTTTGTCGATAAGCCTGACCTCGTATGCCATGTTATCGGAACGTCATCGGGGACAGGTTATAAAAAGTGAGAAGAAGGCCCGTGCGACGGGGACATCATCCATGCGCCGATCGGCGGAACAGGATGGATCCTTCATTAGGGTGCACGTCGGCCTGTTCGACTGGATGGAAGGGGGATGCCCGTCAAATGCTGGCACGTTGACCCGAGATTAAGTATTTTTATCCATTACTGTGTACGGAGCCCCGGTGCGAGAACGCATCAGGATGTGATGGGATGGCAAAAGCATTGATCTACGCTACAAACTTCATGACCAGGAACAATATCCTCCTGGCCAAGTACATTTCCAAGAACGCTGGCACAGACATCTTCAACCTCAAGGACCTCATGAGGCTGAATCTGGATGCCTACGACACGATCATATTCGGCACCGCGAACATCAACGGGAAGCCCGACAAGCTCGTCGGTGAGTTCATCCTTAACAACAAGGAGGTGCTGGCATCCAAGAAGCTGTACCTCTACGTCATATGCTCGAAGGATGACGAGAAGACAGACGAGCAGGTCAAGCACATCGCAGAGGAGCTTGGCATCAAGGACGTCTCCAAGGTCCACAAGAAGGGCGAGGAGAAGGACGAAGCGGGATTCTCGACGGATGTGGATGCATTCATAGAGAAAGTGAGATGAAAATATGGATTACCGCACAATTATACTGCTGTTCTTCGTCGCGATGAACATCATCGCGTTCCTGGCATTCGTCTGGGACAAGCACAAGGCCCAGGAGGGCATGTGGAGGACCAGGGAATCGACCCTTATCGGTCTGGCCTTCTTCGGGCCCTTCGGCGCTACTTTGGGTATGCAGCTGGTCAGGCACAAGACTCAGAAACTGAAGTTCAAACTTGTGTACATATTCCTGATCCTGCACATAATCGTGATCGGATACCTTATTTACGCAGGCAAGTTCGATTTCATCACTCAGGCCTTTTGAATGGATTTACCGATGTCGAGCTCCTGACCCTGGTGGCCCAGGAGCACGACACGGCTATCCTCCCTTTTCCTTATTATCTCCATCCCGACCCTCTCGCCGAGCTGGTTCGCAAAATCCGTGATCTCCTGGAAAGACGGCATGCAGGACATGCTGAGCCTCTGCCTGGAGCCTCCGACGAACACGTATCCCTTCGGCTCTATGAGGTCCGGTTGGGCGATGTTGTCCAATGCGGCGTACTCGTCGATCCAGCCCATGTTATGGTCCTTGACCAGGGTATGCCTTATCACCGTGCCGGTTTCCAGGGAGGGCATCAGCTCCAGCGTCCTCATGAGCCTCTGCCACCCGTCGCGCACCTTGGGGCGGCAGACCTTGCGGTAGATCTCCTCGTTGGGGGCCGCGACCGTCACATAGACCTTGGTGGGAAGCTCGTCCAGACTCTCCAGCCTCTCTGGGTAGGTCCCGTTGGTGACCAGGAAGGTGGACATCCCCCTGCTGTGGCATTCCTTGAGGAAATCCGAAAGATATGGATAGGTTATGGGCTCACCGGCCAGGGATATGGCGACCTGGTTGGGATTCATGGCCTCCTGGAACCTCTGGGGGTCGCATCTAGGATCCCCCTTGAACCCCTGAATGAGCTTGCGCTGCTCGGCTATGAGGGCATCCAGCATCTCCTTGGGCTCGGCCCAGTCGGTGACCTCGAAATCGCTGCCCTGGACCCTCCAGCAGAAGGAGCACAGGTGGCTGCATTCGTTGATGGCCGGGGTCATCTGGAGGCATCTGTGGCTCTGGATCCCGTAGAAATCCTGCTTGTAGCAGTGCCTCTCATGGAGCATGCTCTCCTTCATCCAATGGCAGAGCTTGACCGCCGCGTGGTCCTTGTATATCCTGTACTGCTGCTTGATGAGAAGGTTCCTGTAGTCCTCGTCCATGGTATCACTCAGAAATCGAAAAGGCTGGCCTGATTGTTCTTCCTCTTTTCGGCCGCCGGCTTCTTGGGGGCTTCCTTCGGCGTCTCCTCGGGGGCCTCCTTGGGCGTCTCGGGGACGGGATCCGCAACGGCGGGATCCGCTTTCCCGGAAGGCGGCTCCGGTGCGGTCTTGGAGGCTTTGGCCCTGGTCTTCTTCGGAGGAGGCTCCGGCTCAGACTCCTTCTCGATGGCCGCGAACACCGCCTTGACATCCTTGGAATCCGGCTTCTTGTCCAGTATGAATCCCAGCTCCTCCGGCTCCAGGCCGAGCTGCTTGACCATCGCCACCCTTATCTCCGGATCGCTGGCGGCAAGCTGCTTGACGAAGGGCAGGACATCTAGGTCCACGCGCCTGGTCGAAGTGTGGAGATATACGGCCAGCTTGAGGCACACCGATTTGCGGACCGAGCGTATCGCCTTACTCCTGGACATCTTGCTCAGGTAGGAAGGGAAGCGGAGGCGGTCGTGCGAGTGGTAGTCGCTCATACGGGCGACATTGATCCCAGCGGTGAGGGTGTCCCCGGCGTATGACCAGAATCCGTAGTACTGGCGGCGGGTGACCCTGCCCAGGAAAATATCCGCACGGGAGAGCTTCTCGTATCCGCGTACGAGGTCGCCATCATGGGTGTATTCGAACGGAAGGTTCTCATCCACCCATAGCTCCAGCTCCGGAGGGTCCGTATCTGTCTCCATGAGCATCCTCCTGGACTTCATGGCGTCTTCGGACCTGAATATGGCCGACATCAGGGAATACATGTCATTCCTCTTGTCGCGGGAGGATATGCCCTCCGCCATCTGGGCGGTGACATGGTCCTGACCCAGGGAGAGCGCTTCCAGGTTGCGCACCGCGGCGCGCATATCCCCGTTGGCCTTCTCCGCGATGATCTCCATGGCGTCGGGGTCCACCTCGACGCCCTCTTTGGCCGCGATCCTGTTCAATGCCTTGACCATGGATGCCGCCTTGGGCTTCTGGAATGTGATCTGGAGCGTGTCCGTCTTCGCGGCGCTGCATTTGCGGGACAGCTCATAGTAATCGTTAACGATGAGAATCACGGGCTGCAGGGTCTCCTTGATCAGCCTTGTGATCATCGGGATGGCCCCGCGGTCGGCGTTGCCGAAGAAGTTGTCCGCCTCGTCCAGCAGTATGAGCTTGCGCTGGCCCTTGCCGGTGTCCAGATACTCCCCTCTGTCGGAGAAGGTGTTGAACATCGAGCCGCGGATGGCGATGTTCTCGATGGCCTCTCCGGTACGCTGGTCCGATGCGTTCATCTCCACGATGCCCCAGCCCATGTCCCTGGCGAGGGCCTCCGCTGAGGTCGTCTTGCCGATGCCGGGCGAACCAATCAGCACGACTGCTCTCTTCTCGGGTATGCCGTTGTTCCATGACTCCGCCCACATCCTGAGGGAGTTGACCGCCCCGGGATTGCCGATGACGTCGTCCAGCGTCTGGGGCCTGTACTTCTCCGTCCAGTCCATCTCAGGCCTCCCCGCGGACTATCGCTCCGAACACATCCGAGAGCGAGAACATGAACATCGCCACCTGGATGAGGATCAGCAGCATGGTCGTGTTAGTGAACTGGAGGAAGCTGGGTGCCACATAGATCAGGAGCGCGGAGATCGCCAAGAACATGAACGCCTTGGACCAGCGCCTCTGATATATCTGCCCCAGGCCGAACACGTTGAAGAAACCGGGGACCACCGCCAGAAGGATGGCGATGATGTTGTTGGTCGTCAGCTTGAACGGGCGCCTGACCAGATTGATGTTGGAACCTGCGGTACTGGCCCCGCAGTGGGGGCAGAAGTCCGCTCCTGGAGGCAGATCCTCCCCGCAGCTGGAGCAACGGTCCGAATAGAGGACGGTGCCCTCGTCGTTGACGTTGAGGGCCTTGTCGGCCCACTCCCCGCAACGGTGGCAGAAATCCGAGTCGTCCGGGATCTCATAGCCGCATCCCCTGCATATACGTCTCATTCGCGGTCCCCTCCTGTCAGAATCATCTGGTAAGAGCCGTTGTCTTCTATGACCTTAATACTTTCCCCGTACAGCTGCGATATGACATGATCCTTCAGCACCTCTTCCTTGGTGCCCTGCATCATTATCCTGCCGTCCTTCACGCAGACTATGCGGTCCACCGAGGACGGGATGTCGGAGAGGTCGTGGGTGATCATCACTATGCTGACCCCTTTGGATATCAGGATGTCGAACATCCTCCTGAATTTGGATTTCATGACTATGTCCAGCCCGGTCATCGGCTCATCCAGGACCAACAGGGACGGCTCCGTTACCAGGGCGCGTGCTATGAGCGCCCTCCTCATCTCCCCCAGCGACAGGCATCCTATCTCCCTCGCGAGGAGGTCGTCGATGCCCATCATGGTGGCGGCGGAGACGACGCTGCGCTTCATGTCCTCATCCACGACCTTGTCCCTGAACACATCCAGGCTGTTGAAGAATCCGGAACAGATGACCTCGAACACCGTCGTGTCCGACCTGAACATGTTCTGGAGGTCCATGGAGACGACCCCCATGCGCCTGCGGATGTCGAACAGGTTCCACCTGTCGAGCCCGAAGATGCGCATGACCGCGGGATCGTCCTCGTCATAATAGGGGTGGATGTCACCCCTGAGAAGTTTTATGAGCGTTGTCTTGCCGGAGCCGTTAGGCCCAATGACGGCGACGTTCTCGCCCTGCATTATGTCAAGGTCGACCGAGTCCAGTATGCGCTTGCCGTCCCTCACGACGGAGACGTTCCTAAGCTCCAGTGCCTTGTCATCCATACGGGTGTAATGATGGGGGCCATATATCAGGTTGACTTTATGACCTTGTCGAGATCCGCCAGTTTCTCGGCCACTTCCACGCCTTTCGGCGTCAGGCTGATCATGATGGACCTGTGGTTGGGATCGGATTCCTGGATCAGGAGGCCAAGGGCCTCCAGACGATCGAGCTTCTCCGGTATGCGAGGGTTGGACGAAACGTTCTGATAAATGTCTATCTTCCTGCATCTCCCGTTTATCGAAAGGAAGAGCATTATCGCTATCAGATGCTTCTCCTCGAATGTCAGTACGCCCCTGCTCGTATCGGAAACCATGGGTACCCCTCTGTTCACTGTGTAGTATTATCTATATTTAGTTGTTTTTTATGAACTATCAAAACCAGTACCATTGCGATTATCGAAAGCGGGAGGGCTATTATCAACGGATCCAGGGATGCGATCGTGGTCCCGGGGAAAAGGACAGGGCTCCCGGTGATGGCCTGACAGATCGGCAGGAACACGCATGTGCCGGCGTTCAGGAACAGCGCGGCAAAGAGGTACGCGACGGAGCCGGTGATGATGCTCGCGCGGGCAGCGATCCTGTTGGGATTCTTGGAGTACAGACAGTGGACGTACGCCGGCAGCAGAGCTGCGGCGGTGACTCCCATGAAGACGGATGTCGCCTTGGCGATGATATCCTTCGGCATCAGGTAGCAATAGACGACCACAAGGACCATGAAGACCACGATGAACGCCCTGTTGAGATTTATGGACTGGACGTCCGTGCTCCTTCCGGTCCTCCTGCTCTTGAAGACCGAGTAGAGGTCGTAACCGCCTGCGACACCGATCGTGTGCATGAGGGCGCTGATGGTGGAGATGGCGGCACAGATCAGCGAAAGGAGGAACAGAGATACGAACACCTCACCGAAGGTGACTCCCTGGAAGATCTCCAGGATGAACTGGGGAATGATGAAGTCGGTACCGAGCTCGAGCGTATTCATGTACTCGAACGATATCATCCCGTAGTTGTCGAAGAAGTACACATTGGTCAAAGGACCTACGGTGTACGCGGCGCCAACGACGACGGCGATGAAAATGGAACCGATGAGCAGCGATTTGTCGAGGTCCTTGTCCGATTTGGCGGACATGTATCTGACGATGAGCTGAGGCTGCGTGAGGGCGCCTATCCCCACTCCCATGATGAAAGTGGTCACGACGGTCATCCATTCCTGGGAACCGAACTCCGACATGGCCGTCCATCCTTGGAATCCTGGTGCAACGCCCATGCCGGCGATGTCGCCCATGCGCTGGTCCCATATGCTTATAAGGGCCGTGTTGCCGGACTCGAACCCTCCGGTGCATGAACATGTGACTAGCAGGATGACCACCATACCGACGAACATGATCAACGCCTGGAAGGCATCGTTGTACATGACGGCTATGATCCCTCCGTAGACGACGTAGACCGCGACGATAAGGGAGAGTCCGATCAGGATGTAGTTGTAATATTGTGTGAGCCCGGTGATGACCGCAAGAGAGTTGACGCCTCCTTTGAGGACGGCAGCGGCGTATATGGGCATCATGATAAGGATGATTATCGCGGTAAAGGCCCTGATGCTCCTGGAGCCATAGGCCTTACCGAGCAGGTCCGCGAAGGTCGCGGCACCCAGTTTGCGGCCGAGTCTCCTGGTCCTCTTACCGAAGAGGATGAATGCGACCAGAAGGCCCACGAAGAGGTTGAGGAAGCACAGCCACATCAGCGACATCCCATGGACGGCGGACTGGCCGCCGAACCCTATGACGGCAGAGGCGCTGAGGAAAGTGGCGCCGTACGACAGCGCGATGATCAGCGGACTGGCCTTGCTCCTCCCGAGCAGGAACTCCTGGTTGTCCTTGGTGTTCTTGTAGCCGTACCATCCCAGGAACAGAGTTATGGCTATGAACACTACGGTCATGACCACCAGCGTGAGGAGATCTATACCTTCATTCATCGGATTCGTCCCCATCATCAGGTTTCAGACCTTTCACCAAACTGTATACAACTCCGAAGACCACGCAAAGGATGCATCCGGCGTATGCGCCGAGGATCGCTGGGTCCGTCAGACCTAATATTCCCATGACCAATCACCAATGTTACGTGCTAACAAATAGCACGGTATTAATCGGTTATACAGCGGAGATATATAATCATTGGTCAACTGTCAGCATACGTGTGGGAGTGGGCAAAACGCCTGAATATTGTAAAAATGTAGGCTTTCCGCCTCGTTTTCTTTTACAGTGACAGCCTCACCAGTCATAAGGTATTTTTATGATGAGTTATAGTTACCCTTGTTTGGCTTGACCGGGGCGCTTGGCGTGTCCTTTACCCGAAATCGTCAATATGCGGGGGTGACAGCAGCGGGC
>Ga0310786_10003769_pt1 | contig 21702 bp, 17 predicted proteins | sample AusTroGonzalo_MG_FD_203881 | JGI IMG/M metagenome (GOLD analysis project Ga0310786, IMG submission 203881) | Bovine rumen microbial communities from tropical cattle in Woodstock, Queensland, Australia - Gonzalo_03 (v2) (version 2) | ecosystem: Host-associated > Mammals > Digestive system >...
TCACCACAAAATCGAGTCATCGATGTCGATGATGCTATAGACGAGTATGTGAATGCTCTTAATCACATTACGCTTCCCGGTGGAGACAAAGGATATACGATAAATGGAAAAACATTTGGCTCAGTTAAAGACATACTTAAGGAATTTGATATATCGTATCACACATTTTATTGTATATATAAGAGAAACGGATCTGATATTGAAAAAACGATTAATAAATTGTTTGCTACGAAACAAAAGCGTACATATTTAGGAAAGACGTATCCAAATATAGCGGCGCTCGCAGAACATTTAGGGATTAATACGAATAGATTGAGAGATTATATCAAAAAATGTGGAAATGCTGAGAAAGCAATTAAACAAATCAGAGTGTCAGACTATAAGAACATGGTTTTCACAAAAGATGATATAATGCTGAATTTGGCTGATCTGGCTGCGATGATGGGTGTTAAACAGGCAACTTTAATAGCAGGTATAGATGATGAGATGACATTCAATCCGATTCAAAAAAGCATATTGGATAAAAATACAGATCCGCATCTAAGGGAACCTAAAAATGAACTGAAGATGGAAGATGGTCAAACAAGTTTGCTTGGATATTGTATCAATAACAAATTGAGCTACGGATGTCTATACAATATGGTCACCGAATATAGAAAGTCGGTTCCGGAAGCAATAAACTACATAAGTGCTCATGGACAGAAGATTCCAGCTAAGTGGATAAAGGAAAGATATGGTATTTTGCTGGCTCATATGCAGGCAGATAAGGATATCGATATTGATTTTAAGCAATTAACAGATGCAATGAAGAAAAATATGATCCCTTTAAGAGAAGCGCTTGAATATGTAGTAGTACGGAAAGAGGCGGAGGAGAAACACTTAGATCCGGAATGGCAACATGTATTATATTCTTTGTATACGGATGCCGCTTTGTCAGAAAAATGGCCGGAATACGTTGAAAAGTATAGCGTTACCTCAGAAGAGATTGAAACTCTTGAAGAGAGTAGGGAAAAAGTAGTTAAATTGGAAAGACTACTGGATTTGTATAAAATTGCTGAATGTATATGTGATAACGTTTATACAGATCTGGAATTATTAGAGCAAATGAAAACTTATGAAGTGACCGATCAAGAAGCGAAAACGATATTTGACGATTTTGTTAAGCCGTTGCGATTTGGAGTATCACATACGGATGAGCGACTAGTGAAAGATCCGCTATATCAACGATCGGTAGCAAATCGAATGGATTATTTTGTTGAGATGTTACGACGTACACAAGACGTTGGAAAAGAAGCTGAAAAAGAAGCTGAAAAAGAAGCTGAAAAAGAAGTAATGGTATCGGATGTCGACAGTTCTTACAATATTTGGAATAGCTGCTACTTTTAACCGCAGGTTTTATGTATAATTTTTTATTTTCTTGCAATACTAACAAAAAACTTTGAAATATTAAGGAGAGTTATGAGAGCGACAGGTGTTGTAAGAAGGATAGATGATCTAGGCAGAGTTGTGCTTCCGAAAGAGATCAGAAAAACATATCGGATAAAAGAAGGAGATTCCTTGGAGATATTTACGGACAGAGACGGGCAGATTATTCTGAGAAAGTATTCACTGATCGGTGAGATGCCTGACTTTGCGAGAGAATATGTCGAAAGTCTTGCGCAGGTATCGGGTCGTATAGTTTTGATCACGGATCAGGAGCATGTTATAGCAGTAGCGGGAGGATGCCGGAATCTGATTGGAAAAGAGATCAGCAATCAGTTGAATGAAAGGCTTAAAAGAAGGGAGATGATCCTGTCATCCAAGGGAGAACGAAAATTTTGCCTTGTCAACGAAGAACAGGAGGAGAATATTTGTTATCAGATGATCATGCCGGTCATATGTGCGGGGGATATCGTGGGCAGCATTATTATGATGGATGATAATCCCAAGAATAAAATGGGAGTGACAGAGCAAAAGCTTGCGCAGGCTGCAGCAGGATTTCTGGGCAGACATATGGAACAGTCATAAACAAGAGATGCATGGTATTTCTTGCAATCTTTCAAACATTCAGGAGCCGAAGAAATGCTTAAGAATCAAGCATTTCTTCGGCTCCCGTGCGTTTAGGATATTATGCGGTCTCGGCCACCTGTTTTTCCTTCATAGAGAAGATCATCAGCTGCCTTTAAGAGAACATCCGGGTCGGAACAAGTCCCTTCTGTTACTCCGAAAGTCATTGTTACGTGAAGCGTCTGATCATGATAGGTGATTTCCGTTTCACGTATTTTTTTGAGTAGACGCTCTAATGAGCGTTTTGCTTCGGCGAGATTCGATTTATCAAAGACGAGCAAAAATTCTTCGCCGCCCCAGCGCGCGACAAAACCGCAGGTATTCATGTGTTCTTTCAGGATGGCAGACACGGTTTTCAGCACGAAGTCTCCGCAATCGTGTCCGTAGGTATCATTTACTCTTTTAAAGAAGTCAATATCTCCGATACAGACACAAAACGGAGATTGCTTTACAGCAGCCTTCTGGATGATCTGTTGAAGCCTGCGGTCACCACTTCTTCGATTGTATAGCTCTGTGAGAGCATCTTGTTCGATTGTTATGCGAAGGGATTGCTGCATTTGGATTGCACTGCGTCCGATATCGCCAAATTCATCATGGCGTTTTAATACCGAATCATCGAGCCGTGCACCCAGATCACCGGTCGAAATACTTGACAGGAATAAACGGATTTTTTGAAGAACGCCATCAAATTTGCGTGTATACAGATGTATGAAAACGCCGATGATAAAAGCTACTGCGATCACAGCGAAAAAGAGTGGGTAACTTGCGCTTCGTATTGCTTGATTGACACGATCGCTTGGTTTGGCAACAAGCAACATACCGACTACAGAATCATCGCTGTTTAGGAGAGGCAGATAATAGCAAAAGAATTCGCAATTGCCGAATTTTGTACGAGTATAAAACTGTGCTTCGCCCTGATAGAGAACCTTTTCGAGCACAAGTTTAGCGGTGGACCGGCCAATCATACGCTGGCCGTTTTCGTCCAAAAGAGTAGTTAGTATGCTTGTATCCTGATAGAAGAGAGTGATATCAAAGCCGGTATTTGACTTGAAGTTATCGACCAGATCGAAATTCGTCGTCAGATCTGTATCACCCTTGAACAGATAAAGGGATGGAGAGGAGGAATCGCTTTCCAAAGTATAATCTCCGGGATAAGAAGCATCCAGCATATAGGAGATGCTTTTGGCGGCCCCTGCTAATTCAACCGAAATCTCACGGTACATAGCTTTCGTGAAAAGATCCGTTGCAAGAGCGAGAATGATTACACCGAAAAAAAACAGTGGGATAATACTAATCGCCTGCAGAATGTAGGCCATTTTCCCATTCTTTTGATTTTTCATAGTACATTCCTCTTTCCTTTCATAAGACACATGTTCTTATTTGATGCTTACGTATTCATGATATAATAGCCGGGTTCTGTGTTCAAAACCTTACTTATGCAAGCATAACTCGGATGGAATCTTTTGACTCTATCATCATATCATAAGTGAAGTAATATTTCCAGCATGGGAAGGATAAAGTTTATCCTTGACAATTTGATTATGTACGATTTATAATACCATCAATAGCCAACGAAAAGGCCGTGACGAAGAAAGTATCTGTTTTGTGAAAGCTGCAGAGAGCCGGGGAAGGTGCGAGCCGGTGCGAATATCAAAGCAGGGAAGATCACTTCTGAGCCGTCGGGACGAAAGCATAATGCAAATAATTCCGGCCGGATCCCACCGTTAACGGGATGCATATAAGCTGTGAGAGGGTAGCGCTGATTTTGCAAGATACGGTACCGGAACAGTCGTATGTTATAATAGGTGGTACGATAGCAATGGCCTCGTCCTATTATAGGTAGAGGCCTTTTTTGTATTCTCAAAAAGGAGGAGAGACTATGTACAGATCCGTAGACAAAAACCTGAATTTCGTAGAGCGTGAGAAGAATGTTGAGAATTTCTGGAAAGAAAATGACATCTTCAAAAAGAGTATGGAGCAACGTAAACAGGGGGAAACATACACCTTTTATGACGGTCCGCCCACCGCAAACGGAAAACCGCATATCGGGCATGTACTGACCCGCGTTATCAAGGACATGATACCGAGATACCGTACTATGAAAGGGTATATGGTACCTCGTAAGGCGGGATGGGATACCCATGGACTTCCGGTGGAGATTGAGGTGGAAAAGCTCCTGGGATTGGACGGAAAAGATCAGATCGAGGCATATGGTCTCGAGCCGTTTATCAAGAAATGTAAGGAAAGTGTGTGGAAATATAAGGGGATGTGGGAGGATTTTTCCGGTACTGTCGGTTTTTGGGCAGACATGGAGAATCCCTATGTTACCTATGATGACAATTTTATCGAATCCGAGTGGTGGGCATTGAAGACGATCTGGGATAAGGGTCTTTTGTACAAGGGCTTTAAGATCGTTCCGTATTGTCCTCGTTGCGGTACGCCGCTTTCTGCGCAGGAAGTGGCGCAGGGATACAAGAATGTCAAGGAGCGTTCGGCGATCGTTCGTTTTAAGGTAGTCGGCGAAGATGCTTATTTTCTGGCATGGACGACAACTCCCTGGACACTGCCTTCTAACCTTGCGCTCTGTGTGAATCCGGAGGAAGAATATTGCAAGGTAAAGGCGGCAGACGGAAAGACATATTACATGGCAAAGGCCCTTTTGGATACAGTGCTTGGCAAGTTCGCTGAGGAGGGGAAAGCAGCATACGAAATCCTTGAGACTTATGTTGGTAAGGATTTGGAATATAAAGAATATGAACCCCTTTTCGCATGTGCGGGAGAGGCGGCGAAGAAACAGAATAAAAAAGCACATTTCGTGACTTGTGACGGATACGTTACTATGGGAGACGGTACAGGTATTGTACATATCGCCCCTGCTTTCGGTGAGGATGACTCTCGTGTCGGCAGAACTTATGATCTTCCGTTTGTGCAGTTTGTCAACGGGAAGGGTGAGATGACCGAAGAAACCCCGTACGCCGGACTCTTTGTCAAAAAAGCAGATCCGGAAGTGCTGAAAGATTTGGAGGCAGAAGGCAAACTGTTTGATGCACCGAAGTTTGAACATGATTATCCCTTCTGCTGGCGATGCGACACACCACTGATCTATTATGCGCGCGAGTCATGGTATATCAAAGAAACAGCGGTAAAGGATGATCTGATCCGCAACAACAATACGATCAACTGGATCCCTGAGTCCATCGGTAAAGGACGCTTTGGAAACTGGTTGGAAAATATCCAGGATTGGGCGATTTCGCGTAACCGTTACTGGGGTACACCGCTCAATATCTGGGAATGTGGCTGCGGAAAGAGAGTTTGCGTTGGCAGCCGTCAGGAACTCTTTGATATGAGCGGGGATGAGAAGGCAAAGACTGTGGAATTCCACAGGCCTTACATCGATGAGATCACGTTGAAATGTCCGGACTGTGGCGGGACAATGACAAGAGTTCCCGAAGTGCTTGACTGCTGGTTTGACTCCGGAGCAATGCCCTTTGCACAGCACCATTATCCGTTTGAAAATAAGGATCTCTTTGAGCAGCAATTCCCGGCACAGTTCATTTCTGAGGCCGTTGACCAGACAAGAGGCTGGTTCCACTCACTGCTTGCAGAATCCACGCTCCTGTTCAACAAGGCACCCTATCAGAATGTTATTGTGCTCGGACATGTGCAGGATGAGAACGGACAGAAGATGAGTAAGAGCAAGGGAAATGCGGTAGATCCGTTTGATGCGCTCAAGACTTACGGAGCAGACGCGATCCGCTGGTATTTCTATATTAACTCCGCACCTTGGCTGCCAAACCGTTTCCATGGTAAGGCTGTTCAGGAAGGGCAGAGAAAGTTTATGGGTACATTGTGGAATACCTATGCCTTCTTTATCCTGTATGCGAATATAGATCAATTTGATGCGACAAAATATACTTTGGAATATGACAAACTTCCGGTTATGGATAAGTGGATCCTGTCCAAGCTGAACACGGTTGTCGGAGAGGTTGACGATGATCTCGCGAATTATCGCATCCCCGAAGCGGCAAGAGCGCTTGAGGCATTTGTGGATGATCTGAGCAACTGGTATGTGCGCCGCTGCCGTGAACGTTTCTGGGCAAAGGGTATGGAACAGGATAAGATCAATGCGTATATGACTCTTTATACTGCGCTAGTAACAATTTCGAAGGCAGCAGCACCCATGATTCCGTTTATGACCGAAGATATCTATCAGAATATGGTTCGTTCGATCGATCAGGGCGCCCCGGAGAGTATTCACCTGTGCGATTTTCCGACTGTGAAAAAGGAGTGGATCGATAAGGAGCTGGAAAGCTCCATGGATGAAGTATTAAAGATCGTTGTGATGGGGCGTGCCTGCAGAGACGGTGCTGCGATCAAGAACCGGCAGCCTATCAGCAGAATGTATGTGAAGGCCGGAGCGGCGCTGGATACGTTCTATACGGATATCATCAAGGATGAGCTCAACGTGAAGGAGATTTGCTTTACAGATGATGTGCGGGAGTTTACTTCCTATACTTTCAAGCCCCAGCTTCGCACCGTCGGTCCTAAGTATGGAAAGCAGCTCGGAGGCATCCAGAAGGAGCTCGCAGGCCTTGATGGGAATGCGGCAATGGACGAGCTGAAGGCAAACGGAAAGCTGGTATTTACTGTCGGTGATGTACAGGTGGAGCTTGCCGAGGAGGATCTTTTGATCACCATGAGCCAGAAGGAGGGTTATGTATCGCAGGAGGATAACGGCATGACCGTTGTTCTGGATACAAATCTGACCGAGGAGCTGATTGAGGAAGGATACAACAATGAGCTGATCAGCAAGATCCAGAACATGCGTAAGGAAGCGGACTTTGAAGTGATGGACCGCATCCGCGTATCACTTCTTGGCAATGAGAAGCTGGCCCAAGTCGCAGAGAAGAATAAGGAGTGTATCTGCAGCAAGGTTTTGGCGGATGAACTTTCCTATGATAAGACATTTGCAATCAGTCATGAGTGGGATGTTAACGGCGAACAGGTAACGATTACGTTGGAGAAGATCTAAGGACATTGAAGATCCTTCTTTTCAAACGATGCGGGATTTGCTATAATAAGATGTCGGGTTTTATCTGAAGGAATGGGTCATGACGGAAAAATCCGGATGTCGGCTGATCCGATGACACTTTTCCTATCCCGGCAAAAGAAAGATGGGCGGAAGGAGATTAGTGTTTTGAAAAGTACAACAGCATCAAAATCTTCGGCTAAGAAGACGAAATTCGGTTTTGACAAAGAATTATTCAAAAGAAGTGTTCTGTACAATGTAAAGACCCTGTACCGCAAAGAGCTGGAAGAGGCGACGCCTCAGCAGATCTTTCAGGCGGTATCCTATGCCATCAAAGACCAGATCGTAGAGCACTGGATGGAAACCCAGAAAGCCTACGAAAAGGAAGATCCCAAAATGGTCTACTATATGTCCATGGAGTTCCTGATGGGACGTGCTCTGGGCAATAATATGATCAACCTGAAGGGCTATCAGGATGTAAAGGATGCGCTCGATGAACTGGGGTTGGATCTGAACGTGATCGAGGATCAGGAACCGGATGCAGCGCTCGGAAATGGCGGTCTTGGACGCCTTGCCGCATGCTTTTTGGATTCGCTAGCGACACTCGGATATGCAGCCTATGGCTGCGGGATCCGTTACAGGTACGGTATGTTTAAGCAGGTGATCCGTGACGGATATCAGATTGAAGTTCCGGATGACTGGCTGAAAGACGGAAATCCGTTTGAACTTCGCCGACCCGAGTATGCAAAAGAGGTTAAATTCGGCGGCTATGTGAGTGTACGTGTGGATGAGAATGGCAGAAATGTCTTCTTTCAGGAAGGATACCAGTCTGTTCGCGCAATTCCCTATGACCTGCCGATTGTCGGCTATGGAAACGGAATTGTAAATACACTGCGTATCTGGGATGCGGAGCCTGTAGAGTGCTTTTCACTGGATTCTTTTGACAAGGGCGATTACCAGCAGGCTGTCGAACAGGCTAATCTCGCCAGGAATATTGTGGAAGTGCTATATCCCAACGACAATCACTATGCCGGTAAGGAATTGCGGCTGAAGCAGCAGTATTTCTTCATCTCTGCGTCAGTTCAGGAGGCTATCGATAAATATCTTAGAAAACATGATGATATCAGGAAGTTTTACGAAAAAGTAACATTCCAGCTGAATGATACGCATCCTACGGTGGCTGTGGCAGAGTTGATGCGACTTTTGATGGACGAGCATTATCTGACATGGGATGAGGCGTGGGAAGTCACCACGAAGACCTGTGCATATACCAATCATACGATCATGGCGGAGGCATTGGAGAAATGGCCCATCGAGCTGTTTTCCCGTTTGCTGCCCCGTGTATATCAGATCGTGGAAGAAATAAACCGTCGTTTTGTGATCGAAATCGAGAATAAGTATTCCAATGTTCCCGGTGTGGATGTACAGGAGAAGATCCGTAAGATGGCGATCATCTATGACGGACAGGTGAAGATGGCGCATATGGCAATCGTCGCCGGTTATTCCGTGAACGGTGTGGCGCAGCTTCACACGGAAATCTTAAAGAATCAGGAACTTAAAGATTTTTATGAAATGTTTCCTGAGAGGTTTAACAATAAGACAAACGGTATTACGCAAAGAAGATTTCTGCTTCACGGCAATCCTCTTCTCGCCGAATGGGTAAGCGATCACGTGGGAAGTGAATGGATCACCGATCTGCCGCAGATCAAGCGTCTCGCGGTTTATGCGGACGATGATAAGGCGCAGCAGGAATTTATGAATATCAAATATCATAATAAGGTTCGACTGGCTCAATATATCCTTGAACACAACAATATTGAGGTGGATCCCAGGTCGATCTTTGACGTGCAGGTAAAGCGTCTGCATGAGTACAAGAGACAGCTTCTCAATATTCTGCATGTGATGTACCTCTATAATGAGTTGAAGGAGCATCCGTCGAAGAAATTCTACCCGAGGACATTTATCTTTGGAGCGAAGGCAGCAGCCGGTTATCGCAATGCTAAGCTGACAATCAAGCTGATCAATGCCGTTGCTGAGGTTGTAAATAATGATCCTTCGATTAACGGTAAGCTGAAGGTGGTGTTTATTGAGAATTATAATGTTTCCAATGCGGAGCTGATCTTTGCGGCAGCAGATGTGTCGGAACAGATTTCTACCGCCAGCAAGGAGGCGTCCGGTACCGGAAATATGAAATTTATGCTGAATGGTGCGATCACGCTTGGCACCATGGATGGTGCGAACGTGGAAATTGTTGAGGAAGTCGGCGAGGAAAATGCCGTGATCTTCGGACTTTCTTCCGATGAAGTCATTCAATATGAACAATCCGGCGGTTATAATCCGATGGAGATCTTCAACAGTGATCCGGATGTGAGAAAGGTTCTGATGCAACTGATCAACGGTACTTATGCACCGCAAGATCCGGAACTGTTCCGCCCTCTGTACAATTCGCTGCTGAATACAGAGAGTACCGCGAAGGCAGACACCTATTTTATACTAAAAGATTTCAAGCCATATGCGCAGGCGCAACAACAGATCGAGAAGAAGTATCTTGATGAGCCCGGATGGGCAAAGAGTGCGATCCTGAATGTTGCTTGTTCCGGAAAGTTTACCTCGGACCGGACAATCCAGCAATATGTGGATGAAATCTGGCACCTGGATAAGGTTGTCCTGAAATAAAAAAGTGTACGAACAGGAAACTATCCGGTTTCCGATAAGTTTTCAAAAAAGCGAACGGCTGTTCCTTTGAATCCGTTTTATGGGACCTGATTTGTGATACCTTCTTATCAGAACAAGATTTTGATAAGGAGGTATTTTTTATGAAAGGATATTTGACGGGCAACGGTTATATGGGATATGTCAACGGAGGATATGTTTTATTTGTATCGGAGGAGGATTATCTGGATTATCTGAATGATGTGGCGTGATCACGATTTGAGAGAGTTTCTTGAGAGAATAGATAGGAAAACGCATAAAAATCACCAATTTGTTACATTTTCCACAAAATCACCAAAAAAGTGTTTCTGATCTGCCTGATTTGATTCAAAATCACCAAAAAATGATTCTTTTTTGCAAAAAACAGTGCGAAAATTGTTTGAAACGAGACGATTTTTAGCCTATTTTGTGTTCGAACGGGTGGAAAAAGACCCTATTTTGTGTTTGCGTACGAATTTATTTAAAAGACGGACTAAAGTTTTTCGACTCTGCGTCGATAATACAAGTGTAGGATTGTGATAATCTGAGTTAAAATCCGTTTACGGAAGAAAGGAGGAGAGTTCTAAATGCGCATTGAAACGTATTCGCAAATCCCGAAAGTTTATCAGAGCCAGAAGATCAGCCGCCCTCAGAAAAGTGGTACAGTTGCAGCGGCAGACAGCGTTCAGATCAGCAATCTGGGTAAAGATTTTCAGACTGCAAAAGCTGCAGTAGCGGCGAGTCCGGACATCAGAGAGGATGTTACGGCATCTATCAAGTCGAAGATGAAAGATGGCAGCTATAAAGTGGACGCAGAGAGCTTTGCAGATAAATTAATGATGAAATATGCGGAAGTGAGGTAGTCCTGTGGCGAGTTTAATGGAAAACTTAATCGACGTCCTCAATCAGGAATGTATCGAATATGAAGGATTACTGGAATTATCTCAAAGGAAGACTCCTGTCATCATTAAAGGTGATCTGGAGGAACTTCAAAAAATCACGGATGAGGAACAGGACTATGCCGGCAGAGTCACGACTCTCGAGAAGCAACGCTCTGCAGTGTATGCTGACATAGCCAATGTGATTAACAAGGATGTTAATACCTTAAAGCTGGATTATCTGATCTCCATGTTGGAAAACAGACCGGCTGAGCGCGATGCCTTGGCTGCAGCACATGACAGATTAAAGAGCGCGGTAAGAGGATTGCAAAGAGTAAACGAACAGAATAAGGAGTTGCTTACCAACGCGCTTGAGATGGTGGAATTCGAGATGAATCTGGTTCAGGCAATGAAGGCAGCCCCTGAAACTGCCGATTATAACAAAGGCGCATACAATACCGGAAATACCATGGGTGTTACTCCCGGAGGGTTTGATGCGAAGCAGTAGAGGTGGTGATTACTATGTCCTTGTGGGGATCATTATATGTAGGAACATCCGGACTAAAAACAAGTCAAAATGCGCTGAATACAGTGGCGCATAATCTTACCAATGTAGATACCAAGGGTTACACGCGTCAGCAGATTCTGCAGACCGATCAGGGGTATACTACGTTGTCCAAGGCGGGTTCCGCTATTTCCTATCAGCAAATAGGGCGTGGTACTGTATTTTCCCGGTCGAAACAGGTTAGGGATGTTTTTTTGGACCAATCATTTCGGCATGAGTCCGGGCGGTGCATGTTTTACAAGGTTTCCACGGAAGTGATGAACGAAGTGGAATCCCAACTCGGGGAGATGAATGGGGAAGCTTTTGAAACAAATATTTCGGATCTCTGGACGAGTGTGCAGGAGCTGGTTAAGGACCCTGCAAGCTCGGTAACCCAGGGGCTTTTTGTACAGCGCGCATCCGAACTTCTTACGCGCGCGCAGGGGATTTATGAAGGACTTGCTTCTTATCAGGACAATCTGAATATCCAGATCAGTCAGCAGGTTGACAAGATTAATGAATACGGAAAAAAAATCCTGGAGCTGAATGACACGATCCGGTCCGTGGAGGCCGGAGGAGTGGAGTCGGCGAATGATTACCGGGATATGAGAAATACATTGTTGGATGAACTCGGTGAGATGGTTGATATTTCATGGCAGGAAGAGGATAACGGAAATCTCTCCGTCCGCATCGAGAATACGGATTTCGTGAAGGGCAGTTTCTTTTTTGAGATTGGGAAGCAAAAGAACGAAGGCACCGGATTTTATGAGGTGTTTTGGCCACAGAATGCAGACAGTTATATCAACGCGGATGGCGAGAAGGTTTACCGAACTGAGACAGCACTTGTGTTTGATTTGAAGAGAGAGATTTCCTCGGATAAACAGACGGATATCGGCGGACTGAAGTCCATGCTTCTTGCCAGGGGCGATCACAGGGCAAATTATTCGGATATAGAAACAGATTATGATAATGTTTCACAATCTGTTGTAATGAACATTCAGGCGGAGTTTGATCAGATGATGCACCATATGGTGAGTGCAATCAATGGTGTGCTTGAGGAGGCAGCAGGTGTTACGAGGGGGACGCTGACTCTTTCCGACGGAACTGTTTTGAATGACGCAAAGTATGCACCTAACGATTTGGATGGATATATGCGGGATCAAAATGGTGCGCCGCTTCAGATGTTTACGAAAATTACGACTGCCGGTTATGACAAGGTAACGGCAACGGATGCGAACGGAAATACAGGTGAGTATTGGGTATTCAGGGAGGAGGATCCCGCAGTTACGGAAAGTCTATATACCGTACTGAATACTAGGGTGAATCAGGAGCTATTGCAAAAACCGACGCTATTGGGTCTTAGACTTGAGGACGGAAGCGAAGATATTGCGACGGCGACAGCGCTCAGGGATCTCTTTACCAAAGAACAATATACCTTGAACCCGAATGTGCAGAAGCGTACCAGTATTTTGGGATATTATTCGGATCTTGTTTCGCAGGTTGCGAATTCGGGATTTGTGTATCAGTCAATCTACGAGAATCAGATGACTACCGTGGAGTATACGGAGAATGCCCGCGATCAGGTGATGGCCGTATCGCAGGACGAAGAACTCACCAGCATGATCCGACTCCAAAACGCTTACAATGCTTCGAGCCGATATATTACTGCAGTCAGTGATATGTTAGAGCATATGATTTCATCACTGTTTGGTTAAACAGTCTTTGTATTATGAGAAAGGAGGGATTGCATGCCATCCCAGTTTTTTGGATTAAACATCGCATATAAGGGGCTCTTGGCTAGCAATGCTGCCTTGAATACAACAGCAAACAATATTGCCAATGTCCAGACAGAAGGCTACAGTCGTCAAAAGGTTGAACAGCAGGCGAGCACACCGATCCGGGTTTTCCAGACTTACGGGTGTGCCGGAGCCGGTGTTGAGACACTGGCGATAGAGCGTATCAGGGACGATTTTTACGATGGAAAGTTTTGGGCAAGCAATACGACCACCGGCGAATATGAGATGAAGAAGTACTATATGGAGCAGGTGGAGACGTATTTTGATGATGACGGTAAGAATTCCGGATTCAAAACGATTTTTGATCAGTTTAATATCAATGGTCTTGAGGAGTTAATGAAGAACCCGTCAGATGACAAAACGAAGGCGCATTATATCGGCACAGCCGGTAATCTGACAGAGTTTTTTAACGGCCTTGCAGGAAACCTTGAGAATCTTCAGCAAGATATCAATCTCGAGATCAAAGCAAAGGTGGATGAAATCTCTTCGCTGGCAGGCGAGATCGCAACGCTCAACAACCAGATCAATACCATAGAAGTCAGCAGCAAAGCATGTGCAAACGAACTCAGGGATCGAAGGAGTCTTTTGGTGGATCAGTTAAGCGCGATTGTCGATGTGAAGATTTCGGAAATACCGGTGACGGATCCAAACTATCCGGACATGGAAACGGGCAGCAACCGCTTTATGGTAAGGATAGCGGGCGGACAATTGCTTGTGGACGGAAGTGATTTCAGAGGTCTTGAGTGCAGGGCGAGAGCAGATTATGACAAAGTGAACCAGACGGATATCGACGGTCTTTATGATATTTATTGGAAGGACGGAGATGAGTTTAATTTATATAATGCGACGATGGGCGGACAGCTCAGAGGTCTCGTTGATATGCGGGACGGTAACAACGGCGAGTATTTCTATGGTAAGATATCGGCACTTGGAAAGACACAAGACGGGTCACAGGACACTGTGACGGTTCAGGTGGATGCACATTATCTGAAAGATCTGAATAAGTGCAATCTTTCTGATCAGGGAGGCCGTATCATACTTGGCAACCAGGAATATTTTTATGATTCCTGGAGCTGTAGCATTTCCTACAATGCGTCCGGAGAACAGGAATACAGTTATACCTTCCGGCTTTCCGGGGAACCGCTCAACGACAGACATCCTTCCCAGGACAGGATCGGTGAAACGGCGCATACCGGACATAATATGAAATATATGGGGATTCCTTATTATATGAACCAGATGAACGAATGGGTCCGCACCTATTCCCAGAAGTTCAATGAGATATTGAAGACAGGATATGATTCCTATAATAATCAGGGCTGCAATCTTTTTGCAGCAGATATTCCGACGAGTGATGAGCAATATCATTTCCCGGATCAAAACGGATATGATGTATTCACATTAGAAGATTATCAGGCAAATGGAGCGTTGGAAGTGAGTTCTGAAGAGGATTCCTATTATCGCATGACCGCGAAGAACTTCTCGATCCTCCGTGCATTGGAAAATGATGCGGGACTGCTTGCAAACAGGTTCCTTCAAAGCGATGGCGTTGAACAGCGCGATCTGCTGAAGGAATTACAGGCACTCGGAACTGATAAGAACAAGATGAGTTTTCGCGGATCCAGTGCTTCGGAATTTTTGCAATGTGAGCTTTCGGATGTATCTCTTAACACGTCCGGTGCGAAGAGGTTCTACCAAAGCAATTACGATATCACATCGGCAATTGATAATCAGCGTTTGGCAATATCGGGTGTGGATGAAGATGAGGAAGCTCTTGATCTGGTGAAATTCCAAAATGCCTACAGCCTCTCTTCCAAGATGATACAGGTATTTACAGAGATTTATGACCGCCTGATCCGTGAGACCGGAGTATAATAGATCAGAAGGGTAACAGATCGGGAGGCTAATGGGAACGATTCCCCGAAAGGAGAATAACCTATGAGAATAACAAATAAGATCATACAACGAAATAATCTGGCGAACATCAATAACAACAAAATCTATCAGGACAAGCTGAGCACACAGATGTCCACCCAGAAGAAAATCGCAAAGCCATCGGATGATCCGGTTGTGGCAATCCGTGCACTGCGCCTGCGAAGTAACGTTACGGAAGTATCACAGTATTATTCCAAGAATATTCCGGATGCGAAGAGCTGGCTGGAGATTACGGAGAGCGCTCTTACGAATCAGTCCGAAGTCATGACAAGCATGATCGAACAGTGTACGAAGGGCGCAAACGGAGACCTGACGGCAAAGGACCGTCAGATCATTCTGGAACAACTCAAGGCGCTGGGTGATGAGGTATACAGTACTGCAAATGCAGATTATGCAGGGCGATATGTATTTACGGGATACAGGACGGATACGCCGGTCAGCTTCAAGACGGCATCGGACATTCCATATACGATTACCGAACAGATCAAACCGGCAGATCTCGATATGGTGACCAGCATTAATACCGGCAATCTGGGTGAGATCACGGATAACAACTTTATGGATGATGCTTATAACACTATGAGTGAAGCGGAAATCAGTGAAGACAAAGTTAACCGGATCCGTCTTTCCTATGATAAGTGCGATGCAAGCTACCAGCCTTCCATAAGTTATCAGGTTCTTGTTTCGGGAGGAGACGAGCCGGTATATGAGTGGAAAACATGGGATGATGCAACCATGATGCATAGTTATGAAGATCCGTATAAAGCAGCTGCAAATGACGATGATGCTTTTATTTTCGTACCGGAGACGGGTGAGCTGCTACTGGGAAAGAATCGATATAATACATTGATGGCATCGAAGGATGATGTTCTTACAACGGGTGATGAGAGCGAGATCCGAGTGAATTATCAAAAGAGTAACTGGCAGGCCGGAGACCTCAGACCGGAACACTACTTCTACTGCGAAGCAGACGGAATCGAATACAATCCGGATTATCTGACGACCACCCGTGAAAGACAGGATATAGAATACGATGTTGGGTTTAACCAGACGATCCGTGTAAATTCCACTGCTGATGAGTGTTTCCAACATGGCATCGGCAGAACAGTGGATGATTTGGTGACGTCACTCGAAGATGTGAGCAATTTAGAGGAAACAAAAAACCGCATTAAAGAAGCATTGAAAAAAGCCCCGGAAAACAGTGAAGAGGCGAAAGTTTTGAACAAGCAATTGCAGGCAGCCGACAAGGCGCTGACGCTTGCAAAGGATAAAAACCAGAAACTGTTCGAAGCGGGAATCAGTACATTCCAAAAATATCTTGATGATGTATCCTTGAGCATTACCAACTGCGGTAACCGCAGTAAGAAGCTGGAGCTGATCGAAAATCGTATGCAAAATCAAAAGACAACTTTTGAAACCTTGCAGAGCGAGAACGAAGACATTGATATCGCAGAAGCGGCAATCCAGCTCAACAGTGCGCAGCTGACCTATGAGGCGGCGCTGATGGCAACAGGTAAAGTTTCACAGAATAGTCTGTTAAACTATATTTAAACCAAAGCACCCCGGGAAACGGGAAGGGAAAGGAGTAAGCATGAAGATTAACACAAGAGTATTTGGGGAAGTTGACATTGAGGATTCGAAGATCATTACCTTCGAAAAGGGAATCATAGGATTTCCGGACATGAAGAAATTCACCCTGATCTACGACGAGGAAAAAGGCAGTAATGTTGGTATCCGCTTCCTTCAATCCATGGACGAACCTGATTTTGCAATGCCGGTTATGGACCCCCTTTTGGTAAAGGATGGTTATAATCCGACGATCGAAGACGAGCTTCTTACTCATATCGGAAAGCTGGATGAGGAAAATATCCTTGTTCTGGTTACAGTGACGGTTCCCAGTGACATCACAAAGATGTCCATCAATCTGCAGGGGCCTATCATTGTGAATACCGAGACAAAGAAGGGATGTCAGATTATTCTTGATGGCGAGCAGTTTCCTGTTAAATTCCCGATATACGATATTGTCAAGGAGCGAAAGGCTGGTGAGTAGAGATGTTGGCGTTATCACGCAAAAAGAACGAGGCGCTGGTGATCAACAATAATGTTGAGATCACAGTGTTGGAGGTAAAGGGCGATCAGGTGAAGCTCGGAATCTCCGCACCGAAAGAAGTGCCCGTTTACCGCAAAGAAGTTTACCTCCAGATTCAGGAGGAAAACAAACAGGCAACTCAGGTTGCGGATGTTGACGCACTGAAAAATCTTTAAATCCTTGCCCCATATGGGGAAGGTGCCCGAAAAAGGCTGAACATGTTAAAAACCTTCCCCTTTTTCGGGAAGGTTTTTTCATTTACCCCTTCATTTTTTTTCTAAATAATACGATAAAAAGATATAGAAAGATGTAATAGCCCTTTTTAGGGGACTGTCACAAGTCGGAGCCGGCTCAAGGATGGGCCGGTAGTTGTACAGAAACGGCAGCCGCAGGTACCGTTTTAACACATGGAGGTGAAGCAGATGGCATTAGAACCTATTTCCAGCATGATGACCATGCAGGCGCAGCAGGTTGCGCCAACAGTAAAGCCTGCGCCCGTATCTTCTGAGAAGGCTGACAGTAATGCATCCGAAACAACACAGGCAGCAGAAAATATTGATCCTTCCCTGAAGGTTGTTGAGAATGCCAGAAACAAAAGCGAAGCGCAAAATCAGAAAGATGACGAATCGAAATCGTCCCAAACGGACATTGAACAGATCCGTAAAGCCGTCGAGAAGATGAAAAAGAATATGCCCAATTCAGAGGCAGTATTCGGAATTCATGAAGGTACGAACCGCGTGACGATCAAGCTTGTGGACAAAGATACCAAGGAAGTGATCAAAGAGCTTCCTCCCGAAAAGACATTGGATATGATCGCAAAAGTTTGGGAGATGGCAGGCATCCTTGTTGACGAGAAGAGATAGCGGCATTACAAAAGAATTGTATATAAAAAAGGCGTATCAAGGATGATACAGAAAAGAAGAAGCCCACGGATGGGCGGGAGGATAGTATGGCAGGAACAAGATTATCCGGAATGATATCCGGGATGGATACCGAGAGCCTGATCTCCCAGCTGATGGATGCTAGGAAGACCAAGGTTACGAAGGTAAAAAAACAACAGATGAAGCATAACGTGAAGCAGGATGCATGGAAGGACTTGAATTCCAAGCTCAAAAACCTGCAGAGCAAGTACATCAGTACGATGCGCTTCTCGGGAGCTTATGCGAAAAAGATCACGAAAGTTTCTGATAGTAGTGTAGCGAGCGTCATCACAGGTGAGGGCGCTACAAATGGTGTTCAGGAACTGGAAGTGAAAGAACTGGCGAAGACAGCATACCTGACCGGTGGTGAAGTGACAACGACAGCCGGTGCGAAAGGGAACTTCAATGCACTGACCAAAATGTCCGATCTTGGAATTAGCGGAGATGGTGCTTTTAAGCTCACGGTCGGCGGTGAAGAAAAGCGTATTACCTTTAACGGAGACAGCACACTTTCAGATGTGCTGAATCAGTTTAAGGATGCAGGGCTCAATGCCAGCTTTGATGAGAAGAATCAGAGATTCTTTCTCAGCGCAAAGAATTCCGGGGAAGCAGCAGATTTCAAGCTCGAAGCAACCGGCGGCAACAGTACAAAAGCACTTTCGGCTCTCGGACTTATGACCGATGAAGTGAAGGCAGAGATGCAGTCCAGATATAATGTGACGGTCAGAGGAAATTCCGCCAATAAGGTGGACGGACAGGATGCTGAGATTAAATTAAACGGAGCCACCTTTAAGAGCAGCGGGAATACTTTCGAGATCAACGGACTCACTATCACCGCAAATTCCAAGACCACAAACGGACCGGTGACTTTGAGTACCCAAACAGATACCGACGGCGTATATGATGTTGTGAAGAAATTCCTCAAGGAATATAATCAGGTGATCAACGAGATCGACAAACTGTACAATGCGGAGTCTGCAAAGGGTTATGAGCCGCTAACAAGTGAAGAAAAGGATGCCATGAGCGATTCTGAAGTAGAGGAGTGGGAGAAGAAGGTAAAGGATTCGATCCTGCGTAGGGACGAGAATGTCGGAACCGTCGGAGACGCTCTGAAATCCATTATGGCAGGCGGCATATCGGTTGGTGGCAAGACAATGTATCTGAGTGATTTTGGCATCAATACGATGGGTTATTTTAACGCAGCAGAAAATGAGAAGAATGCATATCATATCGATGGCGATGCGGATGACGGAAATACATCCGGCAATCCGGATAAACTAAAGTCAATGATCGCATCCGATCCGGAGACCGTGATCAAATTCTTTACGGGATTATCGCAGAGCCTGTACTCCAAGATGAGTGATCTGTCAAAGTCTGTGGACGGATACAGATCCTTCGGAAGCTTTTATGATGACAAGAGGATGAAGACAGACTACGATTCTTATACCAATAAGATCAAAGAGATGGAGCAAAAACTCAATGACTATGAGGATAAATGGTATAAGAAATTCGCCAAAATGGAAAGCGCGATGGCGAAACTTCAGGCAAAGACCAGTGCATTTGGAGGACTCTTCGGAAGTAATTAACTGAAAATATAGCAATCAGGAGGATACGAGAATATGGCGATGCCGAACGCTTATGCACAGTACAATAACAACAAGGTGATGACCGCATCTCCGGCGGAGCTGACTCTCATGCTTTACGAGGGAGCCATCAAATTCTGCAACCTTGCAGAAATGGGTATTGAGCAAAAGGATATAGAAAAAGCGCATACCAATATTATCAAGGTTCAGAAGATCATCGATTATCTGCGCCAGACTCTGGACATGAAATACGATGTGGCGAAAGATTTTGACAATATTTATTCTTACTTGTCGATGAGATTGGTGGAGGCAAATATGAAAAAGGATCTCGAGATCCTCAAGGAGATCAATACCCACCTTCACTCAGTTCGTGACACGTGGAAAGAAGTTATGAAAGCGGTGAAATAAGCTTTCATTGAATAGCGAAAGAAAGAGAAAGAAAAAGAAAGAAAGGGGTGAGTCCCATGGAGAACCATCTGACCATCCTGTCCGAGAGCCTTGACCGGAAATTAGAGGTTCTCGAGGACATACAAGCCTATAACCTTAAGCAGGAAAAGGCCTTTTCGGAAGACGAGCCGGATATGGACTCTTTTGACGAGGCACTTGAGGAAAAGGAGGATTTGATCGTACGCTTGGAGAAGTTGGATGAGGGTTTCGAACTGCTTTACGAACGGATTAAGCAGCAGTTGGAGGAAAATCGTTCAGCCTATGCCGATCAGATCCGAATCCTTCAGGATAAAATCAAAAAGGTAACCGACCTGAGCATATCCATTCAGGCGCAGGAGGCCCGCAACAAAAAGCTGATCGAGGATTATTTCAGGAAGGCGAAGTCCGGGATCAAGCAAAATCGCCAGGGATCCAAGGCAGCGTATGATTATTATAAAAATATGACAGGAGCGGCTTTTAACTCACCACAGTTCATGGACAGCAAGAACTGACACCAGTGAGATTTTTGGCGTTTTAAAATAAATGCCAAAATTTTAAAAACTACTCTAAAGTTTTTTTGCGATCATCCGATAATATTAATGTAAGTAACCGGGAGCTATACGCACAATGGCCGACGGTTACCGCGTGACACTACCGGGTGATCGGCATGTGCGAACCGAATATTCGGTAGAAAATAAAATAGACTGGTCTCAAGGAAGAGATCTTTTAATTCAAGGAGGAAAAATTATGGTAGTACAACACAATCTTACAGCTATGAACTCTAACAGAATGCTTGGTTTAACCCAGGCTTCACAGGCTAAGTCGACAGAGAAACTGTCTTCCGGTTATAAGATCAACCGCGCAGCAGATGATGCTTCCGGTCTGGCTATGTCCGAGAAGATGAGACGTCAGGTAAGAGGTCTGACTCAGGCTTCCGCTAATGCACAAGATGGTATTTCCATGGTGCAGACAGCAGAAGGTGCTTTGAACGAAGTTCATGATATGCTTCAGCGTATCAATGAGCTGGCAGTTAAGGGCGAAAATGGTACCCTGACTGCATCTGATCGCAGCTATATCGATAGTGAAGTGAAACAGCTGATGAGTGAAATCGACCGTGTGGCTTCCACCACAACCTTCAATGAGCAGAGCTTATTGGTTGGTTCTAACGGCGGCGCTGCTAAGAGCTTTGACCTTCAGGTTGGAGCAGAGCAGAATCAGCACATTTCTCTTTCTATCAAGGCTATGAAGTGTTCGAGCATCGGGCTCCCGAGCACATCTGCAGCTACGACTGTAAGTAAGTGCCAGACTCTGAATACGAACACGAAGGCAGCGATCAAGGCTGTTAACGAGCAGAGATCTCAGCTCGGTGCAGTTCAGAACAGACTTGAGCACACCATCAACAACCTGAACAATGTAGTTGAGAATACTACAGCTGCTGAATCTGCTATCCGTGATACCGATATGGCATCGCAGATGGTTAAGTTCTCCAACAACAACATCCTCGCTCAGGCAGGACAGTCGATGTTGGCACAGGCTAACCAAAGCAATCAGGGCGTTCTCTCGTTGCTTGGCTAATTTGAAAGAATTCCATAGCAAACTACCAAAAGGGGGATCGGCGAAAGCCGGTCCCTCTTTCCGTAGTGTGCGCCTAGCGGCGCACGTTTCTAACGGGTTAAAGTCCCGAATCCGCCCGGTAGTGGGAAGGATATAGCCGAAGGCAAGGGTGTCCGCCGCGAGGCGGAATCTGAAGGAAGCTGGATGTGGG
>Ga0310786_10003770_pt1 | contig 21701 bp, 17 predicted proteins | sample AusTroGonzalo_MG_FD_203881 | JGI IMG/M metagenome (GOLD analysis project Ga0310786, IMG submission 203881) | Bovine rumen microbial communities from tropical cattle in Woodstock, Queensland, Australia - Gonzalo_03 (v2) (version 2) | ecosystem: Host-associated > Mammals > Digestive system >...
TTTCTTCAAGAAGCCCATCGTCCTCGTACACGACTGGTACGCCCATTACGAGCAGTACCTAGATTTGGCTGGCAAGATTGTCTTCTTGGGCAATTTCGACCACCCAAGGTACCCGCGGTCGTTTACTCTGTCGAGCTTCCCGTACGATGCCGAGAAAAGGCTTCCTAGCGACGGCATAGACGTGCTTGTGGAAGGCGTTTTTGACGGCTCCTCTATGGACTGGGTGCTCGAACGGTGTGAAGGAAAGCGTGTCCGTATGGCGTGTTTCTCCAACGATGACCCGGATTGCGACGATGCCCAGACCGAGCTTGAAAAGCGTCTTGGGGAGGTTTCCAAGTACCTAGAGGTCAAGCGGAGGGTCTATGAGCTGGTTCTGACCACCTATATCCGTTCGGCACCCCTGACTCTTCATTGCGGGTCCGGAAATAGGGGTTTTTTGCACTGTGTGACAGTGTCATACAATGGACAGACACAAAAACGTGACGACAATTACACTGTTTCAACATTAAACGATTTGCTCAGGGTATTGCGCTAGGCATAGTAAAATGCTATAATTTTCTTGTTTTTTGAGGAATTTAGATGAAAAACATACATTCTACGATTATTTATTGGAGTAAGGTGGTACTGTTTTCGGTATTCATCTGCAACGTACTCCGCGTTTGCATCCGCACTTGGAAATATGGCGGATCAAAGACTAAGGTGGATGTCAGCTATGACGGCGACGAAGAATTGAACCCGATGGATGACAGCATAGGTGGTGTATAATGGCAAATAGTAATGAGTATGTGGAAGAGCCGCAAGAAGGCGGCAATGTCGGTTCCAAGATTATCAGGAACCTTGGCGATATGCTCTTGCATATCAGCATCGATACGGATATGTGGGTCGGTCGTTCGGCGAAGGAAAAGTTCCGCTATCTGAAGAACCAGCTCAACGGCGTTAACGGTTCGAAAATCTTAAATGTCGGCTCGCAGCTTCTCGAAAGTATTATCGTTACGGCAAAGGCGTCTACCAACAATCCGATCATCCGGAAGTATGCTGACTTGGCGGAGACCGCTTTGAATTTGGGAAAGGCAAGTATGGTTATCAATAACTTGTTTGTCGCCCAGAAGTACGAAGTGCATACTGATTACGACGAACTGGCCAAGTTTATGGGCTACAAGAATGGACGCTCGATTCACGTAAGCCAGATTGACGCTACCGCCGATATCTGCAAGGCTCTTGTCGAGATGACCAAGGACCAGCAAGAAAAGTGCGGCTTGAAAATCAACAAGATGTTTACTCCCAAGAACGATACGCCGAGCACCAGTAATTCTCGGCTGGTTTGTACCTATATCTTGGCGAAATACAAGAACACCTCCATTGGCTTTGAAGTCAACTATATGCAGCACAAGAGCGCGAATATGGACGCTACCGCCAATTCGCAGTTCAGCTACATCAACATCGGCGTGTTCAATGGCGACCTCTTTAACAATTCCGAAGTTGACGACGAACCGGACGATCTTGATATCTTGAGCGAAGTGGAGAACATCATCTACTCGAACTATATCAAGACTATCGATATTTCGAAGCACATCATCAAGATTGACGGCACGACTATCCATACGGCTCGCCGCGAGAACATCAATTTCGACATCAAGAATATCGACTTGAACACTATGGCGAAGACTTGTCGTTCCGTTCTGAACGCTCACCGTCGCCGTGGCTATATCTTGCAGGGCGACCCCGGTACTGGCAAGACCGTGTCTATTCACAAGCTCATTATGCAGTTCACCGACACGCCGGTATTCTGGATTTCGTCTGACGCGATTAGCGATACGAAGAAGATGCGCTCCGTGTTCCGCATTCTGAATATGTTCCCCGGTTCCATCTTCGTGTTCGACGATATCGACGGTAACGATTTCAGCGGTAAGACCAACTTGACCACGACCTTCATTACTTGTATCGACGAAACCAACTCGAAGAAGTTCAGCGGTATCATCATTATGACCATCAACGAGCCGCAGAGAGTCCACGCGACAATCAAGACTCGTAACGGTCGTATCGACGAGGTTATTCACGTCCATAACCCCAGCACGGTTGAACAGGTGTTCGATGTTATTACCCAGCGTTATATCCATCTTGGCGTTGACAAACCGGATTGGATGACGATGGAAAACAAGGAATTCGTCGATGGTATGGAAAGAATCGTGAAATCGAACTTCACGCACGCACACGTCGCCGGTATTATCAGCGACTTGGTAGACCTGTTCGACAAGTCCGACTGTAACTGTGCGGCGTTCAATTCTTTGATTGACCGTCGTATCGAAAGTATCAAGAACGCATCTATGGTGGCGGACGCCTCCGGACATATCGAATCGGCTGGTCCGACTATGAGTGTCCACGTTTCGTCGACCAATAGCACCCACTAGATATAGATACATATCAACAACTTATCAACAATATGTTGTAGAAGAGGCCGGGTAAACCGGCCTTTTTGGTTTGCAATTCAACCTTAACATTGCTAAACTACCGATTACCCAAAAGAGATAATTTAACTGCTGAAGAAGCAAAAGAGAAGCTATGCTAATTTCTGTAATTAAGCGAGACTACCGCAAAAGACCATTTGACACCAAACACATTTATGACGCCATTGAAGCCGCGTTTAAGGACTGCAAGGAGTCATATACCAATGAACAGCTGGACGGACTTGTGGGGTCGGTCGTAGATGAATTGAGTGTGGGTGGCAAGAAATCCGCTAACGTGGAAACCATCCAAGATACCATCGAAAACGTCTTGATGAACAACGGTATGAACGCCGTCGCCAAGGCATTTATCGAATACCGCCAGAACCGCGCTCGGATTCGTGAAAACCAGAGCGGAATTTATGCGATTATCCGCCGACTCAAACACGATAAATTGTCTAGCTGCAACATCTTGCGCGATAACGCAAATGAATCCGGCGTTACCCCGGCTGGTATGTACGGTAAGATTGCCAGTGAAATGAACAAGATGTACAACTGCTTGAACACGATTTCCAAGAAGTACGTTGACGAGCACGCCGATGGCCAGATTCATATTCACGACCAGAACTTTTATGACCTCTCCTTTAACTGCTTGTTTGCCCCGGTGGGTAAGTTACTACGAGATGGATTTGATTCTGGTACGGGGTTCTTGAGAAAGGCTAATTCGATCCAATCTGCCGCCGCATTGACCGCTGTTATTTTGCAGCTGCAGTCTAACCAGCAGTATGGCGGTATCGCGTGCGACAATATCGATTTTGACTTGGCTCCGTTTGTTGATATTTCGTTCCGAAAGAATTTGGCTCGTGAAATGAATGGGCTTGCAGTATGCTCTAAGAACCCAGAATATGCAGAATATCTTGCACTGCCGACCGAGAAGAAGATTGACGATACGATTGCTCGTATTGCAAAAATGCTCCAGTCGCGTGGTGTAACGATGGATAGTCCTAGAGAGGTATTGTACTCCCAGTTCCCTATCGAACACGTTGACCGTGCCATCGAATTTACGGATAGTAATACCCACCAAGCAATGGAAGCACTGGTTCACAATTTGAATTCGTTGCAATCAAGATCCGGTAACCAAGTACCGTTCTCTTCTTTGAATTTCGGTATTGATACGTCCAATTGCGGTCGAATGCTCAGTAAGAACCTTATGCGTGCTCAGTATGAAGGTATGGGTGACGGCCTTACGGCCATCTTCCCCATTTTGATTTTTAAGCTTATGAAAGGGTTCTCCAAGCTTACGACCGATCCTAATTACGACCTGTATTTGCAAGCAGTTGAATGTTTGTCTCGTCGTTTCTATCCGAATTTTGTAAAGGTCGACTCTAAGTTTAACCTTCCGTATGTGAAGTATGACACCGTTGAAATTGATTTTAAGGATGGACAGCGGATTTCTCACCGTGGGTGCGATGATTCTATTGCGGTGACTGCCGATACGGATATCGAAACCGCTAAAGATGAATATCCGAGTTATTCCGTAAATCTTGGCGTTGGTAGTAACTGGGACATCGTGTCTTGTAAGGGGTTCCACGCAAAGCTCCGTCGAATTGTTCCTAACACTACCGTGGCAACGATGGGATGTCGTACTCGCGTTATTGGTAATGTGAACGGTGTTCAGCAGACGACTGGCCGTGGAAATTTCGCTTTCCACACGATCAACCTCCCGCGTCTGGCTATTGAAGCTCATATCGAGTCCACAAACGTCGAAACTCGCAAGAATTTGTTCTTTAGCAAGCTTGACGCTATGCTTGAAGATGCCAAGGGAAGCCTTCTCGAACGCTTTAAACTGATTTGCGAGAAAACTTATGAGAATTTCCCATTTACGATGCAGCAAGGTGTATATTTGACTTCCGACGATAAGCCGCATAAACTCTCCGACAAGATTGCTGAGGTTATGAAGCAGTCTACTCTGAGCATTGGTTATGTTGGTATTGCCGAAACGATTCGCGTTATTACTGGCAAGACGTTTGGAGTTGACCACGAAGAGGATGAGTTTGCAATATCCATTGTCAAGCGCATTCGTGACTTCTGTGACCAGACTCAGGCTGAAACACACTTGAACTGGAGCTGTTTTGCAACGCCAGCTGAAGCGGTTGCTGGTCGGTTTGCAACGATCGATAAGAATAAGTTCTCCAAGGAAGTAACCGATGAGAATGGTCATACGATGTTGGTTGCAAAGAACAAGAAACTTGCTGATGTGGATTTGCATAGACTGTTTGGTAAGGGTTACTATACCAACAGCCATATGATGGATTTCTCGCTCGAAACGTCTCTCGAAAACAAGATTAAGACCGAGGCTCCTTTCCACGCTTTGACGAACGCTGGCCACATCTTCTACTTCAAGATGAACGGCGACTTGACTAAGAATGTCGAGGCTGTAAAGGCTACCATTGATGCAATGTATGACGGCGATTTGGGCTATTTCACCGTGACAATGGATTCGGACGACTGCTTGGAATGCGGATTCCACGGCATTATCAATAATGAATGTCCGAAATGCCATTGTAAGGATGAAGATAAGTTTGTTCGAGTGAGACGTATTACTGGATATTTGACTGGGTCGCCGAGAAAGACTATCAAGAAGTCTTGGGGTGATGGAAAGCTGGCCGAGCTGGAAGACCGTCACAATATCTAAACTAGTGAACACCGCCAAGTACGTTTAAAGGTCAATATATAAACTTCCTTTAGAATACTTGGTGGAACTCGTATTCAAATATAAGTTTCGGATACCCTTGGTATACGCAGAGTTCCACAATATTGCTATACCGAGGGTATCTTTTTAGGTATCTTATGGAACTCAAGATATTAGAAACTGACGAAGACTTTAACCAATTTGTGATGGTTAAAGGTGTATGTAATCGAACAAAGTGTGTATTTAAGTGTCGAGTGTGTGGAAACATAGATACTAAATCGGTTGCCGCGATGCGGCACTACCCATTTAAATGCAAATCGTGTACGCTAAAAGAGTCTCACAAAGGTGATGAATATATACAGAAGCTTCATAAAACCAAGCTTGAAAAGTACGGAGACCCGTTATACATCAATACTGCTAAGATTCGAGCCGTGTTAAACGAAAGGTATGGCGGTTCGCCATTAAATGACCCTGAAATTAAAGAAAAATATATCAAAACTATGATGGCAAAGTACGGTTGCGAACATCCTAGTCAAATGAATGACTATGTTGAAAAGTGTAAATCTACTCGATTAAAGAATTTCGGTGATGAAAATTTTAATAACCGCGAAAAATCTAGGCAAACTTGTTTAGCTGTCTATGGGGTGGAACACGCTATTCAGAACGCCGAGGTTATTCAGAAGTCGAAAAGTACGAAGACTATGCTTTATGGCGACCCAACTTTTAATAATCACGAAAAAACGATTAGAACAAATATGGAACGATATGGGGTTCCCGCAACTATGCAAGTCAAAGAATTTTCGGACAAAACACATTCCAAATATATCTATAATGGAATGTTATTTGATAGCACTAATGAAATTGCTTACTATATTTGGTTAGTTGATAACGGACACACGGTCGAATATCAACCAGCCGTTGAGTTTGACTATCAATATGACGGCAGTCTGCATAAATACTATCCAGATTTTATGGTTGATGGCCAATTAGTAGAGATCAAGGGGTTACAGTTCTTTGAAAATAAGGATGCGTCAAGTAAGATGATAAATCCGTATGACCGCCGTATGGACGGCTTATATGAAGCTAAACACCAGTGTATGGTTGCCCATAACGTCAAAATCGTAACTGATTGTAAAGCGGCAATCAAATATGTCTCTAGCAAATATGGTCCAAAATTTCTAAGTTCTTGCAAGAATAAGAGGAAATAGTATGAATTATGGCAACATTTACTATATGTCCATCGTAGACGGCCCCGGAAACCGCGTATCGCTGTATGTAAGCGGTTGTAGAAACCATTGTCAAGGATGTTTTAACGAGGAAACTTGGAACTTCAATTATGGAAAGCCGTTTACTGAAATTGAGGTAAACGAGATTATCGAAGCGTGTAAGAAGTCCTATATTTCCGGCTTGTCGATTCTAGGCGGTGACCCGTTCGAACCGGAGAACCAAGCTGGGTTGGTTGGCTTAATCAGTCGTTTCAAAAGCGAATGCCCGGATAAGACATTATGGATGTATACCGGTTATATTTATGAGCAAGACTTGAAACCGGGGCAGCGAAACCACGTAGAGGGGGTTACAAGCCAAATTCTTGACGCAGTGGACGTGTTAGTGGATGGCCCGTTTATTCAAGCCCAGAGAGACCTAGATTTGCAATTTAGGGGTAGCCGTAACCAGAGACTACTGAGTAAGGCGGATCGAGTCGGGTTATAACAAGAAAGGCGGCACAAAGCCGCCTTTTTATATTTGTACTTGTGGAAATTTCCGTCGGATTAGTTCAAGTGTCGCTGGTTTTGGCGGATCCTTGCTGTTAAGCTCGTCTATAACAGTCCAGACGCCTTTATAGCAGTATGTGGAGATTCCGCTGGATATGTATTCGCGTTTGCTCATAGGAGCTTCCTACTTGGCTATGCCGAGGTCACGCTGCGCTCTGGAGATGCATCCTTCGATTGCGACCTTCCAGTGGTTCGATGTAAAGGAGCCACCTACCTCGATTGGCTTGTCCGCTATCTTCTTGCGGCTCTTGGATATGCCCAGCTTGAATACCATATTCTCGCCGTAGTTGAACGTGAGCATAAGGCTGTCTGTCTTGAAGATGGACATATACTTGGAATCGCAGTCGCGGACGAAACCGAGCTTGGTGAGCATCTGGTTGAGTTCCTTGCGGTACTGCAGCGAGCGGTCGTTTTCCTTCTCTACCTCGGTTTCCTTTGCCGTGATGAAGTTGTCGATCTGGCTGCAGACGATTTCCGGCTTCATATCCTTGATTACGATGGAGTCCTTGCGGTTACCGGCGTAGTTGTAGAACGCGACGCGGACTGTATGGTGGCCGTTGGACTCGGTTATGGACACTCCGACGGTTCCCTCAAGTTTCACCTTCGCATCCTTGAAACGAAGCGTGAAGCTCTGATTCTCGTGGATAAGGACGCTCCAGTTCTTGGAAAGTTCGTCGAAAATCTGCTGCTTGTATGGGTCTAGGGGGTACATTAGCCTAACCTCTCTTTGTCGGTTGCCTTGTTAATGTCGAAATCAATCATTATCTGGCCGCGAATCAGCTCGATGGACTTGCGGAAAGCTTCCATCCGGTTCTCCGGTAGATACTTGGCAATTTCGGCAAGTTTCTCGCATTCAGCGGAAATAATCTCGTACTGCTTGGGAGCTATGCTGGAACGCGTAAAATACAGCTTGTGAGCATTCATAAGCGAGCGCATAAGGTCTTGCGAACTTCCGAGCTGAATCATAGATTCGGCTGGGCTATCGCAGATGGTTATGTATATACGTTCTACGGTAGCGTTGTCTTCCTTTGCGGAATACGTGCCACGGAAGGTACCGTAAATCTCGCCAGCGGCGAACTCGCCGACAAAGGATGCTATAGTCGTACTGAGAACCTTTTTGGTCTCTTCTACGGCCTGTACAGCCACTTCCGCATCGGTTTCGAACACGAAGCACATCGCGTCGGTAAGTTGTCTTGCGAACTCGTCCTTGAAGTTATTGGTACTGAAAATCATCGTTTTTGGGCTTAATTTGGATTCTAAATATTAAATTATTACATTCTTGGTTATTAAGAACTAGTTTACTGTTCAACAGGCGTCTAGCCTGGTGAACCGTATAACCATTTTTCGAGGATTTTAAATGAGATCACGCGAAGAAATTAAAGGTTTTCTGAAGGATATCCAGCGCAAGGACGTTGGTATGGTTGAACGAGCTAAACTTTTTGCGGAATTTGCCCACGCCGGACAGCTTGACAAGGGTGGTCAGGCATACATCTACCACCCCACTAGGGTTGGCGAGATGACCGCCGAGAAGTATGGCGATGACTATCTCACGGCGGCTGCCTATATGCACGACGTTGTTGAGGATGGCGGATTCGCGGTGACCGACTTGTCCGTATTTTTCCCGGAGGCCGTGTGGAAGACCGTCGAACTGCTTACTAGGGGTAAGTCTGAAGCTCGCGAAGTCTACATCGACAACATCGCCAAGAACTTGCTCGCGACGAAGGTCAAGCTTATGGACTTGCGCGACAATATGAACTTGTCTAGGCTCACATATGTCACCGAGAAGGATTCCTTACGACAGTCTCGCTATATTGACGAGTTCCGAAAGCTGGAAGCTGTCTTGAAGAAGTTCGGCGAGGAATTGACTCCTGAAGAGATGGAGTCCGAAACCTATGCTGAGTTGTATATGTAGGTAGGATATGAAGTTTGTCAAAGTAAGCGATACCCAGTACCTAAACCTTTCCCACATTAACTACATCCGCTACGACCCCGATGACGGCGACAGCGTGGTTCACTTCGGCGACGATAACTTGCTCCACTTGGACGTGGACGAGACCAAGAAACTGCTGAAGGTAGTCGAAGAGTTCTCGGAGGTCAGTCTTGAAGAAGTGTACCATAGGCTAGGGATTCCGTGGCCGCCCCAGTTCAAGGAAGACGAAAAAATCGCCATTAACAATGTGGTGCGGTTAGAAAAACCGCAAGAATCTGGAGAATAAAAGAAAACCTCGCTGCGAAGCGAGGCTTTTTGTTAAGTGTTTGATTTTCACACGACCCAGTCGACCGCCGCCAAGACGCGATTGAACTTTCCGAACGCGTTGTCGCGGCTTCCCCACTTGGTCATATTTCCGCAAAGGCCGGTATGGTAGGGATATACCATACGGTAATCGCATTCCAGAGGCTCGTCGTGGAGCTTGAGGATGGACAACCCTTCGTGGCAAGCCAGAAGGTCGTGCATAAGCTTGGACGGCCTCACTCCGTACTCGTCGACAATCATTCCCTTGAGGCGACGCCAGATGCCGTTGGCGGCGTTGCGCTCGTTGTGGCAGACGTTCTTGCCGATAAGGACGATTCGGTCGATGTTGCTGCTTTCGAGGACGCTGACGGTAGCGTTCACGTCGCAGTTGAAGTTGAAGGTACGGATTTCGCTCTTTCCGGCGAACTTGGGCAATACCTTGCGGATAGGCACGATGTTCGCGCCGACGAATCCGCCGTTCATCACGAGATTAGAAATCTTGTGGGTCTTGACGAAATCGGCGACGATGGTCAGCGCACCGCCGTTGAAAATGGTGTCGGTATCTTCCGGGATTGTGTCTCGGACTTCGATACCAAGGTTCTTGAGCATTTCTACTCTGTGGAGGCCGACTTCCGAAGTCGGCTTGGGATCGAGCACTACGCATCCAAGGACTCCCTTGTCGCGCAAGTAGCGTGCTGCAATCAGGTCATCGACATCTTGGTCGATGTCAGCAATGTATGTTATCTTTTTCATAGTCATGCTATGAATATAACAAATGTTGCACGACTTGTCAATAGAAAAGCCGCAATTTTCTTGCGGCTTGTTGAATTAGGTTGCGTTTACGTCATCGGCTGCTGGCTGTTCTGGCTGGTCTTGCGGTTGCTGTTCGGCACCGCCGTCGCCTCCGGTAGGCTTGGGAGCCTCTTGCTTTTCGGCTGCCTTGGCTTGTTCTGCTGACGCCTTCTTGGCTTGGTCGACCGCCTTCTGACTACACGAGTTGGTAAGGATCAGAATTGCTCTTGTAATGTCAGCCGCCGTGTAGTTGTCGGAACACTTGGATGCGAAATTCTCGACCGCCTTCGTGATGTACGGGACCAGTTTCTCCACTTTCATCTTCTGCTGCGGATTGGTAATACCGAGGTCGTGCAGAGCGGTGCGTGCGACAAGTCGGAGGTTTCCGGCGGCCTTGAAATCGTTGGCGAGCTTCTGGGCGGTAGGAGCCACGCCGTTGTCCGCCTTTTGGTCGGTGTTTACGGCTTCGGCTGACGATTCTGGGTCGGCATCGGTAGCGGGGTCTTGCTGCGGCTGCTCTTCGGCTGGCTGTTCGGTGGGCTGTTCCTCTGTCTGCGGCTCGGCGTTTTCCTCAGCCGGTGCTTCTGGAGCGGTCTCTTCGGTCGGTGCTTCTTGGCCATCTGTAGCCTCTTCCGGACCGGGTGCTTGGCCATCTTCACCCTCGAAAATGAAGCATCCGCCGTTACGGAAAGCCTCGATAAAGTCGTCGTTAATGCTGTATGCCATAAGGAACTCTTTTTCTTGTCTCTTGCAGTTTATACGGTGCTTTGGTTACGTCCAACCGTATAAACTGATGGAAAAGCCGTTTGATGGATGTAGTATGGAAATTAAGACGCACGTATTGACCAATCCGCAGAATCTCAGTGAGGAACGGAAACTCCAAGCTCGCAAGAACATTGACTTGGGGAATGTTGAGAATACATCCGATATGGACAAACCGGTATCGACCGCACAACAGGCCGCCATTGACGCGCTTGGTACTACGGTCGATGGTAAGCTGGCAGGAAAGGTCGACAAAGAGGCTGGAAAAGGTCTCTCGACCAACGATTTCGACGATACGTACAAATCCAAAGTCGATGCTAGTTACGAAGTGCATCACTCTCACACCAACAAGAGCGAGCTTGACCAGCTCACCGGAAATGCCATTGCCAGTGCCGAAACAACTGACGAAGGCAAGACTCTGGTGCTCCATCCTATCGAAGGCGAAGCCGTTACCTTTAGCGGCGAACAGAATGCTATCAACACCATTTCGCAGAATGGCGTAACTCTTCCGATTGACAATAAGAACGTAGAAATTACGGAAACCATCCAGTCTATTTCCAAGAATGGAACTCCGTTGGTTCCTGACGCGAACCACAACGTGGACATTACGATTGAAAGCCCGGTGACTCCGTATGAGGAAACTCCGGCGATGAACGGTACTGGTAGTGCTGGTTCTTCGGCTCTGTACTCTCGCGGCGACCACGTTCACCCTTCCGACACCACGAAGGCCGACAAGGATAGTGATGCGGTAGTAGACGATTTGGCTAAGTTCGACAGCAACGGAAATCCGGTCGATTCTGGCATTGCGGTTTCTGAGTTGAGCAAGCTTCACGAACACGAAAACAAGTCTATTCTCGACAACACGACGGCGTCGTACACGGTCGAGGATAAGGACAAGCTTGATAATATTGCCGAAGGTGCGACCAAGGTCGAGGAATCCCAAATCAATGGCAATGTCATAATCGATGGTACTGAAACTACGGTTTATACTCACCCAACTACGGAGGCTACCGCTGCAGCCGCAGTTAAGGTCGGTAACGATTCCAAAGGACACGTAGTTCTTGGTGATCCGTTGGCCAAGGGTGACGTTGGTCTCGGAAATGTAGACAACACGGCGGATATGGATAAGCCGGTATCGCACGCTACAGCGACCGCATTGAATGGTAAGGTTGACAAGGTACAAGGAAAAGAATTGTCGACAAACGATTACTCGAATGCCGACAAGGACAAGCTAACCGGAATCGAAGCTGGTGCTCAGGTCAACAAGATCGAGACAATTAAGGTAAATGGAACCGCCCAGACTATTACAGAAAAGTCGGTTGATATTGACTTGTCTGGTTATAAGCAGACACAGCAAGCCGTTGTTGACCCGTCTGTCGGTTCAGATCCTACTACGGAATTCATCGCTACGATTTCCCAAGACGCTAACGGCGTGATGACCGCTACTAAGCAGAGTGTCCAAGATGGTACGACCGAACAGAAGGGTATCGTCCAGCTTGAAGACGCGGTAGATAGCGAGTCGACGAGTAAAGCCGCTACCCCGAACAGCGTAAAGACTGCGTATGACCTCGCTAACAGCAAGCAAGATGCACTCGAATTCGATGGAACGTATGACGCTACCACGAATAAGGTTGCGCTTGAATCTACTGTAACAGATGCCATAGGTGGTTTGGACGCCGAGGTTGAGTCGAATGACGGCACGAACGTCCAAGTTAAGGTCACCGAAGTCAACGGTGTCATTACTGAGGTTAATGTAACCACCGACAATACGATTAACGAAGATGATATTGCCGGTAAAGCCGACAAGGTATCGGGAGCTACGAGTGGCAACTTTGCTGGTTTGGACGCTAACGGCAACTTGACCGACTCTGGTTCCAAGGCCGCCGACTTTGCCACGGCTGCACAAGGATCAAAGGCTGATACGGCACTCCAAGGCATTATCCTCAATGGTGACACGAAACAGCCGGATAACAATAATATTGTTGACCTTGGTAGCTTGAAGACAAAACAGACTGCTGTGCCGGATCCTACTGTTCCTCAGCAGGGCGGCAACACGACTACGTTTGAATTTATTGACTCGCTTTCCCAGAACGAAAACGGCGTTATCAATCCTACCAAGAAGAAAATTCCGTTAGCCGCACCGGCGACCGCATTTGGTGAAACTGATGGTCTTATGTCCAAGGCCGATAAAGCAAAGCTTGATACGGTTGAGTCTGGCGCAGAAAAGAATATTATTGTTGCCGTAAAGGTCGCTGGTGTTGCATTACCGGTCGACCAGACTGACCGATTTGTGAATATTCCGTTGGCTACGGTTGGTGACCAGTCGCAGCAAATCGATGGCGTGATTGGCGTGGTCAAGCTGACTGACAGCCTTGATAACACCGACCCAAGCACGGCTATTACTCCGACGGCTGTTAAGGCCGCATTGAATGCTCAGGCCGAGTTTATTAACAGTCAAGCTGATTGGGAACAGTACAAGATAGACCACCCGACTGGCGATTTGTCGAAGACGTATTTTGTGCAGAATAGCCAAGGTGCTGACCACTATGACGTGTATCGCTGGGATGGTTCTACATATAGACTGGTTGACCAAGCTACGATTCAGCTAACTGGTTATTGGCACGATGGTCCGACGGCTGCTGGTGTCCAAGACGGTAACGTGGTTACTGACTTGACACTCGGTTCCGACGGTGTACCGGTTCTTACGAAGGGAACCCTTGGTGAAGGTGTCTTGACGATTACGGTTGGTTCGGCGGCTTCGCTGACCTTTGGTGCCAACCAAACGACGAATGAATCTGTGACGATTCCTCTCGCGCAGTCTGCATCCGTAGACCCAACAAGCCAAGAACCGATTCCGGCTACCGAAGGTCTTATGTCGGCATCCGACAAGGCCAAGCTTGATTCGATGGCATCTGGCGCGGAGCCGAATGCCATTGACCACGTCAAGATGGAAGGCGAAAGTGGCGATTTGGCCATCGATGCAAACAAGCGCGTGACGATTCCTCTTGTCACTACATCGACGACCGGCCTTATGACCGGGGCTGATAAAACAAAGCTTGATGGCATTGAAGCCGGTGCTGAAGAAAATGTTATCGAAAGCATTTCAGTAAACGGAACCGCCCAGACTATTACCAGCAAGAATGTTGATCTGGATATCGGTGACGCTACGATTAAGATTGATGTTGGTGGAGCCGCTACTGGCGAAACGAATCCTACGGTTGGCCAGTTCTCGACTAACCAGCAAGCTGCTGCTCAAGACGTGGTCCTTACCATCCCTGCGGCTGTATCGGAGACTGACGACGGTAATGGAAATACGATTCCGGCTCAGCCGGGTGTTATGAGTGCCGAGGACAAGAAGGCGTTGGATAACCTTAAAAATAGTGTTACGGGTGTGATTCTCGCCGATATGGATGAACCGCTTCCGGTTAGTAATAACACGGTCACTATTCCGTTAGCGACTAACACTACGATAGAAGGTTCTACGATATATACACCGGGTCTTGTAACTGGACAAGAACGAAAAACGATTCAAACTTTGAAGAATTTCTCTAAGGTTACTATCAGTGACGGTGCAACTCCGACTCCGGCTACCGTTGACTGTGTTCCACTCAACGCAAGTGATACTCTTACGCTAGTGGCCGGAAACAACGTGACTTTGTCTAAATCGCAGACATCTAATACGGTCACTATCGCATCAACTGGTGGAACAACGGTTAGCGGCGGACGCGGTGTGAGCGTTATTGAAACTCCGTCGGCATCTGGTACCGATTACAACGTGTCTGTTGACGGATCCGTTGGTTATTACGGAAGCGTGGCAACATTCAACAATGTCAGTGCATCTCCGATGGATTTGCTTAACGCATCCGCTGTACCGTTTGTCAACTCGGAGAATGACCGATTTGTAGTTGCGCCGAGAGACGGAAACGTATATCTGTATGCATTGAAGACGATTCACGATGCAAGTGATCCGACCAACGACGTGGCTGGTGTGGACGTGTTTACACTGGCGTTTAACGTACAGATTGAACGTACTCCGGCTCACGGATTCTACGGAATGGCTGGCGTGCAGTTGATTCGTGATGCATCGACTACTACGGTTCTCCATTCGTCTACGGAAAGCTATCCGTCTTCTGTTGGAAAATGTAGTGTAAACGGCACGGCTACCGTGTGGAACAACGCCGGTACCACGACGACGATTGGCGGAAAGGATTACTATGGTTATCGTCTCCTCTATACCGGTGACGCTTCTGTTAGTGGTTCTGACCTCATTGATATTGTTGCTAGGTTCTCTGTTGTTGAAAATATGAGCGGTACCGCCGAGTACACTGGTACTATGTCTTCCTACACCGCTGGCGATGGTATTACGATTGACGCCAATAACGCCATATCCGCAAATATTGGCGACGGCCTTACACTGGAAGCTAATACCAACAAGATTATGGTTAACGTAAAACAGAATGGCGGTCTTAAAATTGAACCTGATGGCGGCGGCTTGATGGCCGTTATGCTTGATAATAAAACCGAAGAAGTCGTTGAGACTGTCACGCAGTTGACTGACGATATGGATTCCAAGCTTACAACTAATTTCCCGTATCCTATGATTACGGAAGTTAGCTATGACTTCGGAAGCTTGAATAATGGCGGGTCGTGTATTTGTCAGCTGTTCTCTGTACCGTTTAGGCACCCGATTGAAGTAGACAATACATACATTACTGTGTATGCAAAGGATTCTGGTTATAGCCAGACGAATGTGATGTTCGGTATTTACGAATATGACCCGGCTGGTAACAACGGAACCGGCGATACGAGATTCGTGTGCGATACGGGAGCCGTTTCGCTGGCCAAAGCTTCGACTAACGATGTGTTGGAATTCCCGGTAAAACACGTTGACTCGGTTCACAACGCATTATATCCGAGCTGTATGTATTATGCGGTTTTGGCATTGCCGCCGAACGCCGGTAGCGGTATCTTCTTGGCTGCTGCGCCGAACTACAATGCTCCTGTTAACTCGATGCCTACGCTCAACTGGCGTATCACGAACTGTAACGGAATCGACTGGGCTAATCCGTCTAACGCGTCGTTGAATAAACCGCAAGTCGACTGGTCTTCGTCTGGTTACAACGAGCACAACAGTATGTACCGATTCTTTATGCAGATCCGTAACCATACTAGCCAAAACAATAGCCAAAACAACGGTAATTAACCGGAGGATTTATGCTTAGTACCTACAACAAGAACTCGCTGGCAGTATCGACTCGTTCTGACGAGCAAGAGGTCTATTCGGCTGGTGTCAAATTCTCTGGCCTTGAGTGGAACCAGTACATCGGTCGAAAGATTATCAACGATTTCATCAAGCAGCTTGATGCTTATGACGGAATCGAGTTCGGAGAATATTTCGGTGTTCTCCCGTATATCGAGTATGGCCTGTTCCAGTCCGCTGTCAAGGTTATTGAGAAGATTGAAATTCCGGCATTGGAATTGGTTAAACAATGGCTTATCAGAACCATCAAAGAGGCTGAAGACCGCTACTAGGAGGTATAGCTATGGCAGTAATTGATTACAGCGTTTTATTCGACGAAAACTATACTCAGACGCTGACGCAGACGCAGAAGGACAGATTGCTGGCCAACATTGGCGCACAGCCAGCTTCTGAAGGTCGTTACATCGAACCGGCAGAAGTGCAGAAGCTTGCTGGCATTCAAGCTGGTGCGGAAGTCAACGTACAGTCGAACTGGAACACGGCTGACAGTGACGATGATAGCTACATCCAGAACAAGCCTGCTATGATGCTGTTGACGCCGGATGACTATATAAGCTTAACTGAGAGCGAAGGCGAACTGGGAATCGGTCTAGCTATAACCACTGGAAATTATACGGTAGACGACCCTACGCCGTCTCAATCGGAGCCATAGATGGATAGAGTTCTAATGTATAGAGGCAAAGTCATTACGGCGTCACAAGGCGGCTGGCTAGGAAAGGTGACTCCGTTCACCTTGTCCGAGTTTTCCGACATCGGTGAAGTCTTCGCTGACTTGAATCACGGAGACAAGGTAGGCTTTGTGCTCCGTCATTCGGAACGAGACGAGACTGCCGAAAAGAACTTGACGGCGGCTGGAATTCAGTATGCGCTCGATACCGGCGCGAAACTTGCAGATGGTATCGTCACTTCATCTGACGATATCGCGTTGTATTCATCGTCGGCACAGCGTTGTATCGACACTGCCAAATACATTGCCCAAGGAACTGGCCTGTATGCGGTAACCACCCCTGAAGTGACTATTGACGAATTGCTGCTCAAGAACCACTATGAGGTTACCGCGCCGTCAACTGGCTGGGAGGACTACTCCTTGGCCGCATACGGCGAACCGTGTATGTATGGCGGCGTTTTTGCCAATATTCCGGCGGTCACGGCTTCTATGTACGGTTATCTGCAGAACAAGATAACCAAGAAATTGAACCTTTTCATCACGCACGACCAGCAGCTCGAAATGTTTACGGTGACAATGTGCAACCGGTTGATCGGGCTTCGTTTCTGGAGCGGCGCGGTTAACGATGGGATTTCTGAACGACGCTGGATTACGTATCTGGCCGGACTGGCTATTATCCGCAGAGCAAGTGGAAGCTTCGAGTATTATCCGGTTAAATCACTCGACAGAGGTTTCCAGCGAGATTACAACAACATTTATACACCGGGATAAGGATTGAACTATGGCTACTACAACTGAAACTCTAATTGATGGCCTCGGAAGCGGAGTGAACCGTAAGGGGTTCTATGCGAAGGCCGCCGGCCTTGCCCAGAAAGCTGTCAAAGACCAAAACGGTGATACCATCGACCAGACCTATGTCAAGACTAGCGCACTTCCGACGGTTGACCAAAATTACAATGCTACATCGTCTAACGCACAAAGTGGTTATGCGGTTGCACAAGCGTTGTCTGGTACTGGTCAAGTTCCGGCGGTACTGTCTACTGACGATGGTAAGGTGCTTAAAGCTACCTATAGTGGTGGTGTTGGGTCGTTCGCTTGGGAACCAGATAGTAGCAATATGCCTTCGCCTCAAGCGGCTGATCAAAATAAAGTTCTTGGTGTAATAGATGACCACGGTACTATGGACTGGGTTAGCCAAACTCCGGAACAAATCCAAGCCGATTGGAACCAAACCAACGATCAAAGTAAAGATTTTATAAAAAATAAGCCAAATATCCCTGCTGCGGCTGGTGACGCAACGATTACGGTTAAAGTTGCATCTACGGCGGTTGGTACATTTACCACTAACCAATCGGTGAGTAGTGAAATCAATATCCCAGAAGCTTCCACGACGACTACCGGAGTTATGTCGTCTGCCGATAAGTCAAAGTTGGACGGCATTGCCACTGGTGCTCAAGTCAACGTAAAACCGAACTGGAACGCAGCAAGCGGTGCCGATGCAGAAATCCTCAATAAGCCGGATTTAAGTGTTTATGCGTTATCTTCGTCTTTAAAAACTGTGGCCACAAGCGGTTCATATAATGATTTGACGGATAAGCCGACGATTCCGACTATTCCGGTAAATGATGTAAAGGTTGATGGCTCGTCTGTGGTGAACGACGGCGTTGCCGAAATAACGCTTCCGACCTTTACACAGGTTAATTCTAGCTGGACTGAATCAGACAGTTCTAGTCCCGCATACATCCAGAACAAGCCGACTTTGGCGACAGTGGCCACATCAGGCTCATATACAGATCTTTCTAATAAGCCGAATATTCCGGCGGCACAAGTACAAAGTGACTGGGAAGAATCTGATACAACTAGTAAAGCATATATTAACAATAAACCCGATTTGAGTATATATGCGCAGACGACTAATCTGGCAACTGTTGCCACATCAGGCTCATATACAGATCTTTCTAACAAGCCGACGATTCCTGATGCGCAAGTACAAAGCGACTGGGCAGAAACTGACTCGGCAAGTAAGGCATATGTCGCCAATAAGCCGAACTTGTCGACCGTTGCTACATCTGGTTCGTATAACGACTTGTCGAATAAACCAACTATTAACGATTCCACGGTAACTGTTAAAACCGGAGACTCGACTCCAGCTACTCTTGGTTCGTTCTCGACTAACCAGTCAAGTAATTCTGACATAACCATTCCATTGGCAGCCAGCGGTAGCGGTGCCAAATCTGGTTTGATGTCCGCCGCTGACAAGACCAAGCTGGATGACTTTTCCGCAGTACCGGCAGCCGGTTTACGTACCGGAAAGTTTATGAAGGACGACGGTACGTGGGACACGCCGACCGATACGACTTATAGTGCTGGATTTGGTATTAGCATTACAAATGGCGAAATATCTACGGATGTTGCTCAAAATTCTGGATTGATGTATGTCCAAAGCCAGTTGATGGTGTTAGGTAACTCAGACAAAGCCATTGATATTGACCAGTATGGTGTGGGTGTCAAGACCGACGGAACCACTATCCATACTAACGCGAGCGGCGAACTCGAAGTCATTGGTGGTGGCGGTAGCGGTGAAGTGAACGTGGTCGACGGTGTCCAGCTCGAAGGTGCCGCTTCAGTTCTTCCTCCGGATGTTTCTACGAAGGTCGTTACTATTCCGAACGCCATTCCGACGGGTACGACCGGCGCGTCGAACGGCTTGATTACAGCCGATGACCAAGCTAAACTTGACAAGGCAGCTGTATATCAGGCAAACCCGTACGATTCTACTGGTACGCTTCTTGCACAGCAGTTCTACGTGGTTACATCTGACCAGCAAATCATCGACATTGCATCGTCAGGGGTTCCCAACCGTAGCGGTACAATCTTCTTCCGTATCGGATAATGAGGTAGTCGATGGCTTTTAGAGGAAAAATAGCGTGTCACTTTCCGGACAGGGGGAACCCTAACGCCGACGTTCAAAGCATCAGTTTCTTGCCAGAAGGAACTGATCCATCGACGATTTCCGACATTACCGATATGCCGAAGGTGAAGGCCGTGTATGCTATTCCGGCTGGCGTTACTTCGGTTACGATTAACGACTTGCCGAACTATCTGGTGTGGGAATACTTCGACCAGCTTGTGGCTGGTAATGAACTGGTTGCAATCGAATATGTACCTGAGTCGAATGTCGCGTTGCAGAGCATTGGAATATTTACGGCGAATCAGAATAGCTGGACCAACAGCAAGATCAAGGTTATACACGAATCTGGATTCTTTGTCGCTGCTGTCGACGGTGACGTTGTGGACGGTAGTTCCAGCGAGCTGTACGGCTTGACCGGCTACAACCGCGCTACGAGTGCTACCGTTACACTGTATGCTGGGCAGAAGTATTACATCGTGTTCCAGCAAGGTACTGACTATTATCCGGCATACTACAGCGGTGTCGCTGGCAATTACAAGGTATATAATAACAATACGTCGGCCAGTTCGACGACGATTCGAACTCTCGGAACCGGTGCCGGAGAATTCGACCCCAGCAAGTTCCGTGGTGTTCTGACCAGTTCCGAAGGTATCGTGGCGTTCAATGAGGATGACTGGTTCACTTGGAACGGTTCTACTTCGACTGGTATGTCGGTTGGAAAAGTTTACATTCGAAGTGCCGTCGGCGACGGCAACCATTATACCTTCGTTGGTATGATCGGCGACCCAACTGGCTATCACGAGATGACCAAGGCAGACTTGATGACCTTGATGGCGAAGCCGTATATTCCGAACAAGCCAGCCGTCGTTATATGGTATGTCGATGGTGTATCTGGGATAACTCGCGGTGACATTGTCGCAATTACCACGAACTTTTCAGCATATGAACAAATCGATTTTACACGTTTCTCTGGCGACCCGATTGAGTACATTAAAACTGCGGGTTTGATGATGCAGCTCAATGAGTCTCCTAATTGTATGTGGGTTGACGGTTCATTCTGGTACACTACGCATTTAGGTGCCGTATTCAGCTTGAAGTCTGGATATACGTCGATGGTTAATTCCTTGACCCCGCTCACTACAATTCCTGGCAATCCGCAAAATGGCGAGATTTACTACATCGCACAAGGTGTAATATCGGGTGGCAGTTATGCTAATTGTTGTTATGCATATAATAATGGGTCGTGGGATGAAATTAGTGGAAATACTTGGACCAACTTTGTTGACGAGGCAAGCTTGAGCACGAAGCTTACCGACTTGGGTACTAACCAGCAACTTATGAAGCAAGAAATTGATACCGGTCTGTACAATTTCTTCACTAACGGAACGCAGACCGACAAGAAGTATTACTTGAAAATAAATGGTCAAGAGGTTTAAGGATGAACCAGCTTTATGCAATCGACAAGGAGACGAACGCGATTTCCTTTATGGCGGCGAACTTGGCTTTGGCCAAGCTTAAAATCGAGTCTATGGGCAAGACTCTTGATGACTTTTTAATCTTAGGGGACCTAGGAATGAAATACGTTTCTCGTATAGTATTTGTGGACGGCGAGTGCGTCTACAACAATGTGGACTTCTGGCTCAACCATAGCGGAGATATCCTCGACGAGTATGATTCTCACGAGGTTATCGATATCCTAGGCAACGCCGTCGGAATCGACCGCTACCGCGTCGAGATGAACTCCAATATCAACCGCTGTGCGGCCATTGACGGTCGTCCGGGCGAAGTGACCTACAATATCGAGGTCGCTAATGAAATGATCGCGCTCTTCAAGGAAGAGTGCATCTTGACCGATTTCAAGGGAATCACGCCGCTTGAAATCGCAGCCAAGTTGGCTCAGGCGTTCACACTCGTTCTTACCGGTTCGTTTAGAGAGGCCAAGACGATTTTCCAAGCACTTGAAACCGACCCGTTCCTCACTGCGGCTCGAAAGCAGAAGTATATCGATATGCTGGATTCCGCCGACTCTATTGAATATGCGTCCGAAGACGAGCTAATCTTCACGACCGAACCCGAAGAGGAGCCGGAACCGGAACCAAGCCCGGAATTGGTTGATTATGTCCGTGTTTACTTGATGGACCAGTCTAGTGATATGACCAAGGAACACACGT
>Ga0310786_10003771_pt1 | contig 21699 bp, 19 predicted proteins | sample AusTroGonzalo_MG_FD_203881 | JGI IMG/M metagenome (GOLD analysis project Ga0310786, IMG submission 203881) | Bovine rumen microbial communities from tropical cattle in Woodstock, Queensland, Australia - Gonzalo_03 (v2) (version 2) | ecosystem: Host-associated > Mammals > Digestive system >...
TCAGATGGTGCACACCGCGGTGAATATTGCTGTTCCAATGGCAATAGGCGTCCATGATTGCGTCCAGAACCTGTTGCGGTTTCTGGCTGGTGGCGGCATTATCGAGATACACCAAGGGCTTGCCGTGAACCACCTCTTTCAGGATGGGAAAATCGTCTCTATTCATATTGTTTGCTATATTCTAATTGTTTGATTTGTTTACGAAACCGCAGATGGAAAAGCACAGCAGGGATAGCCAGTGCTATCACGAACGCTATCCACATGCCTTGTGCACCCCATCCTACCGGGAAAGTGAGCACCAGGCCTAACGGCAAGGCTATGCCTATATAGGCAATGAGCGCGATACGCATAGGCACACGCACATCCTGAATGCCGCGGAGCATGGCTGCACCGATACATTGCAGTCCGTCCACAAACTGCAGCGTGCCGGCGATAATGAGCAGCGTAGAGGCAATAGGTATCACGTTCGGGTCTTTTGTGAAAGCATATGGAAGGATATTCCTGCCGAAAATCATGATTGCAGCACCGATAGTGTTCATTAGCAGGCACAGGTGTACCGATGCGCGGCTTGCCATTTTGACGGCCTGCAGATTGCCTGTACCCAACTGGTGTGACACACGGATGGTGGTAGCCGCTCCGATACCCATGGCCAGCATGAACGTCAGTTCCGCCATCTGGTTGGCGATATGATGCGCCGCCAAGGCCTCCTTGCTGATCCAGCCGATGATGACAAACGAGGCGGTGAACAGAAATGCCTCAGCAAACGATTGCATGCCGATAGGCGTACCGATGCGGAAGAGCTGTCTGATATCTTCCATTTTGACAAACCGGCGTCTCATCCCCAACAGATAGCCGCGCCATTCCTTTTTTGCCAGCATGGCTATGAGAAAACATACCGGCATCAGGCAGCGTGCTATGAGCGTAGCCCACCCTGCCCCTTCTGCACCCATCGGTTCGAAACCGAAATGGCCGAAGATAAGCACCCAGTTCAGGCCTATGTTCAGCAGGTTGCAACCCACCGTGATCAGCATGGCGATGAGGGTGTTGCCGAGTCCCTCAAGGAACTGCTTGCTGAACGAGAAAAGGAGGAAAGGAACAATGGAAAGGACAATGAGGATATAATACGGCCGTGCACATTCCACTACCTCCGGCTCCTGGCCGAACGCATCCAGAAAAGCGATGCAAGGAGCCAACAGTACTAAAGAAAAAAGACACATCAACAGCGTGAAAACCAATCCGTTAGCCAGGTATGGCGATATTTTCTCCCACTGTTGTGCACCATGCGCAAATCCTACCAGGGGTGTGATACCCATCACGGCTCCCATGGCAAACACCATGACGGTGAAAAAGACGGCATTCGAGAAACTGACCGCCGCCAGGTCGGTCGTGCCGTAATGCCCGACCATGATAGAGTCCGCCAAACCCACCAGCGCAGCACCAAACTGCGTCAGCATCACCGGAAAAGCAACCCGCAGGTTGCGTTTGTAGTAGGGTAGATATGTACGGAACGAATAGGTCATGGCCTGTAGTAGCTCTCCTCTAGAATCTTTTGTGCATCAGGTTCCGCCATCAGTTCCTGCAGCGAGACATTCGTGTTATGTTCCATGTAGCTTTCCGCAATGCGCCAACCGAGCCAGATACCCAGTCTTCCGGGCGATTCCTGCGCAATCTCCGCCGTGAAAGGACCGTCGTTCAGGTATCCGGTCAGCACCATGTGCTCTGTCTTGAACAGGTCGCGTTTGTCCATCACCAGATGCCATATGGCGCGCTCGTTGCGTACGCACCAGTCCCATTGCTCGCGGGTATATCCCATCACTTCGTATTCGGGCAGTTGCGGGAACAATTGTGCTGTGAGATACATGATTTTGCCGCGGTAGATCATCTGGTCGAGCAGGCGGCTTTTGGTGCCGGTGTAGGGTAGGGTGTGGAACAAAAACGCACTCACCACATCCACGGGAATACACTCCGGCCGCATCGTCTGTTTCTGATATTCATAGACCACGCGGTTGTAATACTCGTAGTCGCTGCCCAGGTACATATCCGCGCCTATTCCTATCCAATCGTCATGAAAAAAGATAGAGGCATTGAAGCCGGATATGAAGAAATAGAGGGTAGGGATTTGCCAATCCGGATAGAGGTAAAGTATGCGTGTAAAAGCCTGACTGATAGATTGTTGTATGTCGCTTATGTCTGCGAACACTTCCTGTTCGCGTGCATTGGTCTGTTGAAAGCCATAAAGCGTGTCGTTGAGAAAACGGGGCAAGGCTTGCTCCAGATAAGCGGTGTCCGTAGGAGCGATGCCCAGTATATCTTCCACCCACACCGGCATGAATGCTGCATATTCCTCATACAACACCCGTATATCCTGTGCGACGGTGGAGTCATGCACGTTGAGCAGTGCATTGTCAAAACGCACTATGTCAACATATTGCGTCTCCATCTCGCTTTCTTTCGGAAAATACTGACGCCCGTGATGGCATGCCATTAGCGCCGACAGACAAATTATGTAGAACAGGATTTTTTTCATACAATCTTGCCGTCTTTGATTTCGATGATGCGGTCGGCCATCTGTGCCAGTTCTTTGTCGTGCGTGACGAGCAGGATGGTCTGGCCGTATTGCTTGCGCAAATGCAGTAGCAGGTCGCTCAACTCTTTTTTGTTTTTCTCGTCCAGGCTGCCGGTTGGTTCATCCGCGAGGATGATATCCGGTTGCATCATCAGTGCTCGCGCTGCGGCTACACGCTGTTTCTCGCCTCCGGACAGTTCGTTGGGCTTGTGGTGCATGCGTTCGCTGAGGCCCAACTCGCGCAACAGTCGTTCTGCGCGGGTTATGTAATCACTCTCTTTCTCGCGGGCAATCATAGCCGGGATGCACACGTTTTCCAGGGCGGTGAACTCCGGCAACAGCTGGTGGAACTGGAAGATGAATCCGATATGTTTGTTCCGAAAAGCAGCCAGTTCGCTGTCTTTCATTGCAAAGACATCCGTGCCTTCGATGGTCACGTTGCCTTTCGTAGGACGATCCAGTGTGCCGATGAGCTGGAGCAGGGTGGTCTTGCCGGCGCCGCTCTTGCCCACGATGGCTACCACCTCACCTTTCTCTACCGTCAGGTTCACACCTTTCAGCACTTCCAGCGACCCGAAGGATTTATGAAGATTCTGTACCTGTATCATATTATTTCCAGTTGTTTGCATTGTTAATCAGTTGGATAGCCGTCTCGATGATGTCATCACGGTCGGTGCTGACCATAGTGACCGGGATATCCGGTTCAAGGCCTTGCTCTATATCGTTCTTGTCGGCATCGTACATGCGCACGCTGGAGAAACGTACGAGCCATCCGCATGGCAGTTCATAACTCATAGGCATGCCTCCTCCGCCACCGCTCGTGCCGCCTACGGTGAGGGTGTTGTCCGCATAGCGCATCATGTTGATGAACATATTAGTGGCCGAATAGCATCTGCGGTTGCTCAGCACGACCGTCGGACGCTTCCATTTGCCGCTCGTCAGCGAGGCGTCACTTTTCAGTTCTTCCATCGGCGAGAAATCCTGGTGGCCAGGACCCGTCTTGTGCTGCCAGTAGCCTATCGTGCGGTCCTCTGTGAAGAACGGCGAAGACAGCAGATAGGCGTTGTTCAGGTCGCCGCCGCCATTGTTACGCACATCGATAATCAAGCCGCGGCAGTCCTTGAAAGCATTTAGTACCCATCGTAAGTTATTGGAAGAGAATCCGTTAGAGAAACTTGAATAGTAGATATATCCGATGCTGTCGTTATCTACAGTGCAGTAGTACAGGCTTCCGGCAATCCGGTAATCGCGCAGATAGAGTTTCTGCAAGCCGGAGTCAAAATTGGCAGGGTAGGTGTCGTACCACGACGTGCAATACGATATGTCAAAAGGAGAATAGAGGTTGACGTGGCCGTCCTGCAGCAGATTGAGCATCTCTGCGCATAGGTCAAACAGCGCCACGTCATTGTTTTGTGGCAGTTGCCGTGCCTTGGCAATATATGTGTCATGCACTGCATTCCAGTCCACGTTCTTCTTCTCCACGTAGCAGTATCGGGTGTCGATAATCTGCCATAGCGCCTCTATGTTCTGCTCTGGATCCATGCTGAACACCATCTCGTCTTTCGAGCGGCATGACGTCAGCGCGAGAATGAGCGTTGCTATATACAATATATGTCGGATGGCTTTCATAACCGGTTGTTTGCTTTGATGCGATAGTTCCATATGCAGCCTACTACCAGACTGACCTGGTTGCGGACAAAATGCAGGTCTTTGGTGCCGTAGTTCACGTATTCATGCTCTGCACCCAGCCGCCACGTAGAGTGGGGAAACTGCATGTCGAGTGTCAGCTCATGCTTGATGGTATGGTGGTTCCAGTGGCCTGAACAGCGCGCCGTTCCCTGCACGCCTTGCGACAGCTCGTAGTATGACTGCCAGTAGTCCGGCATATAGTCAAAACCTATCAGGTTGGTGCGCAGCAGATAGTTGAGCCGATAGCTGGTCTTCTTGCCGTGGAACGACCACGACAGTCCGGTCATCGCCATGATTTCTGCCGATATATCCACAGAGAGCGGCTTGTTGACGTTCGAAGAAAGCTCGCGCACGTACAGTTCGGTCTCCAGATACGGGCCTAACAGCACTTTCAACCGGTTGTCCAGCCATTGCCAGTAATAAAACGCGCCCCATCCGCCGGCGATGCCAAAACCGTATATCCTGTTCGTGTGCGCATAGTTGGTCTGGCTCACTCCGCGCACATCCAGACGTCCGACATGTGCCCATCGGTCAGACGGGTTGTCCTGCTCGTCGTTTTGTGGGCGGAACGGTTGCCACCATTCATTGCCGATGCTCAACTGCATTCCGTTGTACGCCATAGGGCTGAGATAGGTGTCCAGCTGGTAGTTCCACCCGAAGCGGAGTTTGAGGATATTGGTGTGCTCAACGCCCTCGCTTGCCCCAAGCGGGCAAACGAGGCAAAGCAGCATTACTATGAATCCAACTCGTTTACGCATGCTCTATCCGCAGCAGCCGGTCTCCGCTTTCTTGTGGAACAATCTTCACCCACACGGTGTCTTCCGGCAAAATGGCTTCCATCATTTTCGGCCACTCGATGAAACAGTAGTTTCCGGAATAGAGGTATTCCTCGGCTCCGAAATCCAACGCCTCGCGGATGTCCTTCAGGCGGTAGCAGTCGAAATGGTACACCTCGCCCCGGTAGGGTTGTTCCACGTCATAGACATTGACGATGGCGAAAGTGGGGCTGTTCACCACATCCGTCGTTCCCATCTCTTCACATAGCTTTTTGATGAAAGTGGTCTTGCCTGCCCCCATTTGTCCGTCGAAGGCAAACACGCGATGCGGTTCGGTGTTTCTGAGAATTTCCAGCGGACTGACCCTCTCACCTTGCTCATTGAGGAGCAGAATGCCCGATTTTTCGTCTTTTTTTATCGTATAAACACTCATGTTCGTGATTTTTATTGGATTCTCAGCGCGATATTTTGCCCTGAAAATACTCGTAAAGCATTGAACCTCTGCTGTTTCCGAGCAATTCAGTCCACTCGGCTTTTGTGGCTGAACTAGCGCGTTTCACAGACCCGAAACGATGCAGGATTTTTTGCTTCGTACTTGGGCCAACTCCTTGAATATCATCTAGTTGGCTATGTATTTGCGCCTTGCTGCGCTTCGATTTATGAAACGAAATGGCAAATCGGTGCACTTCATCCTGTATGTTCGTAAGTAGTCGGAACACTTCCCTCGTCACTGGCATGCTGATCTCTTTTGGAGGAAAACCGAACAGCAGCGTCTGGGTCCTGTGTCTGTCATCTTTCTTCAAACCGGCAATCGGAATACATAGACCCAACTGCTCTTCCACTGCCTCACGGATGGCATGCATCTGTCCGAGTCCGCCATCCGCGATGATCAGATCGGGCATTTGTCCTCCCTCGTCTATCAGGTGCTGGTAGCGTCTTCTCACTACCTCTCGCATGGATGCGTAGTCGTCCGCTCCTTCCACTGTCTTGATGTCAAACCTTTTGTAGTCGTTCTTGCTCGGCTTGGCCATTCGGTACACCACGCATCCCGCTACCGGGTTGGTGCCTTGTATGTTCGAGTTGTCGAAACAATCGATCCATCGGGGCAGAGTAGGTAGCTGCATCATCTGTTGCATTTCCGTCAGGATACGTACGGCGCGTTGCTCGGGATTGAGTTTGTCTTCCTGTTTGATGCGGTCCAGTTTGTACTGCCTTACATTCTGCATGGCTAGATCCAACAGCTTTTTCTTGTCCCCGCTTACGGCAATATGCACACGCAGTGTGTCGTCAAATACGTCCGGTATGAACGGCACAATCACATCTTTGGTTTGGCTCTCCAGTTGCTGTCGCAGTTCCATCATGCCCAGTGCCAGCATCTCTTCTTTCTCTTCCTCCATCTTGCGTCTGTACTCGATGGTCTGACCCTGCACGATGGAGCCGTTGTGCACATGTAGTATGGATATATATACGCGGTCGTCCTGTTCGTCGTAGCCGAAGACGTCTATGTCGCCCGTGTGCGTGTTGGTGATGATGGTCTTGCTGCGGAATTGCTCCAGCAGTTCCAGCTTATGCTTGATGAGTGCGGCCTCTTCATACCTCATTTGCGCTGACATCTCCAGCATTTCTGCTTCCAACTGGGTGCATATTTCATGCGCGTCGCCCTTGATGATTTTGCGTGCCTGATTGACCCATTCGCTGTATTTCTCGCTTCCCGGTTTCAACTCACACACTCCGCAGCAGTTATGCAGGTGGTATTTGAGGCACACCCGCACTTTGTTTTTTTCGATGGTTTCGGGCGAAAGTGGTATGTTGCATGTGCGGATGGGAAATAGCTTGTGGATTAGTTCTATCACCAGGTCCAGTGTGTATCCGTAGCTGTATGGTCCGTAGTACTCTCCCTTGCCTTTTATAATATTCCTTGTCTTGAAGATGCGCGGGTAGGGTTCCTTTGTGATGCAGATGGACGGATACGATTTGCCGTCTTTGAGCAGGATGTTATAGCGTGGCTGATACTGTTTGATGAGATTGTTTTCGAGCAGAAAGGCGTCCTGCTCGCTCTCTACCACTACGTATTTGATATCGGCTATATGGGCAACCAGTTGGCGTGTCTTGGATGACTGATGGTCTTTGGCAAAATAGCTATTCACCCGTCTATGCAGGTTCTTGGCTTTGCCTACATAGATGATCTGACCTTCCTTGTCATAGTATTGATACACACCCGGACTCTCGGGTATGCGCCTCAACAGCATGCCAATATGGTTGTCTTTGGTAGCCATTATCGCTTACTCATCCACCTCAATACCGAACAGGCAGTCAATTCCATCCGACTTGCCGGTCAGATACTCGCGTCCGTTCAGTCCCTCCAGCTCAATAAGAAAGTTGACGTATATTTTCTTTACGCCCAGCTTTTTCACCAGGTTAATGGCTGCTTCCATTGATCCGCCTGTGGCTAGTATGTCATCATGAATCAGCACCACGTCGTTTTCGTTCAGCGCGTCCTTGTGTATTTGTATGATGTCCTCGCCGTACTCCTTTGTATAGGTCACTGAGATGGTTTCTGCCGGTAGTTTGTTCTGTTTGCGGATGGGTACGAATCCTGCGCCCAGTTCCATGGCTACTGCCGGTGCCATGATAAAACCGCGGGATTCAATGCCCACCACTTTTGTTACACCTTTGTCGCGATAGAGTCTTACAATCTCATCACGCATCCACTTCATATACTCCGCCTTGAGCAGTGCAGTGGTGATGTCCTTGAACTGAATGCCCGGAATCGGAAAATCAGGCACGTTGCGGATACTGTTTTTTACTTCTTCTGCTGTCATAGTAGTATGTGTTTTTATTTATGTTTCACGTGGAACAATTAAAATTAGTTTATTCTATAAACTAAATCTATTTATCTTCCCAACAAAACCAGCAATACGCTGATGTCGTTGGGGCTCACTCCCGGTATGCGGTTGGCATCTCCTATCGAGCGCGGACGTATACGGCTAAGTTTCTGTCTTGCTTCTGTGCTCAGGCTCTGGATGTCTTCATAGACAAACCCGTCAGGTATGCGTATCTTGTCAAGTCGTTGCAGTTTCTCGGCCTCCATGCGTTCGCGTCGGATATATCCTGCATACTTGATTTGGATCTCACAGCTTTCTACGATATCATCGGACAAATCCGCGATTCTGCGCTGCAGTTCCGGCACTACTTTGGCCAACTCCTCAATACTCACTTGGGGCCGTAGGATGAGGTCGCTGAGTTTGCATCCTTCGTGCAGGGCCGAACTGCCGATGCTCTCCAGCCATGTGTCGATATCCCCTTTGTGCACGGTGGTGTTGCGTAAATAGTCGATGAAATCGGCGCAGGCTGTCTGTTTGTCCTTCCAAAGCCGATAGCGCTCGCCGGTTGCTAGACCTAACTGGTGGCTGCGTTCAGTGAGCCGCTCGTCAGCGTTGTCCTGGCGCAGCAGGATGCGGTATTCCGCGCGGGATGTGAACATGCGGTACGGTTCGTCCACTCCTTTGTTCACCAGGTCGTCAATCAGCACGCCGATATAACTCTCATCTCGTGCCATGGTAAACGGCTCGCCGCCGTGTACGTTTTGATGCGCATTCACGCCGGCAACCAGTCCCTGTCCGGCAGCTTCCTCATAGCCCGTGGTGCCGTTGATCTGTCCGGCAAAGAACAGGTTTTTGATGCGCTTGGTCTCCAGGGTGTGGTGCAGTTGGGTGGGGTCGAAGAAATCGTACTCGATAGCGTATCCCGGACGGTACATTACTACGTCCTCCAGCCCTTTGATGGTGCGCAGTCCGGCTAATTGAACTTGCCAGGGCAGACTGCTTGAGAATCCGTTCACGTAATACTCGTTGCTGTCTACACCTTCCGGTTCCAGAAAAAGCTGGTGCGCATCTTTGTCAGCAAACGTCACAATCTTGGTTTCTATGCTGGGGCAGTATCTCGGCCCGATACTCTGTATTTGTCCGTTGAATAGGGGCGAATCTGCCAATCCTGCACGCAGCGTTTCGTGCGTGGTGGGGTTGGTGTAGGTGATCCAGCATGGCATCTGTTTGAGTTCGCGATGTACCTGCGGCAGGTATGAGAACTGATGCCAGTCGTTGTCGCCGTACTGACGTGCCATTTCGTCAAAGTGAATGGACCGCGCGTCGATGCGTGCCGGAGTACCGGTTTTCATGCGGTCGCTCTTGAATCCCATTGCCACCAACTGTTCCGTCAGCCCGTAGGAGGCTGGTTCTGCCGTGCGTCCACCGCGTATCTGCGTCTTTCCGCAGTGGATGAGACCGTTGAGAAAAGTGCCGTTGGTGAGCACTACAGCCCCCGCCTCCATCTCTATGCCCAAGGCTGTTTTCACGCCGCATGCCTGTCCGTCTCGTATGATGAGTCCGGTCACTACGTCTTGCCATAGTGACAGGTTGTCCGTATGGGAGAGCACACGCACCCACTCGTCGATAAACCGCTTGCGGTCACTCTGGCTGCGCGGGCTCCACATCGCGGCTCCCTTGCTGCGGTTGAGTAGCCTGAACTGGATGGCTGTGCGGTCGGTTACGATACCCATCTGCCCGCCCATGGCGTCTATTTCGCGTACGATCTGGCCTTTGGCAATGCCGCCTACTGCCGGATTGCAACTCATCTGGCCGATCTTGTTCATGTCCATCGTGATGAGCAGGGTACGGCTACCCATACGGGCGGCTGCACTCGCCGCCTCGCATCCGGCATGGCCGGCGCCGACTACTATGACATCGTATTTGAAATCCATATTATCCTTTTCGTCCTATTGTCTTGTTGCGGTGCGACCATCGCCATTGACCGCTGAAACTGCCGATGCTCACCGTACGTATTTGCGGTACGAAAGCGTTCTCCAGATGGTTGCGGTACCTCACCTCTTTCGTCTCCGGGTCGATTACCAGACCGATGATGTCAAACCGCGGATTCTTCTCTATCTTATGGTATTTGATATATGCATTGGCTGCTGCCGCCAGTCGCCGTTTCTTGTCCTCGTCCACAAACTCTTCAGGCATTTTGTCCGCATACGTGGATGTGCGGGCTTTCACCTCTACAAACACAATCGCTTGCCTGTTTTCCGCTATCAGGTCCACCTCCAGGTGTCCCATTCGCCAGTTGTGCTCGAGGATGCGGTACTTCTTTTTCTCCAGCATTCTGGCGGCTTCCTCTTCCCCTAATATGCCTATCGGATTGGTTACGAACATACCTTAGTTCAGTTGCTCCATGCGCGCGGCGTCCAGCCTCAGCAGGATGAACAGCAGCAGCGTGAATCCCCATAGCGAGCTGCCTCCGTAACTGAAGAACGGTAGCGGGATACCTATCACCGGCATTAGTCCCAATACCATGCCCACGTTGATCGTGAGGTGGAAAAGGAAGATGCTCGCCACCGCGTAAGCATAGATCTGCGTGAAGGCATTGCGCTGCCGTTCTGCTATCACTATCAGCCGCAGGATGAAGAACAGGTACACCAGCAGCACCGCCACCGAACCCGCAAAACCCCATTCCTCGCCTACGGTGCAGAAGATGAAGTCGGTGTCTTGTTCCGGCACAAACTGCAGTTTGGTCTGCGTGCCTTTCAGATACCCTTTGCCGAACATGCGTCCCGAACCGATGGCTATACGCGCCTGGTTGACGTTGTATCCTGCGCCGGCCGGGTCCTCTTTCATGCCTAACAGCACCTCGATGCGGATGCGTTGGTGGGGTTGCAGCACGCGCGTGAACACGAACTCGCATGCCTGCGTATAGCCGATGCACAGCAGGCTGAACAATGCCACCATGATCAGCATGTATCTGCGCCAGTAGATGCTCACAAACAGCGTGTACAGCGCCAGCGCCACCACGATACCCATGGAAATCCAGTCGAACGGCATGACCCAGCCGATGTTCAGCAGCAGGCTGATGCCATATATCGCCGCCACGCTGCCTATCAGGATGAGTGGCTGCCATGGCATGGGGTGCTCCTTGCATACGAAATAGATCTCTACGGCCGTCAGCAGCAGCATGCAGCTCAGTATGCCCACACTTCCCTCACCCAACGGCAGTGGCTCTCCGCCCCAGCGGATACTGATGATAAACAGCGCCACGGCGGCCAGGCATACCCACAGCACGTATCCGCTCATGCCTTGGCGGTAGAACACCAGCAGGAACGCGCCGAACACGAGTGCCGAACCCGTCTCGCGTTGCAGCACCATGATGATCATACACGGCACGCCGATGAGCAGAAAAGGTACGATCAGATCGCGCCAGGTGCGTAGTTTGTACTCGTACTGACCCATGTATTTGGCGATGGCCAGTGCCACGATGCATTTGGCGAATTCCGCCGGCTGCAGGCTCACCGGACCTAGCGAAAGCCAGCTGTACGAGCCTTTGATGTTATGCGCCAATAGCGGGGTCACCAATAGCACCCCTATCATTAGTCCGTAGGCGATGTAGGCGAGGGTGTCGTAGGTCTTGTAGTCGATCAGCAGCAGCACGACGCCCAAGGCCACCGAGCCGAGTATCCACACGAACTGCTTGCCTGCGCGGTTAGAGAAATCGACGATGCTTGTCTGGTCAAATGTGTAGCTGGCCCCGTAGATGTTGAGCCACCCGAACACCACCAGCACCAGAAACAGCCCGATGCTCACCCAGTCGAGGTTCTGCCATATGTTACCACTTCTTGACGCTCTCATTCAGCACGCTCTCGCTTATTTTCTTTTTCAGTCCTCTGCGTTGCACGCCGCCGGTCAGGTATTGCTCTATCAGCAGACTGGCCACCGGACATGCCCATGTGGCGCCGAAGCCTGCGTTTTCCACTACCACTGCCACTGCTATCTGCGGGTCGTCCACCGGTGCGAAACCGATGAAGATGGCATGGTCCTTGCCGTGCGAGTTCTGCGCCGTACCTGTCTTGCCGGCGGTCTCTATGCCCTCGATGGCGTACCAACGGCCCGTGCCGTATTTCATGACGCGGTGCATGCCTTCTTTCACTACCGCAAAATGCTTCTGTTTGATGCCCAGCTCATGCCGGTGGGCTACTGACGAATCCCTGCGGTTCAGGTGCGGGGTGATGAAATAGCCCTCATTGGCAATCGCTGCAGCCTGGTTGGCAAGCTGCAGAGGTGTCAGCAGTATCTCGCCCTGACCGATACTCAACGACCTGACTGTCAATGCTTTCCACCCTTTCTCGCCGCCGTAGGTGCGGTCGTACGTACGCGTACTCGGGATGGCTCCGGTGGCCTGCTCGCTCAGGTCTGTGTCGCTGAACCGCTGACCCAGGCCGAACGACATTACCGCGTCACGCCATAGGTTGTAACGCCGCCGGAAGGCCTCGTTCTGCTCGCCGTAGCCGTCTTTCTGCAGCAGGTCGCGATAGGCGCACCAGAAATACGGGTTGCAACTCTGCTCGATGGCCTCTTCCAGCGCCACGGGCGAACCGTGGTGGTGCGTACATTTGATGGGCTTGCTCTCCGGTCCCGAGCAGGCATACTGGGTCTGCGGCGTGATGGCGCCTTGTTCTAGACACACCAGCGCCTGAACGGTCTTGAACGTGGACCCCGGCGGATAGGTGGCCTGCGTGGCGCGGTTGAACAGCGGCTTGTTCTCGTCCTGCTGCAGCTCGTTGTAGTTGTGGCTGCGCTCTTTGCCCACTAATAGTTTGGGGTTCCACGTCGGACTGGATGCCAGCGCCAGTATCTCGCCGGTGGCCGGTTCGATGGCTACCACGCTGCCTATCTTGCCGCTCAGCAGCTCTTCTGCAAGGATCTGCAACTGTATGTCCAACGTGGTGTAGAGGTCTTCGCCTGCCTTGGCGGGCTGGTCCATTTCGCCGTCGTGATAACTGCCTTGGATACGCCCTTTCGAGTCGCGCATAAGTATTTCCACGCCCTTGTCGCCGCGCAGCTGGTGTTCGTAGGTCCGTTCCAGACCGTCGCGGCCGGAGTAGTCGCCGCGGGTGTAATAGGCGTCGTTGTCTATGTCGTTCTGGTTCACCTCGCCTACCGAACCCAACACATGGGCTGCGGCTTTGTAGGTGTAGTCACGCAGAGTGCGCTTGCGTATCTGCACGCCCGAGAAAAGAAACAGCGACTCCTGCAGCGGAGCCACGTCTTCCTTCTTCAGCTGGTTCATGAAAACCTGCGGCGTCCAGCGTGAATAGCCGCGGTTCTTGCGCCGGTCCTTGATGTCGGCGATGCGGGCATTGAAATCCTCGCGGCTGATGCCCAGGCATTGGCAGAACCGTGTCGTGTCCCAGTCGCTTTCCATTTCACGCATTACCATAGTGATTTCGTAGATCGGCTGATTGAACACCAGCAGTTCGCCGTTGCGGTCGTAAATAAGTCCTCGCGAGGGATAGATCGTCTGTTTGACCAATGCGTTGTTGTCGGCCTGGTCCTTGGTCGACTGGTCGATTATCTGGAGGTAGAACAGTCGGATGATATACACCAATACGACGACAATGGCAATGCCGCTGATTACAAACCTGCGTCTATAGTATTGGTTCTCAATCATTTGTATTTCACGAGGTTATACCCGAGTATGATGAGTATCGTGAGCAAGCTGCTTACTACGGTCTCTATCAGCGCAAAGCCTATATGGCTCCAGTTCCACGAGGCCATGAGGAACACCGCCAGGTGATGTACTACCACCATGATCACCGTGTAGCGCAGCATGGCTTCGAAGCCCAATGCATGGATGCTTATCTCTTCGGTCAGCCGGTCTTTGTCGTTCACCATGCGGCCTATCAGGTACGGACGCAGCAGCATAATCAGCACGCAGGCGGCCATGTGTATGCCCAACGAGTTGCAGAAGGCGTCCATTAGCAGACCAGCTGCCGCACCGATCACCATTTCCGCTATCGGCGGAAGGGTGGGTGGCAGCATTAGCAGGCAAAGGATATATACGTACGGATGACAAACGCCGGCGAGTTGCAGCTGGTTGAACAGCAGCACTTGCAGGGCCATTACTACGATGTACCGTCCTATTTGTTTACTCCAGTCCATTGTTCAGGTCCTCCAGTTCCGCACGGTCGTTGTTGCAAATCGTTTCCACGTATTTCAGCCGCCGGAAATCGGTGTTCAGGCGCACGCGTATCGTGTAGTATGAATCGCCCTTGCCCAACATGCAGTTTTCCACGATTCCAACGGGTATGTCTTCCGGAAAGGCAGGGCTCAGTCCGCTCGTCACGATGGTGTCGCCGGGTTCCACCTGGATGTGGGTGGCTACGTCGTGCAGCTGAGCATAGCGGTAGTCGCGGCCGTTCCATACCAGCGTGCTGATATAGTCGTTCTTGGCGATGCGGCAGCTCAGCTGGCTGGCGGTGTTGATCACCGGTTGCACCACGCTGTAGTGGCTGCCTACCGTCCGCACGATACCTACCACGCCTTCTTCGTTCCGTACGCCCATGCCCTGATACACGCCGTCTTCCTCGCCGCGGTTGATGGTGATGTAGTTATGCGGCTTGTCGGTCGTCAGCTGCACCACTTTAGCGCTCTGGTATTCCGCGCGGAAAGCCGCGTCTTTTTCCACCATGCTGCGCAGCACCGCGTTTTCGGCAGCCAGGTCAGCGTTCACGCGCTTCAGATGCAGATAATCGCCGATTTCATCGATGATTTCGTACTGCCACGCCACGAGGCGGTTGGCCGTACTGAGCATGCTGCTGCGAGGATAGGCGCTGTTGAGCGATATGAGCAAAAAAGCAACAACTTCCAGTACGATGAATACCAGGAAGTTGCTGTAGCGGGCAAGTATCTTCAGCAGAGTCTGCATATGCCGCTTTGCTCCCGATTAACGAATCAGGAATCCGAAATTGTGCACGTTCTTCAGCGCCACGCCTGTACCGCGTGCCACCGAGTGCAACGGGTCGTCGGCTACGTGGAACGGGATGGTGATCTTGTCCGTCAGACGTTTCGACAGACCGTGAAGCAGCGCACCGCCGCCGGTCAGGTAGATACCGCGTTTCACGATGTCCGAATACAGCTCAGGCGGCGTGGCTTCCAGGGCCTGCAGGATGGCGCCTTCGATCTTCGAAACACTCTTTTCCAGGCAGTGGGCTATTTCCTGATAGCTGATGGGCACGGAAATGGGCAGAGCCGTCACTTTGTTCGGACCTACCACGATGAAGTCTTCCGGTGCGTCCTCCAGTTCCGGCAGAGCCGAACCTACCTGTATCTTGATGCGCTCGGCTGTCGGTTCGTCGATGCGCAGGTTGTGCATGCGGCCCATGTATTCGATGATGTCCTGGTTGAAGTCGTCACCGGCTATCTTGATGGATTTGTTGCTCACGATGCCGCCGAGCGAAATCACGGCGATTTCCGTTGTTCCACCGCCTATGTCCACGATCATGCAGCCTTCCGGGCTCTCTACGTCCAGACCGATACCTATCGCTGCGGCCATAGGCTCGTAGATCATGTAGATGTCACGTCCGCCTGCGTGCTCCGAACTGTCGCGCACGGCACGGATCTCCACTTCCGTTGAACCCGAAGGAATGCATACCACCATGCGGATGGACGGAGTGAACAGACGTGTCTGCTTCGGTATCATTTTGATCATTCCGCGGATCATCATTTCGCAGGCATAGAAATCGGCAATCACGCCGTCACGGAGCGGGCGGATGGTACGAATCATGTTGCCACCCTTACCAATCATTTGTTGCGCCTTGCGTCCTACGGCCACCATTTTGTTGTCAGCTACCGAAATGGCCACTACCGATGGCTCGTCCACTACCACTTTGTCATCGCAGATGATGATGGTGTTGGCGGTGCCCAGGTCAATCGCAACCTCTTGTGTAAATGAAAAAAGTCCCATATCTGTATAAAATTTATTAGCGTTTTAATATCGTCCGTCCCTATGATTTCGTCCCCTTCGGTCTTCCGTTTTTTCGCTTTGCGTTCTACCGGTTTGCCGTGCGTCTTGTCCGCTGTTTTGGCGTCTCTCGTTCTATCGGTTTTTGTAGTTAGTGGTGCTTTCTGTCCCTTGTTTTTCGCCTGTATGGTAGGCACGCACTTCTGCATACTACAAAAATCGGCACAAAGATACAACTTTTTTTTCATATACGCAAGCGCGCGCGTTCTTTTTTGTAAAAAATTTGCATATTTCAAATATTCTTCGTATCTTTGCACCGTATTATGCAATGGAAAAAGTGATTCGTATGAGCTTCAGAACAGTCATAGTGTCGGCCTTGCTGGCATTTGCTCTTCAGGCCGGGGCGCAGTATTATGATTTCACCGCGACGGCTCCGGGAGGACAGACGCTGTATTGCATGATAAGCGGTGAAAATGTCACGCTGGTCAATCCCTTCAGCACGGAAGGCAGGCCCGGTTCCAACCATGTGTCCGGAGACCTCGTTATCCCCGATAGCGTCCGGTATATTCAGGACATCGACACCCTCACTCTGGCGGTCACTTCCATGTACTATTCCGCTTTTCGTTATTGTGACAGCCTGACCTCGGTTGTCCTTCCGAACACCATGACGAATATCGCCTATTGCGCTTTCGGCGATTGTTACAATCTGGTTTCTGTCACGATTGGCAATGCGGTAACCAGTATCGGGGCATGGGCTTTTTCCGGCTGTTTTGCGCTCCGGGCGCTCTCTGTTCCCGAGTCGGTCACTTCCATTGGCAGCGGCGCCTTCAATGCGCTGCGTTATGTCGAATACTATGGCTCTGCAGCCGGTGCGCCGTGGAATGCGGTCGCTATGAACGGCTATAAGGAAGGCGATTTCGCCTATGCCGATTCTGCAAGGAATTATCTGTTGGCGTATATCGGTAGCGGCGGTGATGTCTCCGTTCCCTCACCGGCCAGGAAGTGAGATAATTTGCGCCCGTTTCATTTTTTCTCTTTTTCAAGCGTCAAAATACCCGACTAAGTATGCACAATTCCCCTCGCACCCGAGTCACGGTAAAACCGGGCCAAACCACTGCTTTGAGTGGGTGATTAGTGGGTGATTAGTGGGTGGTTAGTGGGTTATTCAGCCGACGTCACCGTAAGAACAGCACCGGAAAGGGCTCGAAAAACAGTAAAAATCGTATATACATTAAAACCTTTCTTTTTATGGCACAAGTAAAACTGAACGCCGCATTCACACAGCTACGCGGCAAACTCAACAAACGCGACAACACCATTTTCCGGCAGAAAATGTACCGCGCCGACAACGGCAAAGTCATTAACTATGGTGCTCAGGAATCTTACGAGATCCTCAATCCGCGTGACTACAAGAAGAATCCGCCTAAGGCGGCTGAACTTCGTAATATTACGTCCTTTGCCGAAGCTAGTCGTCTGACCACGCGGCTTCTTGAAGCAGGCAGATATACTGACGAGGAAATGGCGGCTATGTCTGCTGAAATCCGTACCGAGACGGAAAACCTTCGCCGGCAGTTGGCGCAGTTCAAAGCCCGCTTCAACGCCCAACTAAGCAAACCCGACCCGCAGGCGCCGGTCCTGCCGAAGACCGATCCGCAGTTCAATCCCAATTCCCAGAAAGTCCAGCGCCGCAGATACCGTACGCTTAACACGTTTATCCGCGCTATTATCCTGCAGTCCCTACGCGCCGAATGACTTTCTGTTCCCGTCGGCGCGCATTCGGAAGTGCCACGGACTATAGTTTTGCTTTGATGCTGATTTTTGCCCAGGCGCCGGGCTGAAGAATACCGCCGTAGTCGTAATAGCGGGTGTTGGTGATGTTTGTGCAGTCGCCGCTGATGCGCAGAAAAGCGTTCTGCCAGTACACGCTTCCGTCCAATAGCCAGACGGGCTGATAGTCGCACACCGCACCTTCCGCATTGTTGAACTGCCCCTCGCGTTTCTGCCAACGCACGGTCCAAGACGCACCGAAACCGCGGTAGATACCGTGTTCGAGATGGATGCTCACTTTGTGGCTCAGGTAGTCCAGATAGCGCGAACCCGCCTCTTTGATGTCTAAATCCAGATAGGTATAGGCGTAGTCGACACCTACGTGTTTCAGCCATTCACCTGTTTTTCCTGCACCTTTGTAACCCACCGACAGTTCCACACCCGTAGCGTTCACTTGTTGCTGATTCTCAGCGTGGTACGGCCGTTTGGTGTCTTCTGCTACGTACACCCAGTCGATGATGTTCCTGCCCCAGCGGTAATACCAATCGACAGCCGCTATTATGGAACCGGCGTTCTTCGGTCCTTCACCTGTTTTCCACTCGCCTTTGTAGCCCACCGATAGCAGCCACGCCTCTTCGGGCTTCAAATTTCGGTAGCCGAGTTGGTTGCCGGCGTCATAATACAGATCGGTGAACGTAGGCATGCGCACCGAGCGGTGGGCGTTGGCGTAGAGCGTACCGCCGCGACGGAACGTGTAGCCGATGTTCGCACCACCAGCAAAATGGTTGCCGAAACGGGTGTTATATGTGCCGTTCACCCCGATGGATGCGGACAGACCTGCGTAGTAGAATGTCTGCTCGGCATAGTAGTTGACGTGAAACCGGTTACCGCCGCGCACAAGGTCCAGTACGCGCACTTCCGACAGCGGAAAACCCTCTACGTTCGGCACTTGGCCGTTGGGGTTGATCGTGTCGCCAAGGTTCGTGGAATGGATATTCTCATTGCGTACGCCTACGCCGAAGGACGTAGTGCCGATACGTGAGGCGTAGTGGGCTGACACTGCCGCAGAAGTCGTTTGTGTGAAATGGAAATTGCCGTACTGCCGATGGCCGCGGTGCCACTCATAGCGGTCGTAGTTGGCGCGGTAAGCCGCCTGCGCGTCCAATCGCCACGCGTGCCACCGGTGCTCATAACGCGCAGAAGCGAAAGCGGTGCGAGTCGCGTCAAATTGGTCCTGACTGCCGAAACCGTAGTACATTCCTGCACCGGCATTTTTCCATTGCGCACCGGCTTGCACATTGAGTCCCCGCCAGCGCGTCTGCAGATAGAGGTTAGCCAGTTGGTAGTCGGAATTGCGGCAGGCGACGGCTTCTTTTTCCGATGGATTCGGGGAAAAATAGCCTTCCGACCGGCTGTAATCGGCGGCGATGTTCACCAGTGCTTCCCGCTGCGCAAATGACGCGTCGAACTCGGGATGCACCAGCCCGTTCATACCGGCTGCCAGACCAAAACGGATGTCCCGTGACTTCGAGCTTTCCACCTTCGTTTTCGTGATGATGTTGATGGCGCCGGAAAAGGCGCCGAACAGATTGGCGGAAGTGCCCTGCAGAACCTCGATACGCTCGATTATTTCCGATGAAATCGGGATATTCAGCGCATAGTGCCCTGTATGAAAATCATTCAGACTGACACCGTTAAGCAGCACTAATACCTGATCGAACGTACCGCCGCGCATGCTGATGTCTGCCTGTGCCCCGTTGGCACCGCGTGTACGCACGTCCACACCCGGCAGATACTGAAGTATGTCCGCCACCGTCTGAATGGGCATTGCCTCTATCTCGGCATGCGTGACTTCGGAAATGAGCCGGTAGGTATCCGACTGCACTTCCGCCTTGCGCGACACCACCAGCACCTCTTCCAGACTCAGCTGACGCGTGGAGACCAACGCGGAATCAGGCGCCTGGCTTTCAGTCGCGGCAAGCTGCACCGTGCCTGCTGTCAGCATGACCGCCGCAAGGGCTATGCGGGAGATTTTGAACATTGTGGGCAAAAACGAGTGCAAAAGTACTGCTTTTTTTCGATATATGCAAAATTTTTGATTTTCGATTTTTAATATTCAATTATTTTTTGTATCTTTGCACTCGCAAATATTTTACAGCATACCTATGTATCCTCAACAAATCATAGATGCCCTGCGCCATGTGCGCTATCCCGGAACCGGCAAAGACCTGATAGAGAGCGGAATGCTCGAAGACGATATCCGCATTTCCGGTTTTGAAGTGAGCTTCTCGCTTATCTTCCCCAAGGACAACGATCCCTTTATGAAATCGGTTGTCAAGGCTTCGGAAGTGGCGCTGCAGACCTATGTGGATCCGAATGTCGCAGCGCGTATCCATACCAAGTTCGTCAAGCAGAACCCCTCAACCCTCAACGCTCAACCCTCAACAATAAAGGCAAAGCATATTATCGCCATTCATAGCGGCAAGGGCGGAGTAGGCAAGTCCACGGTGGCAGCCAACTTGGCGGTAGCCTTGGCGCAGCGGGGATGTGCGGTGGGACTGCTGGATGCGGATATTCACGGTCCGTCCATACCCAAGATGTTCCAATGCGAGGACGCCCGGCCGTATTCGGTGGAGGAGGGCGGACGCACGCTGATAGAGCCGATCGAGCAGTACGGAGTCAGAATGCTTTCCATAGGATTCTTCGTCGATCCCTCTCAGGCGGTCATTTGGCGCGGAGGTATGGCGAGCAATGCCATTAAGCAGCTCATTGAAGATGCCCATTGGGGCGAGTTGGACTATTTCCTCATTGACCTGCCGCCGGGCACCAGTGATATCCACTTGACGCTCATTAACGAGTTGCAGCTCTCCGGAGCAGTGGTAGTAACCACGCCACAGCCCGTAGCACTGGTGGATGCACGAAAGGGCGTCGAGATGTTCCGCAACGAAAAAGTGAACGTGCCTATCCTCGGTCTTATTGAGAATATGTCGTGGTTCACGCCGGCGGAGCTGCCTGAAAACAAGTATTATATCTTCGGCAAGGACGGCGGGAAGGCCTTGGCGGAAGAACTGAACGTGCCGCTCTTGGGCCAGATACCGCTGGTGCAGTCTATCCGCGAGGGAGGAGACGCAGGCACGCCTGTTGCGCTGCAAGTGGGACACCCGGCTGCTGCGGCCTTTGACAGGATAGCTGACAATTTGTTAAACGCACGCGAGTAAATATGTCCCGAACCACCGAACTCGGCACACGACCGATCAACAGTCTGCTTTGGAAATACGCGTTTCCTGCCATTGTAGCGATGACAGGGGTATCGCTGTACAACATTGTGGACAGTATCTATATCGGTCACGGTTGCGGTGCTTTGGCGCTGGGTGCACTGACGGTGGCTAAGCCGTTTATGGACATTTGTGCAGCCTTCGGCAGTCTGGTGGGAGTGGGAGCGTCGTCTCTGCTGGCAATCTACCTGGGCGAGAAGGACTACGAACGGGCGAACAGGGTGCTCGGCAACGTCATTGTGATGAATATCATTCTCTCGGCCGTCGTGATGGCGGTGGGACTGATCTGGCTAGACCCTATTCTGATGGCTTTCGGCGCGAGTGAGGACACGCTCGGCTATGCGCACGATTATATGGAGATTATCCTCTATGGCAATATCCTGACGCATATCTATTTCGGCTTGAATGCCATGCTCCGTTCGGCGGGCCACCCGCGTTTCTCGATGACGGCGACCATTGTGGCGGTAGTCATTAATATTATCCTTGACCCCATTTTCATTTTCGGGCTCGACATGGGTGTGCGCGGTGCCGCTTTGGCTACTGTCATTAGCCAGGGTGTGGCGGTGGTCTGGCAGTTCACCAAGTTCATGGACAGGAACGAATTGGTCCGGTTCCATAGGGGAATATGGCGGTTGAACCGGCATATCACCCTGCGCGCGTTGGCTATCGGTATGTCACCCTTCCTGTATAATATAGCGCATTGTTTTGTGGTGATTATCATTAACAACCAGCTCAAGAACTTCGGCGGCGATATGGCCATTGCGTCCTACGGGGTGATCAACCGTCTGACATTTGTGTTTGCGATGATGGTGATGGGTCTCAATCAGGGAATGCAACC
>Ga0310786_10003773_pt1 | contig 21691 bp, 37 predicted proteins | sample AusTroGonzalo_MG_FD_203881 | JGI IMG/M metagenome (GOLD analysis project Ga0310786, IMG submission 203881) | Bovine rumen microbial communities from tropical cattle in Woodstock, Queensland, Australia - Gonzalo_03 (v2) (version 2) | ecosystem: Host-associated > Mammals > Digestive system >...
CAATATTTAGTCAGCGATATACACAATGCGAGTTTTTCCGCACGTGCTTGCTTTATCGATATTCTTTTGCTCCTTGATCGTAAAACCGGTGTTTTATGTATAAGCGTAGCGGAATTAACAAAAGCGTTGGGAATCAAAGAACGTAAAACAACGTACAAGGTTTTGAGAGAGCTTGAGGCCTATGATGTTATTAAGATAACTTGGACCTCGCCGCTTGAAATTATGGTTCCAAATTGGGCTTTTTTCCAAAGAATTAAAAAGGTTGAAAAAGAGCCAAAATCAGAGCCCGAAAGTGTGTATAAAATACACACCAAAGATGATTCAAAAGTGTGTAAAAATTACACACCTAGTGTGTATAAAATACACAGCGACTGTGTAAAAAATACACAAGAGTGTGTAAAAAATACACAGGGGTGTGTAAAAAATACACACTCTCCGTACGCGTGTAAACAAGAAATATTAACAAGAAGTAAACAAGAACTTTTACAAGAAGGGCAAAATCAAAAAAATGAAATTTCCCAAACTGGTAAAAGTTTTGATTTTTTGAATCCGCAAACCGATTTGGAAAAGTTTGTCAATTTTTACTTAAAAGGGACTGAAAGCCCTTTATTAAGCAAAAACAATAATTCTATAACCAAAGCGTTAAAATTTGAATTACAACATTTCCAAAGCGTTTTAGATAGAACAAAGGACCTTAAACAAGCCAAAGGCATTTTGACCGAGTATATACGCCAGGCAAAGGGAACTTATTCTATCTTTTATCTTGCTCAGCAAATAGATTCCAGGCGAGCGGAATTCGAAGAGAAACATCCAAATTAAGAGGTTATTATTATGGCAAAATTCAAAACTGAAGAAGACGTATTAAACGAAACTAAAGAAGATAAAACCGTGCGTTGCCCGGTATGCAAGAGCGTAATGAGTTCAATGCCGGTTAATATCTTTTGTAAAGACGGATCCGTATGGACTGTATGCCACGTCAACAAATGCTTAAGATGTGGCGAAATAACTGATTTCTACACGTTCACAAAAGAGGGACGCCCGGACTTTAATTGTAAAAATGCTAACTTACCGGCCGGAATCAGTTTTATGACGGTAAAAATGTATTTGTGGAAAAATAACCGGAGTACACAAATTATTTACGATGATTTGAAAGGAGAGTAAAAAATGACTGTTGATATTGAAGAACAAATTAAATGCGTTAGGCGTGAATTAAATTACCGGAAGTATGTTTACCCCAAACAAGTGGAAAAGGGTAAAATGGACCAATTCCGCGCAGAAAAAGAGATAAACACAATGGCCGCCGTCTTGGAAACGTTGCTTAAAATCGCACCAACAACCGGATTGTTTGCGAACGTCAATGACGGGGACACCTCGGCGAAAGGAGTTTAACTATGGAATTATTAGTCATAACGAGAATAGATACCAAAAATCCGGACCGCTCAACAGTTGTAGCGAAAACGCCTCTCCGGTTAATGCAGGTTATCGCCCGGACATATTGCAAAGTGGCCAAAGGCGATAAGTGTAAAAGGAATTGCAGGCGTTGCCAATTTGAGCCAACATCGCAATATTTTAACTTGGCCAAGTTTACTTTCTGCAAAATGTTAGAACAGGAAACTCCGGCGGAAAGACAGGAAAGGGAACAAATCGCCCAGGAACTTAAAAACCTTCTCTTAAAGGACGTGGCCGCACTTAAAGGCAAAGAGGTAAAGTGATATGAGAACAAGAATTTTGATTAAAGAATTAACTTGCGCCGAGTGTAAGCATTTACAACGTAACCCTTTTTCTAACCAAAAAGAGTGTACTAATATGCTTATTACCGGTAGATATATTGAATTTTGCGCCGTAGATACAAGCAAATGTAAGTTTTGTAAATACTTTAGCCCCATAGGTTTGACTTTGCAAGATTTAAAAAGAAAGATTACTCCAAAAATAGAGGAAGAAATACTGTGTTATACGGAGGGCGACACGCATTTAAAAGCGGAAGTTTTAGCCGATATTGTATTAAACAAACTTTTAGAAGAGGGTAGGAAATAATATGCCAAAAGTTCAAATTGAAATGAAAATGCCAAAGAGTTGTTTAAAGTGTCCTTTTCAACAAACTATGAATTGTGGATGTAGTTATTGGTGTGGAATTTCAGGTTTTAGAACTGATGATAACACTAACGATAAAAGACACCCGAAATGCCCTTTAAAAGAGGTCAAATAATATGCCAACAAAGGAATATAAAAAAAACTACAAAGATTTAACGCAGTTTGAGCAAGGGCTCTGCCTGGCGCTCTATGCCCTTAACAATAAACTTGATGCGTGTAATAGTGAGTTTATTGAGAAAAGTTTCTTAAAATCTGATGTCGAACCGGAGTACGTTGTCAAAGCGCAAAAACTCTTTGATTTGGCTTTTGAGGCCTATTCCCTCAAATTGGGTAGGAGGTAGTATGGCGGAAGGAAAAGAAAGAATTTATATATCGTTAGAAAAAGAAATCAGCCCTTATATAGGCGACTTTATGCTTATCAAAGATAAATATCTTACGCGCCCGGAAGCGATAGAAAAAGGTGCAAAAGCAGTATGTCGACAAAGGGCTTCTTGCGCTAAAGGATGTACTAAATGCAGTGCTTGTGAATTATGGCGGAACTTTATTCCACACGCCGAAGCCGTTATTAATGACCTTTTAGGAGTTGAGAAATGAAAATAATAAAACTAAGTGAAAGGGTCTTTTCTGTTTACGACGACCTAAAACCTAAAATAAAATATTCAGATGTGTATATTAAAGCCGATCAAATAATGCTAATTCGTGCACACGAAGAAGGTTCTCTTCTTTTTTTCCCTTGGAGAGGTTTCTCAACGCCTGTTAAAGAAACCCCGGAGCAAATATTAGAAATTATTAAAAAAACACCGGAGATTTAATAATTATGTCAGTTAAAAAAATAATATTTGAATCATTTAAGTTTATTTGCCAAGTAACCGCCGCAATCGTTATAGGTTTTTATTTTGGCATAGGTTTTTGGTTGGCTTATTTACTAATTGGGAGATAAATAATATGGCTTACAAACATTATCCATTAATTGTACGTCGTACATACCATGACGGCAAAAAGCCGGGGATGTTTAAGAATTGGATTAACGTCAATTATTACACCTCTGACAAATCCGTTGAAATAGAATGGCGTGCAAACGGTAAAACGAGCAGTAAAAGCATAGCCGAGCAAATCAAGTTTTTAGAGGGTTGTATCGGCTTTTTGAAAGGACTTGAAGAAGAATTGAAAGGAAAACCGGAGGTTAAAAAATGACAGCAACTTTATCAACATTTTTAATTTTATTATTTGTTTTCGCTTTTGCGTTTTGGACGGGCTTTGTTGTCTGCGCAATATTCACTATGGGCGAAGATGAAAACTTAATCAAAGTTAAGGAGCCAAAGAAAAAATGACAATGCTTATTGACTTGCAGATAGAAAAAGCCGTAAAGAGAGCGGAAGAGAAACATCCGGTATTTGCTGATAACGCTTTCCAGGCAGTAAGCATTATCGGGGAAGAGTTTGGGGAACTCGCCCAAGCGGTAAACGATAAAGATTTCAAAAAGGCCGAAAGCGAGGCGTTAGATTTAATCGCCACTTGCATAAGGTTTTTGAAAGAAAAAGACAATTTACAGGGGCGGTTATGAGCCAAAAATTCTACGCAGGGCAAAGGGTTTATTTCAAGCATTGGTATAATGGCGAGCCGGTATATTGTTATATCAAAAAATATATCAAGCAACTCAATAGTTATCTCGTTGAAATTCCGGCCATTTACAATAAACAGGAAAACGAGTTATACCCGGCTGAGTTAAAGTTAAAAGGAGAATAGTTATTATGACGTTAGCAGAATTAAGGAAGTTCAAACAGGTAGGTTATTTTGACCGCCGCTTTAATGGCGATATAAGGCAATGCTCCGGCATTATCTTTGAAAACAAAAAGGGCGAGAAGTTCGCGTTTACACACGCGGAAATCGAGCAAATGAAACAAAACCAAAATCAGGGAGGCAATTAATATGGCAGTAGTAAACAATAACACCAGACCACCGGTAAGAAAATTTAATCTCGGTAGCGTTGAATGTGCGGTATGGGAAAAGACCACGCAGGACGGGAATTTATTCTATCAATATTCGTTTTCTAAAAAATACCGGAACGTCGAAGGCGAGTGGCAAAATACCGGCTCGTTTAACAAATCAGACCTTGCCGCGCTTGCCGCTTTAGTTCAAAGGGTTTTATTCTATCAAATAAAGCCGCAGGACATTAAACCGAAAGAACAACAAGCCGCACCGGCACCGGCCGCAACCACCACCACCGTACAAGATCCGGATGAAGACATACCGTTTTAAGTGATGTAAATAAAAAAACCAAAAGGAGATATCGAAAATGAAAACACAAAAACAAAGGGAAAAAATAATTGACTTCTTGAAAGAGAAAGGCAAAGCAAGCAGTTTGCAGATGATGAAAGAATTAAACATAACGAGCCCGCATAGGCGTATGTTTGAAATAAACCAAATGCAAAAGGATTTAGGGTTTTGCATTAAGAGCGTAAAGACGCAAGGCAAAGACGGAACGCGTTTTAATTTATATTATCTTTCATCCGTTGGTATCAGACCTGGAATCAAAGTGTTGAGCAAATATATTTACGCTCATTTCTAACGGGGTGCATAAAATGCAAAAAAAAGAAAAAGGGGTTTTGCAGATAATCTATATCGGCGTTGACGATATCAAGCCATATAAGAACAACCCGAAGAAACACTCAGAAAAACAAATAACGCAGATAGTTAACTCAATTAAAGAGTTCAAGTTTAATAACCCCATTTTGATAGACGAAAACAATGTTCTAATTGCCGGACACGGCCGATATCTCGCCGCCAAGCACTTAAACCTTACCGAACTTCCGGCAATCAGATTAACCCACCTAACCGAAGCCCAAAAGAAAGCATACCGCATAGCCGATAATAAACTTACCGAGAATGGCGAATGGGATATCGATTTACTCAAAATAGAGTTTGCCGATATTGAGAGTTTAGATTTAGACGGCGGTTTGCAACTTACCGGCTTTGATACCGCCGAAATTGACACAATTTTAACGCAACCGGAAGAACATAGCGAACCGGATCCGGAACTTAACGCGGTGCCTTTTATCGATAAAAAAGAAATCGTTTCAAGGCCCGGCGATATTTGGCAGTTAGGCAAGCACCGTATTATTTGCGGAAACTCTTTGGAAGAAGATACTTTCAAAAAACTGTTTGGCGATAAGTCCGCCGATATGGTCTTTACCGATCCGCCTTATAACGTTAAAATTGACGGCCACGTTTGCGGCAAAGGGGTAAACAAGCATAAAGAATTTGCCATGGCGTCCGGGGAAATGAGCGATAATGAATTTACCGCATTCCTTACGCAGAATTTCACGCTCTTGAAACAATTTAGCAAAGAGGGCAGTTTGCATTTTCTTTGTATGGACTGGCGGCACGTTGAGGAAATATCTAAAGCCGGACACGTTTACGATGAGTTCAAAAACATCTGCGTTTGGAACAAAACAAATGCCGGTATGGGCTCTTTATACCGCTCCAAACACGAATTAATCTTTGTTTACAAGAAAGGCAAGCAAAGCCATAAGAACAATGTTCAACTCGGCTCTAAAGGCCGCTATCGTACAAACGTTTGGGATTATGCCGGAGTTAACGGCTTTGGCAAAAACAAAAAACTTTTAGAATTACATCCGACAGTTAAACCGGTGGAAATGATTTGGGACGCGGTTTTAGATGTCACGGAGCGCGGCGATATCGTGCTTGATAGTTTCCTTGGTAGCGGTAGCACTTTAATCGCTTGCGAAAAGGCGCACCGGGTATGTTATGGCATAGAACTTGAGCCCATTTACATAGATACCGCGATTAGACGTTGGGAAACGATTACCGGTAAGAACGCCATAAGGCAAGACGGCAAGAAATACCAAGACATCCTAGCCGCCAAGAAAGAGGGCAAAGAGGAATGAAAGTTTTTATTTCAAGCAAAATGACCGGACTTAAAAACTTCGGATACGAGAATTTCTTTAAGAAAGAAAAGGAACTCCGGGCTTTGGGCTTTGAAGTCCTTAATCCCGCCGATATTGGGTTAAAGTTCGGCTATGATAAACCATATAAATTTTATATTAAAATGGCTTTAAGAATGTTATTACAGGCAGACGCGGTTATTTGCTTTGGCAATTACGAAGATAGCCGCGGCTCACAAATTGAGCGAGCAGTCGCAAAGATAGCCGGAATTCCGGTTTATTTAGATAGCATTCCAAAGATAGAATGCGGGAGGTGTTAAGCGTGTTGCTTAAATATAACCAAGATTTGTGGAGAGTTAAAAGACGTTTGAATAATGAGTTTGCCCGCGGTGATGTTGTTTCGTTTTATTACTGCGGAATGAAAACAAGGGGACAGCTTATTTCTAAAAATGGCAATAAATGGAAAATACTCATTTTGCCGGTTACGTTTAAGCTGTACTGTTACGAAAGGGAAAAGAGGTTAACTCATGCTAATCGAAACTAATCGCAGTCACATAAGCGATATTTCTATCGGCGATATAGTAGAAGTTAAAATTAACAAAAAGACGACTCGTCCGGGTGTAGTTATCCGGAAAATAACTGAGTTCAATAATGGCGTTAAAAAGAACTTTTACGATGTCGCTTTTGCGAATAAGCACGAATGCGGACTTGAAAACGATTTATTCGCACAAAACAAAGTTAAAAAAATTGGAGTGGAAAAAATGGATTTACAAATTGGGGATAAAGTCACGGTCTTTACCGGGGAATCTTTCGTTGACCTTAAAATCACGAAAATTGAAAGAACCAAAAAGGGCGTAATCAAAGACATTGAAGGCGTAGCAAACAAAGGCGAATGTTGCGTTTTCAGAAAAGAAAATATAGCCGGAAGATATTAATTTCTAATACAAACGGCCTTTAATAACTTACCTTCTTTGCCGAAGGTCTTTACACTGCCGAAGAACTCTTTAACGGTTTTTCGCTCTGAATCCGTCAACCTTAAAAAACCGTTGATATGCTCCGGGGCAACCGTAGCCGCAAAAATGCTTTTGCAGGCCTTAAAAATATTTACACTCTCGCACGTAAAAAATCTTTTATTTTTATTTATAATTATATACGCGTCGTTATATGAAAGGCCGTCTTGTTTCCTTTGCTGATTTTCTTTTTCAAAGTTCTTGCGTTTGTTTTCCAATTGGGCCAAGTGTGTTGTAATGCTTAATAATCTCTCCGGAGATATGCTGTTATTGTTTTTAGCAAACTCCGCGGTATAATACCATATCCCGCAAGAAAGCATTACCTTAAGGCCTTTTAGGTCATCCGCGCTTATGTCCTTCAAAACTGCGAACGTATATTTTTTATTTCCGGTTGAGTAAGCCAGGCAATCGTATTTTTGAATTAACTCTTTAATTGCTTCCGGCATTTCGCTGATAAGGGCTCTTTCTGCGTGTCCTCGACCGGACAAACCCTTATTAAAATCCAAAAGAAACAGTTTGATTTTATCCATAAATTGAGTATATCAAATTTTTGAATTTTTTTCTTGCAATTTTAATAAAAAAAATGCTAGTATAAAGGCGGTTATTATTTTTGGCACGCGTTAGCGCGTGGGTGGTTTGACTTCGTGTTTAATTTTATCAAGTTTTTCCCTAGCAGAAGGGGAATGACTTGATTTTTTTATTTCAAAAAAATAATTACAATTCTTGCGTGGAAATGAATTCTGCCTCCACGCTCCCGCGGCGTGCTTCTAATCATAAACTGCCATTACCCATAAATATTCTCCTAAAACCCCAACAGCGGACATTTTTCCTACCGCTGACTACAACAAAAACACCCAAAGCCACACAGGCACGCCGTGGGTTATTTTTAGAGGGATTATATGCCGCCTAAACCGAAAACTACAAAGACAAAAGAAAAGGCCGGACGCGGCGGCAATGTTCCCCCAAAGGAATATCGTTTCTCTTCCACGAATCAGCCAACAAGAGAGGCACGCATTCGCGGTCAAAAGAAATTCCGGGACCGTCAAAACGCCAAGAAAGAGTTAGCAGAATTCTTTTTGGAGCAGGACATAAAACTCAAAATAAATGACCACGTTCAAACTATGCCCGTATTAAAAGCCATTGGCTGGAAGATACGAGATTTCATTTTTAATCCGAATGCGGCTTGGAATAAAGATACCTTTATGGCGGTCTTATCTTTCCTTGAGAAATTTTACCCGGCTAAAGAAGATTTGGGGAATGAATTCCCAATTAAATTTATCATTGATAACGTGCCGCCGGAATTTAGAAATCTTGCCAAAAAACACAATGAAAATGAGGAGGACGAAGAATAATGTTAGACGCTAAACCGTTCCCCCCTCAAACAAAAGTGTTTTGGAAGAATTACTATGCTCAAAAAAAGATAGTTGTTAATGTCGGTGGTGCTCGTTCCGGCAAAAGTTTTGCTTTGCGTTCTATCTTCTTAAAGAATTTATTTGAAAGCAAACACGGGGTTAAACTTTGCATAGCCAGGAAAACAACTCCGGCACTCAAAATGACCGAGTATAGTGAGTTCTTTAGGTTGATGAAAAAACTCGGCTTATACCGGGCAGATAACCATAACAAGACCGATAAAACCTATGAATGGAACGGCAATTTATTACAATTTCTTTCCTTTGACGATCCGGAAAAAATCAAATCTTCCGAGTTCAATTACATTTGGCTTGAAGAGGCAACGGAATTTACTTTTGAAGATTATGTCGCGGTGCTTACACGTCTATCCGCAGAAAACCACGAAGAGAATAACCCTAACCGGTTATACTTAACTCTTAACCCGACCGATATAAATTCGTGGGTCAACAAAAAGTTAATCCACTCAAAGGATGTGGAAGTTATTCACTCAACATATAGAGATAATCCATACTTAGCCAAAGAATATGTCAACACCCTTTTATCGTTAAAAGATTTGGATGAAACATTTTACCGGACATTTGCGGAAGGCGAATGGGTGGCAATGGCTAACGTTATTTACCCGCAATACGATACTTACGATGTTGTACCCGAAGATATTGAAGGCACTTTTATCTATGGCTTGGATTTCGGTTTTAATAACCCGTCCGCATTGGTAAAAGTTTATTACAACGATACGGATGTTTGGATTGAAGAAAAACTCTATGAGCGAGAATTAACAAACACTTTGCTTATAGAACGATTAAAAGAAATAGCAACCGACGGCACGATAATTGCGGATAGTGCCGAACCGGACCGCATAACCGAAATATACAACGCGGGATTAGATGTTAAACCCGCCCAAAAAGGCAAGATTTCCGCCGGAATTACAAAGGTTAAAAGTTTCCACATCCACATTAACCGGAACAGCCCTAACCTTTTGAAAGAAATTCAAAGTTATTCTTGGCGTAAAGACCGTAATGGGGTTGTCTTTGACGAGCCGGTCAAGTTTAATGACCACGCATTGGACGCCATGAGATATGCCATTACATCTTTACAACCGTTATCATCTTCCGCCGATTCTTATGACGTTGAAGGAGAAGACCTTATACAAGATTATAAACGAGGTATTTATTAATGTTTTTTAACAAAATTTTAAGTTTATTTAAGAAAGAAGAACCTATCAGGGAAGACAGCCCGATAGGTGTTGATTATCCGAAATACCCCCACGACACGAACGAAAGAAATCCAATGTTGCAAGGCGAATCAGGCGTGGCAATTTATGACGCCATGAGAAAACAAGACGATACGGCCAAATCTATTATTTCCGTTATTGCAACACCGATTAAGGGCGCAACGTGGAATATTCGCTCCGAAGGCAAATCAAAGCAAGACGAAGAAATCGCAAATTTCTTGTATGGCCACTTTTGGGAAAAGGGAAACGCGGTATTTGCTGATTTCCTTAACTCGGTGCTTACAATGTTGCCGTTCGGCTTTGCGGTATTTGAAAAGGTTTGGAAAACCGTCACGTACCACAATAAAAATTTTCTCGTTATGGAATTGCAGTTTAGACCGCAAATTACCATAAAAGAAATTGACATCGAAAAGAGAATTGTTAAACAAAGCGTTAAGGGCGAAGATTACGAAATCCCCTTTGATAATTTGATTTTCTTTGTGCTTGATAAGGAAGGTTCGGACTATTGGGGCAATAGCGTTTTAAGGACTTGCGTCCGGGCGTTTGAAATGAAAAATCAGCAATATAGATTTATTGAAGACGCTACATCCCGCTTGGCGTCCGGTTTAACTCATATCAAAGTACCGCGCACCGTTAAAAAAGGCACGCAAGAATATAACGAGTGCAACCGGTTAGCAAGTTTAGCCAGGCATAGCCAATTACAAGCGTGCGTCACTCCGGATGATGTAGATATTAAATTTACCAAGTATGAAGCCGATACCCAACCGTTTATAAACACAATAAACAATTTGGATGTTGGTATGAGAAACGCCGCTCTTGCTAACTTTATCGGGCTTGGAACAACCGGAACCGGCTCTTATTCCGTTGGCGAAGTACAATTTAAGTTATTTATGGAAGCCGAAAAATCTATCACAAATCTGATAGAGCAAATTTTCACAAAGGAAGTATTAAGGCCGATCGTGGATGTCAATTTTGGGCCACAAGAATTTTACCCGGAATTAGTTTGCCAAGACCTTAATAAAGACGCAGTCGTCCAAAAACTTAACCTTGCTTTACAATTCTTTCAAAGCGGCATTCTTTCCCCTAACAAGAAGGATGAGCAAGACATCCGGGCAAAAATCGGTCTTAATGAAAATTTGGACGATTCCGGCGAAGATAATAAACAACCGGCAAAAGATAAAGATAAAGATTTGCAGAACGTAAAAAAGGCCCCGTCTTGGAAAAAACAAATTGACGGCTTTGTATCGGAAATGTATTTGGCAATGTCCGGAAATCTCAGCGTGCTTGCCGATAAAGCAATCGCAGACACTCGCAGAAACCTTGAAAAGAAAGGCCTTAAAGGCATTAACGATTTAGAGATTTCAACAAGTTTCTATCAAAAGATTTTACTTAAGAAACTTGCATTTTTGGCGATTCGCGGGTGGAATGAGGCCAAAGATTTAGCCAAGGAAAAGGGCGGCATTATTTCCAATAAAAAAGACGATAACAATTTGGAAGACGGCGAGCTTTCAAAGGTTCCGGCCGCAATGCGTGATTACGTCTCAAACAAAGCAAAAATTATAGCCACGGAACACGTGGTCCAATTGGCAACCGTAATCAAAACAACCGCTAATACTTATACCGAAGGCATTTCGATTGATAGTTTAATCGCGGACATTAACACGCAAGTTAATGAATATTTAACCTCAAATAAAATTCAAGTCGCGGCCGATTCTGCCGTAGTTCAAACAATGAACGATAGTCAGCAGAGTTTTTTCAAAAACGAATGCACTGACCAAATCGCCTATTTCACTTACGAAGCGGTCATTGATGATAACACAACCGATTATTGCCGTTGGTTGCATGGCAAGACATACACTCCGTACGGTAAGGAGTTTTATATCGTTTATCCGCCCAGGCATTACAGGTGTAGGAGCCGTATGGTCCCAACTTTTTACAGTCAAAATTTATCCGAACCGGATCCGGCCAATCACGATTTAATCCCGCCACCGAGTATTTTGAAATTTCAACAATTTTAAGGAGACAAAATGAGTAGAGAACTTTACATAACAAGAGACATAGACAAAGACGGTGCTACCGAGTTAACGCAAGCAATTAAATATTTTGAAAGCCAGGGCAGTGACCCTATCAAGTTTTATATTAATTGCTATGGCGGTTCGGTTCCCGCTTTGCTTACAATTTTAGACGCAATGGAAAACTGCAAATGTGAAATCATTACAGTTAACATCGGCGAGGCCGATTCTGCCGCCGCTTTAATCTTCGCGGCCGGTAGCAAAGGCAAACGTTTTATTACTCGCAATTCCCGGATTATGTTGCACGAAATTGTATATAACCGGCTTTACGAGCATGAGCCGCTTTCACGCATTGAAGCGGACATTAAGGAAATCCAAATTTTACAAGAACGTATATGGACGGAACTTGCAAACTTTACGGGCAAAAGCAAGGACGCTATTATCAACGATTGTAAAGGGAAAGATTTCTATTTGTCAGCCGAGGAAGCCATTCAGTATGGTTTGGCTGACGCAATAGTAACACAAGAGATTCGCGAAAAATACGAACTCAAAAAAGCGGAATTAAAAGCCGCCGCCGAAGGCGGTAAACCGCAAAATACAAAATCAAAGGAGCAAAACCCAATGAAATTAGAAGAACTATTGAACGCATTAAAGACCGAACATAAGATTGATGTCAACGGCATACAAGAAGAACTTTCTAATGTTAAGGCCAATAATGATGTTCTTTCCAAAAAGGTTGAGGAATTGACGGCGGCAAACACAAAACTTGACGCCGAAAACAAATCAGCCATTGAAGAAAAAAACAAAGCGGTTGAAGAACTTACTTCATTGAAAAAGGAAACTTATTTTGAGCAATTAGTTGCTGAAAAGAAAGAATTCCCGGCTCAAAAAGAAGCAGTTCTTAACCAATTTAAAGACGTGGACGCTATGAAGGCATTTTATGCCAACAGGCCCGCGGTCTTAAATGTTACCCCCAAAGGTACAGGTGCCGCAGAGGGCGAACATTTTGACGAAGCAACCACAAGGTTGATTAAAAAAGGCCTCGTCACAGAAGACGACGCTAAAAAATATCTTAAATAGGAGTCAAAGTAAATGAAAATAAATTACATTCAAAACGTAGAACAAGAACTCGTTCCGCTTGCTGACGGCGCACATACCATTGCCGAAGGGGATTTAATATCCGTAGGTTCTGACGGTTATGCAAAACAAGGCGGCGATACTTCAGGCGATAAATTCGTAGGTATCGCACTTGAAAGCAAAACCTTAGCCGCCGCCGAAAACGGTTCGGACGGTCTTCATAGCATTAAAGTATTACCTGCAAGAGCCGGTAACATCGTTAAATTAACTTTTAACGCAAGCACAGCCAGGAGTGCCGCTTTACCGGGTGCTACCCTCTATGCTAAAAGTGCCACCACTGTTGCCGCTTCAACAACCAATTCCGTTGTAGTCGGTACAGTTTACAAATGGCTTTCCACAACTGAAGCATTAGTTGCTATCTAATTAAGGAGTTAAAAACAATGAATATTTCAAAAATAATTGAAGAGTTCAAAAAATTAGTACAATTGGCTTTCTCCAAGAAGTACGATTCTTATCAACCGGAACTTGCGAAAATCGTAGGTTCTTATAAAGTTCCTTTCTGCTCTGCCGTCAATGCAATTTTTGACCAATTCTTGGACGGCTTGCAAAAGATTTATTCCGGCAAAGTAGCAACCGAAACAATGCCGCAAAGCTACAAAGTCACAGTAACGAACGACGCTTATGGTAAAAAAGTGACCGTTCGCCGCGAAGATTTTGAACGCGCTCAAGAAGTAGAAAACTTGGATCTTCCTAAGAGACATATTGAAGGTTTAGCAGTTCTCGCAAAAGATCATCCGGTTGAAACCGCTTTAACAATGATTGAAAACGGTGCTTCTAACACTTACGGTACTTGCTTTGACGGCAAAAACCTTTTTGCAACAGACCATTTTTACGGTTCTGCAACAAACCAAAGCAACTTGTTAACCGGTAACGGTGCAACAATGACTTACGTCCTTGCTGACCTCAAAAAAGCAATTGACGCATTACATGGCTTTGTTCATCCGCAAGGCAACCGCAAACACAAATTCAACAAGAATGTTAAACCTCTTGTAATTTGCCCTTCTCAAATGAGAAGTATCTTTTTAGATATTCAAAAAAGCGATTTCATCGGTTCTTCAAGCAACCCGCTTAAAGGTGCTTTCGAACTCGCTGATGAAAGTTTTGCAGACGCAAACGATTATTATGTCGTTGATACCGAAAACGACGGCAACCCTCTTAATTCCGCCATTATCAACCCCGTTGAATTGGCTCCGGAATTAACCAACAACATCGGGCAAGAATCCGCAGTTATGGACGGCCAATATAAATGGCAAGTCCTCTATCGTGCCGGTTTTGCTTACGGTGCATGGTGGAAAATCGTCAAAGTCGCAAACAGCTAATTAACACTTTATAAGGGGAAGGCAACCCCTTCCCCTTATCGTAAATTAAAGGAGAACATTTATGATTAAAATAGTATCAAAAGAAAAACTCAAATATATTCAAGCGGACGTTACCGAAGGGTTTCTCACGGAAGAAAAACCCCTTTTATTCATTTCCGGTAGTTTCACTCAGTCATTAACCGAAGACCAATGGAAGAAATTAAAAGGTCTTACCGGTAAAGATAAAAAAGAAGAGAAACAAGACAAAAAGGAAGACAAGAAAAATGAAGAAAACGATTTAAGCAAAAAAGAACTTACAGGGCTTGAATTACTTAAAAGCAAGTATGAGGCCTTGAAAGATAAAAAATCATCGGAAGCCGCAAATTTGCGCAAGCAAATCAAAGATTTAGAAGAACAAGACAAAAAAGGTGGTAAATAATGGCCGTGACTTCATACTGCTCCGTAGCAGACGTACAAATATATTTCGCAAACACAGTTTTTGGCGAAAATAGTGCTATCAGTTCGGCAAAGGTATCCGCGTTAATTGCTAATACCTCCGCTTTGGTAAACACGTCTTTGAATGGAGTGTATGAATTACCGGTAACCGCTGAAACCGATTTGGCCGCTTTGAAAGGTATCGTTGCAAAATATGTAGCCGGGGAAATAGACGACATACAAACACCAGTCGCAACCTCGGACGGTGTGGCCAAAAAACGCACTCTTAAAAAAGAGGCGCAACAAGAATTAGATAACCTAATCGAAAAAAAGAAAATGCTTAAAAACGATGTAGGAACAATAAGCATTTTTGAAAAGGATGACAAATGACCTTTAAGATGAACGATAAAACCGCGGCAATATTGCAAGGGTGGAATTTCAACGATTTCACTGATGTCTTTAAGCAATGTGCCATTGTGTTCCGTCGTTCTATGGGCTCATTATTCGCTAATACCGGCGGCCGTGTTAACGCTTCCCGCTTAATAGAACAACCGAGGTGGAAAGAGTTAAACCCGAAATATAAAGCATGGAAAGCTAAAATCGTACCTTTCGGTACTTTAGTGTTTTCCGGAGAACTTGCCTCAAGTTTCACTGAGAAAGGCGCAAACTATAATATTGAAAAAATAGGCAAGAAAGAAGCTGTTTTCGGAAGTAGCCACCCTTTGGCGAGAATCCACCAGGAAGGGTTGGGTAAAGTGCCTAAAAGGCCAATAGTATTTGAAAGCGAGTTCCGGAATAAAGCATTCCTTAGAATCTTGGCTGATAATATCGTAGCCCGCTTTGAAGCAAAGGGAGTAAAAATTAAATTATGAAAATATTTAGTGCCGAAGACCAATTGGACGCAGTAAAGGCAACTTTACAAAAATATTTACCCGGAGTTATAACTAAAATCAATACCGATAGGCCTGATTTAACTTTGCTCCAGGTTAATAATAATGATTATTTTTACAACCCCCGCGAGGCAACAAATTCAAATACTTTTATTGTCTTGGAGTATGAAATTGATACTCCGGTTGGCGGCAATACTAAGGTTGGCTTAACGCTTCAAATCAATATATTTTTAGGTTTTTTAATTCCCAATTTAACCGATGACCAGGCATTACGCTTGGCGAGTCGATATCAAGGTGCCCTTTATGAAGCGGTCCGTAAGGGTTCCGATGAAATCTCATACGATGTTAAGTACGTGTCAACGAATCAAGGCAAAGTCAGTATGGGCAATAGAGATTTATACGGCGTTATGTGGACCATAACAATGCCATTAACTTTATAGGAGTAAAAAAATGAGTAAAAAAACTACATTAGAAGACGTAAACGCGGCAATTAATGCCAAACAAGTAGAACAAACAGTAGGTTTGCAATCCGGAGAAACCATTGTCGTAGGTAAAACACCGGCAGTACCTTTTCAACAAAGAATTGAAAAATTGGCCGGTAAAAAACTAATCGCAGATTTTGTTTGTGTGCGCAACGGACAAGAAATTCGCTTTCAAGCAGGCACACAGTGGGAAGAAATTCCCAAAATTTATAAGATCGGCTTTTCGAAGATTGACTTTCCGGCCGATATCTTTAAATAAGGAGTTGTAAAATGAAAATAAAAGCATTATACGGCGGCGAGGCAGTCATTGTTTATGACCAAAAAACAAAAGACATCGAAATGTTAGCAACGGTCTTAGGCGAAGGTGGCCTTGAGCATTCCGCCGAAAGCAAAACCTTAACCGGTGGTAGTTATCCCGGTGCGGTAAAAATAGAGCAAGGCATTCCGTCTTGGTCTATTAATGCCACTATCAAAGAAATTACCGACGGTATGTTTAAGGTTTTACACGGTGCAACCGTGACGTCAACCGCGGCCGATTCTTCCGGCTATATTAGCGCGGCTTCTGATGTCGTAAATACCGGTTTGGCCGCAAAAGTCACACCGACGATTATAAGCGCGAAATCCGCAAATTTACCTTTCGGTAAAGTTTACCTCGAAGTAACATCTGCCGGTAAAGGTAAAGTTTATGTTGCCGGTTCTCTTAAACAAGGAGTGTCCTTATACAAGGACGAAAATGGTGCCGTGACGGACGAAGTCACTTTAACCGCAGGTAGCACATTGCAAGTCGAAGACATTGGCGTTCAATTCGCTTTTGACTCCGGTGCAACCTTCACTATCGGTTCAAAAATCGTAGTAGATGTACGCCCCGTTAACGCCAACGGTTCAGAATCAATAAGCGTTAAACATGCCAACATTAAAGAACATGGTATGATGTTCATCTACCCGAGACAATCTGACGGCTCTATTTACCGCTTAGATATTCCGAGAGTTTACTTATCTTCCGGTTTACCTTTGCAAATGAAAGAAAGAGAGTTCGCAGAACATTCTATTTCAGGTACGCCACTGGTTGACACATCCACCGGTCTTGTCTACACGTTAGATATGATTAATCCGGAAAAATAATTCACGTCCACATACGGGGCGGTTTTCTCCTGCCGCCCCGGTTATTTAGGAGGCAAAATGGAACTAAGTATTAGAGAGATTTTTAACAACACTACAATTAAAGTAAAAGGGAAACAATACCCCGTCAAATTTACAGTATCTTCCGAAATATTTTTGGAAGACCACGGAATTTCAGTTTTTACGATACCTAAAAAGATGTTGGAACAACCCAAGAAAACAAGTTTGTTCTTAGCGTTTGCCGGACTTCCGCGTAAAGATTTTAGAGAAAAAATGTCCTTTGAAAGATTTTTATCAATTCTTTCAACCAATGAAGCCGAAAAGATAACAAAACAAGTGGATGTTTTATCACAAGCATATTTTAAGAGCATATTAGGGGAAATCCATAAGAGCGAAGAAAAGCAAAACGCCCAGGCCAATAATGTAAAAAAAAACTGGTTCAAATCATTCTGCAAATGGCCGCTCAAACTGGTTGGACGTTTTCGCAAATAGGCGATTTAACCAGGCAAGAACTGTTGGCCCTTTACTGCGAAATAAAAAAGGAACAACAGCGTTTTGCGGCTCAGCAAGCCATATTTAATGCTGGGCTTTTCAAAGGGGCGGCTTGTTTGGCCAACGGGCATAAAGAGACCGCTCAAACAGGGTCGCGGGTATTTCGCGAAACTGTCGATAACTTAAAAAAGATTATAGAGGACAAGAATGGCTAATTCCGGAGATGTACAAGTTCTTTTTTCCATTAAGGTAGAAGGCGACAAAGAATTAAAGCAATATCAAAAATCTATTAAAGATTTGCAAACTGCAACTACCAAAGCGGATAATAGCATAAAAAACTTTACGCTTACATCCGAAAAAGGAAAAGGGGCAACGGCTTCCTTTGGCGACCGCGTAGCAAAAGCAACTGCTAAATTTGGGCCAATGGCGGTAGGTATACAATTAATCACAAAAGCCGTTAATCTTGCCTTTACTGCCTTTCAAGCATTCGGTAAATTCCTTTTAGAAGCACCTTTTGCTTTCGCAGAAGCGGAAAGAGCGTCCAATCGTTTGGCCGCGTCATTACAACAACAGGGCATTGCTTCTAATCACGTAAAAGGGATGTACAAAAACTTCGCCGATGAAATGAGAAACTTTTCCGGCGTTGCTACATCCACCACAAATGACCTTTTAACACTTGCAACAAATAACGGCTTATTCGGGCAAAAAGCAATGGAAGCGGTCCGGGCCGCGCATTCATTATCTTTGGGCTTAAATATCGATTTACATTCCGCCATGACAAAAATCGTGGGGGCTTATCAAAATGGCGTGGAAGAATTAAACCGCTATAAATTGGGTTTAGTTTCAACCGGAGACAGTGCAAAAGATTTTGAAAATGCCCTTAAAGTCATACAAGACCGATACGGCCAATTAGCCGGAGCGGACGCGGATAACCTTATAACTAAAACCCAAATATTAAAAGAAAATTGGAACGAGTTTAAGGAATTGCTAGGCAAAGAACTTGCACCTACAATGAATAAACTCGTCGAATTGGGCAATGATTTCTTAAAGGATTGGTCCTATATGAAAAATAGGACAGCGGAGCAGAAGGAATTTCAAAAACTTTTAGAAAGAGAGAATTATCTAAAGAAAGTTCAAGGCAAGAGAGGTTATGATCAAGTAGCAATTGAGAAAGAACTTGCAACTAATAGAGCCCGGCAAAATGAACTTATAGAAATCCAAAATGCTAAATATCGCAAACAATCAGAAGAACGAAAACAAGCAGAGCAAGAACTTGCGGCCGCTGAAGAAAAACACTCCCAAGAAGAAAAGAACCGGAAAGCCCAAGAAGAGGCGAAGAAAGCGCGTGAAAAAGAATTACAGGCCGAACAACAATTGGCCAAAAGAGTAAGCGATTTTAAGTTACAACAAGAAACGGAAACCTTAAAACAAATATCTTCTTTAAGGTCCGCAAGCAATGCTTTAGAGGCAAGTGAAAGATATAACCAATACCGAACGGATTACGAAACCAAAATTGAATATCTTAGACAACAGGTTAACCAAATAAGAGACGCGGCCGGGGAAGAAGTTGCCACCGCAAGCGAAGTTTATTTACAAAAACAAATTTTAGAAGAAGAATATCAAAGTTTCTTAACGGCTTCACGCGAGGCGATACAGGAGCAGGGCAATGTCTTTGCCGAATTTGACGTATGGCTTACAACTAATGCCACTCAACGCAAAATCGCGGTATTAAAAAGTTTTACGGCTTTCCAACAGTCCAACATTAAAGCATTACAAGTTATCGGTAAAGCGTCCGCAATTGCAACAACTACCATTGACACTTATAAAATGGCGGTTGAAGCATATTCCGCAATGGCCGGAATTCCTATTATCGGTCCGGCTTTAGGTGCGGCGGCGGCCGCGGCGGCTATTGCTTTCGGTTTAGAGCAAATCGCCAACATCGCAGGCGTTCAATTTGCGTCCGGTACGGATTTTGTTCCTAAAGATATGCAAGCAACAGTCCACCAGGGCGAAATCATTATTCCAAAAACGTTCGCCGAGGCAATCAGAGCGGGCGATTTAACGTTATCCGGTGGGGTTAATAGCACTACCGAGAATAATCAAAATTCCCAAGTAGTTAATTATAACTTTGCATTTAACGTGGAAGGGGATGTCGTTACGGACGGAAGTGACAGTTTGGCCGAAAAGATAAAAGAAAAGATTTCCGAAGGTATTGCTTCCGGTAGATATACACCATTTCCGGTAAAGGAGCGTATGTAATATGGAGTTTTTTAGTGGTATTAAATTTTTTGGCGATAATTCCGCTATTTTAACAAGAGGCGGCACCGCAACGGCTACACACGGCAACGGTTCCGCGGGGTATGCTTTTAACGGCTCTTTTGAAATCGGTTGGCGTTCTGAAGGTGCGGCGGATGACCACACTATCGCCAAACTAACAAGAACATTTGACGATTCAATGACCGCCGATACCATAATCGTTTGTAATCATAATTTAAAGGACCCTATTGTCACAATTGACGGAGCAAGAATTTTGCCCGATCCGGTTGTTATAAATGGAAACGGTTATACGGTTGCTACCTTTAATGAAAGAGTCGATATAACAAGTATTAGAGTTTGCGGATGTGAAACCGTAGTCCCTAATCAAGAAAAATTCGTGGGCGAAGTTTTATTGCTTTCCACTATCGGCAAATTCATAACACCTCAAAAAATTAAAGCGACTACAAACCGCGAGCAAGGCGAACTTACTTTGCAGAATGGTAAAAAGTTTATTTTCGATTGCGGCAAATCGTGGGAATTTGAACTTTCCATTTTTGCTTTGGATGATGAAGATATTGCTTTAGCCGAAAAGATTTGCCGGATGTCTACACCTTTCTATATATGGCCTTGCGGCGGAAATACGGAACAATTCAAATATCATTTCTCGCCTTTCAAATTTGAAGACATTTATAAGGTATCGGTAGTAGACGGAAACGCCCCGAACTTAACCGACGGTTTATATTGGACCGGTTTACACGATAAAATTAAACTTACGGAAGTGGAATAATGACAAATCAGCAGATTTATTTTTCGTCAAGCAAAATTCCTTTAAGATATAGATATCTTATCAAAAGGCGTTTGGAAAATCCAATAACCGATAATACGGAAATGGTTTTGGACGGAGATTTTACTTCTGCTACAAATTGGACTTGCGGCACAAATATAACGGTCAGTACCTCAAATCAAAAAGCGGTTTTTAGTTACGCCAACGATACGAGTTTAACTCAACAAATATCAGCCGTAAGCCCTAGTACATGGTATCGCGTAGAGTTTGATGTCTTTGAATATCAGCAAGGCAATTTGGCCGTTAAAATAGGCGATGAAAGCACGGAAAAGGTTATCACTTTACAAGCCGGGCATTTTGGTATCAATGTCCGGGCAAAGGGCGATAAGACACTCTATTTAACCGGAAAGGATTTTGCCGGTTCTATTAAAAATGTTTCTTGTAAGAAATTATATTTTTATGAAAACGACTGGCAAGATGTGACGGAATATTCCAATGATAAAACCCTTGCCGGTATTAATCATTCCCTTGATTACAAATCTTGGGAATTTGGCGAAATAACGCAAGATAATGCGAGTTTGAAATTCTTAAACACGCATGGCGAAATGTCAGACGAAGATAATGAAAATAGTATTTTCTTTAACGGTTATTTAAGACATTATTCCAAAATCAAAATTCAATGCTCTTTTGATAAGACCAATTATGATACTATCTTTGAAGGTCTTTTGGATGACCGCTCCGCTTCCACAAGCGTATCAAGCACACAACCGGTTATTGAAAATATTTCCGCTTATTCTTATACTAAACTCTTTTCCGATGTCACTTTGGACGAGATAGGCACATTATCCGGAACAAAGATTAATAGCATTGTGACCGAAATCGTCAATCGCGGTTATTTCACGGATTATTTTAATTTTGACGAGGATTTAGTTTCGGCCGGTTATAATGCCAACATTGATGTAAGCGAGTATGACCAATCAGATACCGTTATGGATGTATTATCTGATTTAGCACAAGGGCATAGCGTATTTTACATTGACAATGACGGCTATTTCAATTTTAAGAAGGTGGAAGCAAATACCGGTATTAAGGCCGTTTTGGATTCCGCTCCGGAACGCAAAGTTCAAGTTTACGATTAC
>Ga0310786_10003774_pt1 | contig 21688 bp, 23 predicted proteins | sample AusTroGonzalo_MG_FD_203881 | JGI IMG/M metagenome (GOLD analysis project Ga0310786, IMG submission 203881) | Bovine rumen microbial communities from tropical cattle in Woodstock, Queensland, Australia - Gonzalo_03 (v2) (version 2) | ecosystem: Host-associated > Mammals > Digestive system >...
AAGTAACGTCAATATCAGATGCGACTTTCTTGATTTGCCAATAATCCTGTGGAGGTAGCTCGTTCGTCAGGACATCGTTTTTGAACGATACAGACGTTCCTCGACAAAGCAAGTCGCCAATATATGCGACAAGGTCGAAAACATTATGCCCACGTACATGGAGATAGGCATTCTCCTCGTTCACATCGAGAGCATTACAATAACTGGCCTCGGCATCGAAGTCGATGGACTTGGCAAATTGTGAGTTCAAATGCTGTTCGAAATTCTTGGCGATTCTCTCAATAAGCGACTTCCCGTTTTCAGCCAACTCTTCGCTTCTGCACTGATGTGGCAGACAAGAACTGAACATCTTCTTGCTGAATTCTATCTTATGATTCTTTAGACAATACAGAAGGAGTAACAGTGGCTTGAAAACCACAGAGGAATATGCAGAAAGGAATGCCTCAAAATCAAACTGGCTCGCTTTATCTGGACATCTTTCTATGAAACGTTTTTGTAAAGCCTTAGCTTCGCAAAAGTGATTCTCCCATGAATAGGTATAGGTCTGACATATGAAATGCGTCGCATCAATTTCCGGCTCTTGCAACAAATAGCGCATATCACTATCCACACAGATAAAGAACTGTCTGCTGAGATAGGGACGGAATCTCAGACATTGGCTTGAACCAGAAGTTTCTTTTCCGCTTTGGCTTTTGCTGTGAGTGACATAATGGTATTTACCATGAAGCTGTTTTTGTAACATCGCATCCCAGAACACGATGTCTTCTTTGTCCTCTAGATGAACGCTGGCGATGATGTCACGACGCAGAATCGGAATGTTTGCCAAGTCGCGGGCTTGGTCTTTGTAGACATTGCTCATATCTTCTTCGTCGTGATATCTTCCATATAAATTGCTTTCTCGCCCCATCCGTCAGAGAATATACTTGGCGAATGAGTCGTTAGGATTAATTGCACGTTGGGATTCAGTTCGAGAATCCAATTGAGTAATTCATACTGCCAACTAATGTGTAGCGAAATTTCCGGCTCGTCCATCATCAGCACATGTTCCTGTCCATCCTCCAACAATACTGTCAGCAAGATGATTAGCAATTGCTTTTCACCAGAGGATAGTTGATCGGCACCTATCGATAATTTCCCATCTAAGATAAAACGAAGTTTTTCCGAATCGTTATCGAGAACCTTGCCCGTTTCTTTAAAGGCTCCATTAACAAGGTTTTCGAATAGTATCTTACGAGCATAAATCTGGCTATAATTCTCTTTTGTTACCACTCCCTCTTTATTAAGATAGCTTGTGAACTGCTTTTGGAGTCCATTCAAGTAGTAACCATAATCGCTTTGTAATTGGGCCAAGCGTTTGTCAAGATACGTCTGCTGAGTATTTACATCCTTGTCTTTTATGTCGAAGGTAGAAACGAAATCCAACTTCAGCAATTTGCGGTACTCTGATTCTGGAATCTTATTACCATTCAACATCGGTGTCCACGAGGTAACACTCTTAAGTATGTCTTCACCATCTTTGTCCTTGGAAAGCATGTTCACAAACTCCAGATACTCCATAACCAAATCATCCTTAAATATGACTTTTGTCAGATGACTTTGGAAGAACTGGCCGTTTTTCTCGTATGCAATAGCATGTCGCAGAAGCCGTAAGAGGGTGGTCTTGAACGATCCATTATTTCCCACAAATATATTCACCTTCTCGTCAAGCGAGGAGTTGAAATTGTATTCGTAATACAGGTTGTCGATGCTAAATTCCTTGATTCTCATCTTGTGATATTCTTATTTTGGTTGCAAAGTTACAAAACATTTTCCAAATATTACCAATTTATTCTTCAAAAGGATAAGTTTCGTCGTAAATGTCGCTGAGAAGTTTTTCCTTATAGAGCCAGTGGGCACCAGGGGCTATGTGTTTGGACTTGTAGCCTTTCAATTGGGCAGAGAGCGCACTGATTGAAGTTTCCTCGCCTTCATAGCTGACTTTCCTTTCCGAGATAATCGTTACGGACACCGATGGATCGTCCTTCCACGTCAGCACGTCGCCGTTCTGCATCCCCATCTCATAGAAGTTGAGTGGCGGGCGGTGAATCTGAGCCTTAACAGATGCGGCCTTGTCGTCGTCAGTTAGGTCGTTTTCTATCTCGTCGCTCACTTCTTCCGTCACGTCAGTATGATGGAACAACTCAAGAATGGCCTTTGCCTGCTCCACCTGAATACGGAAGAACTCGCGGTTGGCATTGATGCGTTGCGGGGCAAAAGCCGTGTGAAGGGCTTTCTCAATTTTGGCACAGTCGCCTTTTTTCACTTTGCAAGCAAACTGGCACTCAAAGGGAACGGGAACACCAGTTGTATAGAGTTCCTTCATCCTCTTGTCTATGTCTTCCTGCGTCGTCATGCCAATCTTTACAAGGCCAGGCATTACAGGATTGGTTAAAAGATAAACTATTCCGTATTCCATAATTCATTAATTGGGACGTACAAAAACTTTCACCTTAAAATCATCAGAGGATTGTTGGTTAAGATCATTTTCAAGCCCTACAGGATTGTATATATTACTATTGGGGTCATATATAAAACAATACAGGACATTAACATTAGGGTGTTGCTTGTATTTTGCAATATCAATAATAAGTTGTTCTCCGATTTCTTTATCCTTCAAATTATCTCTTGTCATTTTTACTTCAATTGCCATATTAGCTTCCCTTAATAGAAAATCCATTCGGTTGCTATTTCCTGCATATGAAGGAGTCCATTCTTCTGGTCTCACGTCTGAAAAATGCAATTTAAGAATGGCATGAAGCAAATCTTGTACGTCATATTCATCAGCAATCGCGAGAGTACTTCTTCCCGCATGTCTTCGTCTTAACTGTAAAGCACAAGAATGGAAGTGATCAAAGATACCACATAAGATGGACTCAAAATCGATCTCAGTATCAATATGTGGCTTTATTTTGTCAAATGCTTCTAGTATTCCTATTAATGAATTAAGCGTTATCCAGAAACACCCTTTTTTATCTTCATCAATAGCTTTCTTAAACTCCAAAACCATAGGATGACCTTTATAATTCTGTTGAAGAAAAAGCAATGCGGTCATTTCCCATCTCAAAAATTCTAGTTGCATTTTCTTATTAACCCGTACCGGACGTTCGACAATGTCAATTTCAGGGTTTTGCCGATATATTTTGCCCTCTTCTATAAGTTCTCTTAACATAATCTATTTTTTATAATTTCTTCTATTCTATATTCAAAAAAATACTGTCAATTTCTTGCATAATACATTCTGTCTGCTGTAGTACATAGATAATGCGCTGATAGTGCTTCACATCCTCGAAACTCAACGTCATACCCTTACGGTCTTTAAGCCACTTCTGTGCAGGTTGGTAGCCACCAATATAGAAATTCCACGCAGACTCCGGCACGCCTTCAAAGTATTGTTCGCTATTGATATAGACGCGGTTATTATCCCAACGGTAGCAATCTACTTGTAACGAGCCAGCCACAGGGAATGAAATGCCTGTTGGATTTGGCAAATCCTCCATGAGGTGCAGCTGTCGTAATTCTTCGCCTTTTTCTGCCAAATCACGGAACTTTTCCCAATCCGTCGGGTAAGGTATGCGAGGGAAGTCTATCTTTAGGAATTCCTTGTAGCGTTTGCGATACGATGGGCTGTGAAGCATAGCATAGATATAGTCGAAGAGGTCTTGAGGATAAAGAACACCATTATAAACCGAAATGGGGTCTACTCTAACATTATCATCATAGCAGGGAAGATAGTTCAGTCCCTTGGCAATGTTATCATACAATTCCTTGTTGAAGTTGACGATGCGTTCTTCTTCGCCCATGTTTTCTTTGTATAAATAGAGGGGGAAAACGTTCGTGTTGTCTTTGGAAGACAACAGGGTTTTGTCAGTAACACCAGATGTTACAAGTACTTTAAACAATCCGTCAACTGAACTATTTACTTTGATGAGACAAATTGCAATATTCTCTTTTTGCAGATTTCTCATAATAGCCTCACGTGCCCTTACGACTTTGCTTGTATCATAGTCAAGCCACATGTTATCAAAGGGACGATAGAAGTATTCCGCATTTGTTTCCGTATTGAAAGGTGTGAATGAAACAAGTTCTTTGTCATTACCAGTTGTCACTCCCATACTATTTTGAACGAACAAATCGCTTACAACAAATCCTTTATCATATTCATTCTGAAGACCGAAGTCTTTAGGCACGAAGAAGTACATAGGTGCTTTAGGAGTAATCTCTTTAAATCCAACGCTTTCAACTGTAGCTTCGTCAAGAAAATCATACTTGTTCTGACGTAATCCATACAAATCCTTATGATACACCTTTCCAAGTTCATCCTTTGATTTCTTACCTGTCTTAACAAAAAGGTTGATGCTTACCCCTTGCATAATGTCAAATACGTTTTCGTCTTTGCTGCCATCAGGACAAGTTTCTTTCTTTTTGCTGTTGCCGTGAAGGTCGATGGTGTAGATCTTGTCGAAAGTTTTCAGCAGATTCCAACGCATACCTCTAAACGTTGGATTGTCGAGATAACCATGAGGATTGATAAAGCCTATGATGCCTTCACCATTTTTCTCAATATAGTCCTGAGCTAAGCGGATAAACTTCACATAGTCATCATTCAACCATTTGGGGTTTCGCTCGTTCAGTTGAGACTTTCCACCAGGCTCTTTCTTGTAACTCTCCATCAATGACATAATCCACTTCCCTTTATTTTGGCTTTCGCCGCTATATGGTGGATTACCTATCATCACCATTACAGGATAGTCGCGCTTGATGACGTTAGCCTCAGTAGCCTCACGGCTCAGCCACTGGGCAAAAAGGGTGCGAGGCTCATTATTACTCTCTTCGAGCGAGTTGGTTAGATAGACATGCAGACGTTTGTCTGTCTGGTGCCGATAGCCCGTTTCGCCAAGAAGCATATCAAGTTTGATGTGGGCTACAGCATACGAAGCCATCAAAATCTCGAAGCCATTCAAGCGAGGCAACAGATGTTGCTCCACATACTGCTGCCAAATGCCTTGATAGTCGCGATAGCGGTCATATATCTGGTTTACCACCTCCGCAAGAAATGTACCAGTACCTGTAGCTGGGTCAAGTATTTGTACACGATGGAATTTGCGCTTTTCATGCTTCATGCCATCTGTGGTTCGCCTGTCGCGACTTTGCTCCACAGCCACCTCACGTTCTATCATCGAGTAGTCTGCTAATCCTTCTGGTAGACCAAACTCCTTCTGAAGTATTTCGTCCACAGCCCTGACGATGAAGCCTACGACAGGTTGTGGCGTGTACCATACACCTTTTGACTTGCGTAGCTTAGGATTGTACTCTGAAAGGAAGTCCTCATAGAAATGAATCATGGGATCATGGTGCAGCTTGTCACGGCTATAGCTCGACATAATCTTCTGTAAGTTCGTAGCCTGGAATACTGTTACCAAATCATCAACAACCCAGGCTATACGCTCATCAAGGTCGTTGCCAGCCAAATTGTTGAATATCTGACGCAGGAACGGATTGGTCTTTGGAATAAGACGCGCAGCCTCCTCACGGCTAAAATCCTCAGGCGTATCATCATGCAGGCGAGCGGCGAACATACCGTAGGCAATGGTTTGGGCATAGATGTCGGCAAAATCCTCAGGTTTCAGTTCTTGAATAAGTACATCCTTGAATGCTTGATACTGTCCTCTAAGGTTCTCGTTGGCATAACTCTCCGTATCATCGTTCATGGCCTGCTCAATGATATTCTCCAACAGCCGAGCTTTTCCAGCCATCAGTTTTGCCAGACGTGAGGCAGATGTAATACTTTGTATGGCATTGTTGCCTACATGCTCAATGAGATTAAGAAACTTATCTTCATTCTCTTTGATGGGTACAATCTTGTCGCCCTTCACCTCTGCTATACGCACACTATCAATAAACTCACCGTGCTCATACAGGTGGAAATCCAAATAGTCAGTGAAGATGATATAGTCAAGGGCCTGCTTGTATCTTGTAAACTGCTCCTTATGACCATGAGGATTGCGCCCGAAAAGGTCATTATCACCAATATCTTTTGCCTCGATATAGAACACAGGCATACCGTCCTTACGACTGGCGATATAGTCAGGCGCACCGCACTTCTCCCTTTTGGGTTCGTTTACGATGCGGAGTTTTGGTAACAGGCTTTGCATTAATTGTTCCAACACGCCTCTGTAGGTGTGTTCAGTAGCATTGCCTGCTCTGAATTTCTGATTGACGATACTGATATATTCTTTTAGGTCCATAATGAGTACGTTATAAATACTGTTCCAAGTCGCAATTTCACTACATAGTTACAACTATTTCCTGAGATTATAACGATTAATAGAGAATCTGTCGCTATAAGATTTTACCGATAGGTATTATTTCCCCTGCCTTAAAATAGAGAAGAGGCATACCTGTTTCATCAATAATGGTTTTACCTTTCAACAGGTTCAGCAAAAAATGGTAAGGGGAAAAACCGTTGCCACGTTCATCATTCATCTGCCGACGAAGACGGGCTTTACGGTGGGTTTCATCAGAAATCGGCTGGGTAATAACTATTCCTTTTTCTGTATAGGAAATCATGTCAATAGCACTATTTGATGCAATTGACCACAGATGATGTTGGCTGTCTATGATTTGGGATCTTGCTTTTAGAACATTATTAGTAGAACAAGTTGACTTCAATTCAAAGTAACCAATGAATTTGTTCTTTTCGTCAATGGCTATGATACCGTCACACACAGAAGCATGTGGATTATTGGCAATAGAATCACGTTCTAAAGCCAGCAAACTCTTGCTGATTTTCAGGATATCCACACCTGTGTGCTCAATGATGACTTCACGCGTAGCAGCCTCCTTTTCATTCTCTTCGATCACCGTTTGCGTGTTGCTTAGAGAGAAGTGCTCAGACGGATAAACTTTTGTTAGCTTGTCATATATTTCCATTGCTGTTCAGTCCTCCATGTATTTCTCTATTTTGTTATCTACGCGCTCCTGTCGATTAATGATTTCGTGGAATGTTGTAAAGGGGATTCCATTACTAATATTCTGTTCCTCAATGATAACACTGGTACCTTGCTCCTTAAAATAGTAAGCCCCCATCTGCTCGTAGTCGAGATATAGGTTCTCACTTTCCTGATTATCATCACAATACTGTCTAAACTTTTCTGGATTCTTGCGACGAAGATTCCCCAAACGTATCAGTTGGTTGAATCGACCAAGAATGAAATCACTATGTGTGGTTATTTGAAATTGCACACCACGATTGAAACAGCGAGCTATCAAATCTGCCACCAAATCTTGACTTTTTGGATGTACATGTGCTTCTGGTTCTTCGAAAAGCAGTGAGTATGCACTGATAATCAATTCTGACTGCAATAGCAACAACAATGGTGCCAGTTCCTTTACGGACGAAGCAGCTGCACTGATGGGTATGGATGTGCCTGTTGGAAGGCGTAAAAACGTTTGCCCGTCTCTTAATTCAATTTCTCCATTAGTTAGTCGTTTCGCCATACTCTTGAAAAACTGGTCATTAGGAATCTTCCTTGGACGGACAGAAGATACCCAGTCATTAAAATCTACGAAACGCTCGTACATTCCAATTCCTTGAAATGCCGACTTGGCATTTTTTGCTCCCATAAATGCTGCCCTTGCTGGTGGCATCAAATAAGGAATCACGGTTTTGTTGAATATAATGGAGGAAAAAAAATGGTTTAATCCATAGGCATAGATAATTGTCCAATCAGAAAAGTCGTTAGGGAAAAAAGAAGAGGCTCCATTGACATTGACCCGCCTGAGGGAACCTTCCAATGATGTCGTCACCTTTATGACTAAATCATCAGGCAAATCAAATGCATAGGTTACGTCACAAGTGAATTCTTTGTTACCAACAAGATAGCCAAGAAACTGTGATGCATCTCGATTCATCCACAATCTAAGGTCTTGGAATTTGAATGTAAAACCTTTATCTTTATTTCCTCCCAATGCTTGGATTTTATCCTCAACAAAATATTTTATCCTGTCATTTGCCAGAACACTATACACATGGTATATCAGAAAAGCTGTATAGCTTTTACCTAATCCCGAATCACCCGTGAAGACCATCATTGGTTTCACATCTATTACCGCATCACGTATGCGACCTAATTCATTGATGTATATTTTAAACATTGATGTATGGGGTTTTGTTTGCAAAGATACTTATTTTTTATGAGAATTAAACTATTTCCATCCAAAATTACACATTATTTAATTGATATGAACTCTTTTCTATTTCTATGGAGCTGTCGCTTTGCAGTATGCCCTTGCGCAAATCTTTGACCAAAGATTTCTGCTCTAACAGCACATGGGTTGACAAGATGTGACCGTCTATAAAATTGGATGCTTCGACCATTCGGTGGTCTTCAAAACGGATAAAGCCATCAGATGGTGTCTCAATGCCAAACACATTTGAAAGCAGGTCAATCCAAAAGGGTCGTGACTCGCTTTTTTCAAATTCTCTATGTTTCCTCCACTTTGTAGTCAGCTTCGATAGTTCCATCTCCTTACCACAAAACAAGTACTCACCAAAGTTAGCGAACTTTGGGTAACGCTTCACTTGGGATTTATTTTGATCCGTCGTCATATTCAATGTTCTTAGTCGCAATATCGCTACAAAGTTACGAAAAAAAATTGTAATTGGTAACGGATTTTGGAAGATTAATGCAATTCGGCCTAAAATAAAGGCAAGACGGGGAAGAATGAAGAAGTTCGAATTGGGTCAAAAAGCAAATTGGAGAAGATTGGTGAAAGAGATAGGTTGCCAAATCGTAACCCAATTTATGACCTTGGGAACGAGAAAAGTACCCCTTCAAAATAGTGAAGAATGACGCACCTTTCACCGCCCGTTTCTTATTCCACAAACTGCTATATTTTGCATAGCGATGGATGCCAAAAAACATAGTAGTTTTGCAGCCAAAATTAAAAGGAGTAAGGAACATGAGAAGTACTTTTAACATTCTGTTCTATGTGAACAAGAGTAAGGAGAAGAATGGCATGGTGCCTGTGATGGGTAGAGTGACGATTAACGGAACGCAATCGCAGTTCAGTTGTAAGAAGACAATCCCGCTTGACATGTGGGATGTGAAGGGCAACTGTGCCAAGGGGCGTAGCAAGGAGGCATTGCAGATTAACCGCGAACTGGATAACATCAAGGCGCAGATTATCAAGCACTATCAGCACCTGTCGGATAGAGAGGCTTTCGTCACGGCAGAGATGGTGCGCAACTCCTATCAAGGATTTGGTAGTGAGTATGAGACGCTGCTGAGTGCTTTCGACAAGGACATCGCCAACCAGAAGAAACGTGTGGGCAAGGACAGGGCTGCAAGCACGCTTTGGGCTATGGAGCGTTCGCGGAAGGATGTGGCAGAGTTCATTCAGTCGCACTACCGTCGCACAGACATGTCGATGTTGGAACTAACACCAGAGTTCATCAAGGATTTCGCCGCCTATCTCAGTACTGAGCGTGGGTTAGCAAACGGTACTATCTGGCAGAGGTGCATGTGGCTGAAAGGCGTTGTGTTGAGAGCGCACTACAATGGTAAGATTCCTCGCAACCCATTCGCACAGTTCCACATCAGCCCAAACTGCAAGGAGAGGGAGTTCCTGACCGAAGAAGAACTAAAGGCTGTCGTAACACATGAGTTCGAGGATGACAATCTCGCCTTCGTTCGTGATATTTTTGTATTCGTGTGCTTCACCGCCCTATCGTTCATCGACGTGAAGAACCTGACGACAGATAACATCGTGGATATCAACGGTGATAAGTGGATTATCAGCAAGCGACACAAGACCAACATCCCCTTCCAAGTGAAGCTGATGGACGTACCCTTGCAGATTATCGATCGCTACAAGCACCTACAGGAAGACAAACTGGTGTTTGGAAAGATTAACTACTGGTCGATGTGCAAAAAGCTGAAAACGGTGATGAAAGCCTGCGGCATTGAGAAAACCATATCCTACCATTGTGGCCGGCACTCGTTCGCGACCTTGGCGCTTTCAAAGGGTATGCCCATTGAAAGTGTGAGCCGCGTATTGGGACACACCAATATTGTGACCACCCAGATTTACGCCAAAATCACAAGTCAGAAACTTGATAACGACCTGACGATGCTCGGCAATAAGCTCAACGCATCATTCAAAGACATTAAGATGACATAGAGTACAGCGCCCCAAAACCTTCAAAGCAGAAAGACGAATGATTAGCGATAGTCTGTCATCCGTCTTTCTGCGTTATATTCCTTCAGCACACGAACCACTAACGGCTCTTTCTTTTTTCCTATCGTTTAAACGCAGGATGATAGCAACTCTCCAGAACCCTTTCCAAATCACTCTCACGATAGAGCACCTTGCCGCCTAATATTATATAAGGTAGTACACCATCATTACGGTATTCCTGTAGCGTTCGTCTACTGACCTTCAGAATCTGCGCCACCTCTCTGTCTGTCAGGTAGCGTTCACCATCAAGCAACGGACGATAATTGCCTATCACCTTCTTGTATAGGGTAAGCACATCCTTCATGTTCTCCAATGCGTTCTTCACGCCAACGTTATGAGGCATTATCAGTTCGTTCATAAACAACTCGTTTTGAGGTTATGCTTCTTTCTATCCTTTTCCCTGTCAGTCACAACATGAAGAATGCCCTCTACATCCTCAGGCTTATAATACACCTTGCGGTTGATTTGGGAATAGGCCAACGTCCCGTTGTCACGAAGCGTTTGTAATGTTCTTGGACTGATGTTCAGCATTTGGCACACGTCTTGATTATCCAACCATTCGCCAAGCTTTGTGTCTGTGCCTCTATCTGCCATTGCTCTCATCTGTGCGACGAAACTGTTGAAGCTCGTCAGCAGTTCCTCGTAGGTACTGCGCTCAATTGATATTACTTCCATGTCTGTTTAGTTTTTGAAATTTGCAGGCAAAGGTACACCATAATCTCCAGATAGGCTCATTCTGAATATTCCCTATTGTGAAATAACAATTCAGGGAAACAAAAACCTAATGTCTGCCGAGCTTGCTCATCAGAAAGCAGACAAGCATCTTTGTGTGGCATTCCATAGAAAAGTGCGTATTAGGCTACACCCTTCTAAGGAACCTAATTGGGGTATAGGAAACAGAAATCTGTGCAGAATGTTCCCGTATCAAGAGAAAAGACGACTCTTTTTCTTAATTTATGTTCTTGAATTATTGTATCCTCAATATTTTTGATTATATTTGCGCACAGAACGCTCAATGTTGGGCAAGAATAATTAAAAGCGATATGGAGATACAACGCTATAACAGGCTAAAGGCTGCGATTGAGCGAGTGCAGAGTGAAGCTTGCTTCAACTTTACCGAGCGTGAGCAGGCTCGACCGCAGGTCAAGATTGTACTGGCTGAGAAAGAAAGGACTGGCACATGGCTCTCAGAACAAATGGGCCGTAATCTGGGAACTGTATCACGCTGGATGACTAACAAGATCCAGCCCTCCGTAGAACAACTCTTCGACATTGCCAAACATCTCGACGTGGATGTGAGGGAGTTATTGGTATCAACGAAGTAAAAAACGAATTACAATATGATAAAAAAGGATTGGGCTCTAACTGTTTTTGCATCTGCAATAACATTGATGTTTTTCTTTTCATGCGGAAAAGGTACCCCCACAAAAGACATTTTGAATATTATAGAAACCACAGAGAACAAACAATACAGTGCACAGTCTCTTGGCGAGATCTCGTCGATTCAATTCAATATGCTCGATAGCATAACGAGGTGTCTTGATACAAAACATGATGGATATCGTTATAATGGAAATGAAGATGAATATAATGAGTTGATGGAACGATTCGACAGATACAATGTAATCTATTGTCGAGGATTAAGCAGATTCAATCCAGAACTGAATACTGAAAGTGGCAATCGAGACAAAGTAGTTCAAGTTATCGCATTAATGAAGAGAATGGAACATCAAGCATTGACAGCACCCAAGGGCTTCCATCCTGAAGGGACTAATGATATTCCTGCTTTAGACGACTGTAACTCAGAATATAGTAAAGATGAGCAGTATATTTATCCTACAAAAGGTGAGATAGATTCCGTAAATGCCAAGTTATCAGTTATGGTAAGTGAAGGAACCCTATTCACCAAAGTAGAATATAACGAAAAGACAAAGGTACAAACCTTTTACTATCGTTTAACTCAAGATATCGATGTAAGCCTACTATCTAAGGAAGTACTAAGTCAATTAAAATCCAATATGGTGTCTGCCATAAAGAATAGTCCCAATACAATTGAACGATTAAACGCTGGCATGACATACCTCTATATTTATTACTCTAAGGACAATCATCGACTGTATGATATTGTCATAAATCAGAACGACCTAAAATAAAAAGAAGATGAAGCGACTCTATGCATTATTGACTGCGTCTTTTGTTTGCGCCATTGTACTCGCCCAGCACCCTCACTCGAGAGGTGGTAATCCTTTATATTGGGCTATCGTTGGTGGAATAGGTGCCTTACTTGTATATGCCTTCTATTGGAGCGTGTCTTTTATCTTATCACTCTTTAAAAGACATAGAAGAAACTGTGTTGATGATGGGAATGCTGAGAACCAAATGAAGGAAACGACAACAACGGAATCGGCTATTGTCGATGTCCACGAGGATAGTGAAAATGTTGTTCTGCAATCCGATGAAGATACAAAGATAAACACAAGTGACAACCCTTTACCAAAAGAAATTTCTCATATTAGAACGAAAAGGCAGAAAATAACAATTGGAGTTATTAGTGTAATAATGTGTTTGTTAGCGGTTGTAGTTGTAGAACTACATATCAACAATAAACGAGATAGGCTCTTCTCTGAAATGCTAGAACAAGTGAGAAATTCATTTAGCGCTGATGATGATTATTCACCAAATTCGGAAGCTTTGTTTGGTGAAAATATTGATGATCTTGAATACACAGAAATCGCTATTCCCACATTCCCCAACGATGGTGATAAACATGAAAAGGAACATTGGATGAATATGTTTATGGGAGTTGAGCATTTGTACAAGATTACAGATGGAGGTTGGACTATGGAAGGAGATATTTACCATCCTGTTCCTTACGAGGATGGTAATTACAGGAATGGTGTTCAAGGGTATCGTTATATCCCATATATGATATGTGTACCAGAAGGGGCTGAGTTCAATATCCACATTGCTAAAACGATAATTAAAAAAGCATTAGATAAAGTATATACAGAACCAACAGAATCAAATGCCGTTCATAATGCATTGTCAAATAATAATGACTATTATGAAATGATCGGCCATTTCTATAGAGATAGTGTGCCAGAAATCGGAGGAATACCCTTTTATAACAAATCTACAGGGACAGAACCTATTTTTGACAATGGCAAGTTTTCTGGCTATTATTGGTTTGGGATGCTAAGGATTGAACAGTACAAAGTACTTCTAGCATATCGAAATCTATTTGCATGGAATGCTGTAGAAAAGAGAGGATTTAATGCATCCGTTAAAGACAGAGTACTTTTTTACGGAATAGCACTTGCCCTAATACTCTCTGTTCTTTTCCTGTATTTATATCGAGACAGAATAAAGTTAAAATCGAAACGGATGTTTCGAGTTGAAAAATCAGATAAACAAATGTATTGTAAGCATTGCGGTAAGCTAATAGATGCCGATTCTGATTACTGTAAATATTGCGGGAAGAAACAATAAGGACTTTAAAAGATTTGCTTTGCGATTTAGTAATCAGTTGCACATAACAGCAAAAAGTCCTATCTTTGCAGAAAATAGAAGATTATAAAATATAGAAGTTATGGCAAAATTCAATCCCGATTTTTTTAAAAGAATCTCTAAAAAGGAAATAAAAGACGAATTAAGCGAATTCCCCTCTGCTGATGATGAAGCCAAGGTTTTTCAACTAATTCCAGATTTCTATCTTAAGAAACAGAAATTGTACGATTCGTGGAATAGGGAAGGAGGGAATTCCTTGTATTCTTCGTTGAAAGATTTTGTTGAGTATAAAGCAAATTGTGGTTCTATTTGGGGCTATGGGGATTTCTTTGTTTGGCTGTTTAATGATGACAAATTTTATGATTCTCGACCTTGGAATCTACCTGTTAAGTACAAAGAAGCATATTTGCATTTCGTTGATATATTATCAGAATCGTCTGAAGATTGTTGTAGTGCAGAGGAATACTACAACAACTTTATTAGTCATACATGGGAATATGCAGATGATATTAGGCTGGGAGTCGTAGGCTCTGCAAGTGAAGAATGGGAGCATGATTCAATGAATACACCTCCTTCGAAACTTAAAGAGACATTTATCTTTGGAATGAAAGAGTGTGCAAACTTACTAGAACTGTCTGGTTACTATCAAGGGGCTAAAACTGCAAAAGCAATAAGAGAAATATTGAACAAAACATCAGATATACAATGTGTATTAACAAATAACGAGTCATCATCTTCTCCTTTCAATCCTACTAAAAGTTATAATTTTGCGGGAAAGACTTTGGAAGAATTAGATTTAAGAGGATGTAGTGATTTAATATCTTATCTAATCGCAAACAAAAATAGTCCCATGATAAAAGGAAGACATGGTATTGAAGGCAAAGAAGATGTTTATGGCGTATTTGAGGCTTTACAATCTGCAGAAGAATCTGGCCGACCGATAGACCAACAAGCTGTCTTGGACATACTTCAATCAGATATGCCTTCAAGGGAGAGACTCAATGCCGCCATAATTGAGATAATAGGATGCAATTCAGATAAATAGATATAATGTGCTAATGACTGATACTTTATACATAATTGGAAATGGTTTTGACCTCCATCACAATCTAAGGACGTCATACGCCAATTTTCGTGATGACTACGCTAGCAAAAAACATAGATTGTGGGAGTCATTAACCACGATTTATGGGGATAAACTTAAGGAAGATCTATGGTGGAGTGATTTTGAAAAACGATTGAGTCAAATAGACTATTCCAATGGAATGTGTTCTCATAGAGGGATTGTACCATGGATTATGCAAATCGAAAACCTTTTGAAGAATGAAATACCATCTCTTTTTGGTGATTGGATAAATAGTCTAAATTCACACGTAAAAACAGATGAGTCATTAGAATTAAAAAACGATGCGTATTTTTTCACCTTCAACTATACGATGGTGTTGGAGGATGCATATCACGTTAATGGAGAGAATGTATGGCATATCCATCACTCTATGTCAGAATACAAGATATATGGTGAGAGCCCTATTGTGGGGCATGATTCTTCAATCGCAGAACAGACTTTGCGTTTTAATGAATTCAGAAAAAGCAATCCTTCTTTTAGGGCAGATATCGGAGATATGATTAATCAGAATATCCTTAAGGGTGCTAAGAATGTGAAAGATATAATTTGTCTTCATGAAGAAAAGTTTAATCAATACTCTGATATCAAGCACTTTGTCGTGATGGACTTCTCATTAAACGACATAGATATACCATACATTAAGATGATTATTGAGGTCAACAAGAATATATTAGGCGCAGATTGGACTTTGTACTGGTATTCAGATGGTGAAGATGAGTATATGATAAACAAACTGCTTGAACTTGGGATTGATAGAGGCAAAATAAACACGCCGATTAAGTGGTAAAACTCATTAAAAATTAAAAAACAATGTTATGTGGCCATTCAATTCAAAAACTTTATACGACAGATACAGCAAGTTGATAAAGCTGATTATGTCAATTGATTCTCACTTCGAAGTAACTGAGAATAATGAGGATTCTGTGCATCTGCATTTGCCCAACTACAAGGGTAATCAGCCAATAGATTTCCATATCTACCTGATGGAGCCATTCCTGTTTATTGCTTTTACAACAGAAATTGAAGGAGAGAAAATCTCAACTACCAATAGTTATCCTCAGGATATGGACCAACAGGATATATTTAATGCAGCTATGGCTAGTAATCTGGAAAGGATACACCAGTGTCTGGCAGAAAAAAACAAAAACGACGAAGAAAATGATGAAATAATCGTAAAAAAGAAAGATACATCATCAAAGGACTCCAAAGGTGAAAATGTTACTTACGGAATAGTTAAGACTTGGCCTTTATTGGATTTTGCCAGAGCACATGGGAGGATGCAACTTGGAGAATTTTCTAATAAGGAAACAGGAGAAGTGTTCAAGAGTTGTATCTTTACCAAACCAGATGGTACTCGAACTTTTGTGGCATTTGCTGCTAAAATGGGAGAACTTACTCCTAAGCAAATTGCTGAAATGAAAAACGAACTGCAAGTTGTGCAGCTCGAGTCAGGAAATTATAGTCTATGTAAAAGAGCCACAAGTGGTTGGGAAGAAGTTGATTTGAAAGAGAGTGAGCCTTATAGTATTGGAACGGTTGTTAAAACCAAAGACTTTATTAGAGGACGGGGGATAAAGGTTCTATCTCCGAAAGGGTGTTTTGGCATTATGGATGTTCGTATCGATGAAAGTAGTTGGAAGGTAAAGAGGAGCTATCACAATATTATAGAAGGACAGGGCTATGTCATAGGAGATATTCAAACGATAGAATATGATAAGGAAAAAGATATTTTGAAAGTTATTTTTAATTATGTGCTCAAGGAAGGGTATGATGCCATTTGGTTTAACCGTCAATATAGTAAGATCTGTGTGGCTTTCTATAAGCAAGGAGAATTCGTTAGATGTTTTGATTCTGAATATGATAAAGCGTATACAAGTCTTGAAAACTTGTTTGCTGCATTTTGTGCACTATCTAGGTTAGATGGGGACAATGCTATTGTAACGCTCTCTGGCGAAGCCTTTCAAACGGATTACATACTAAATTACTATGATGAAAAATTGATTCATGATTTCATACCATTAGCAGAGGAGGATTTTGTTTTTAGCATGTTGAAGAAAGACGATACAGATGATTATTATCTCAAACAGTATTCCATGACAAAAAAAGAATACTTCAGCAAGAATTACAATAAGGTAAGCTACCTGACGGCTAAGTGTAGGCGTAACGTGTCCAATTTTTATAGACGTGAGGAATACCCTGAATTAGAAGTTGGTAAGACATACGATGTTTCACATATAGGGGTCCTTAGGTCTTCGTCATGGATTATTCTTAGGGAGTTTGGCGACAAAGAATATAACGCAGCATGTTTCGAGATTTTTGAGAATGGCGAATCAATAGAAAAATGGTACACGAACGACCGTCGTTTCTGGGCACCATATTTGCGTGAGAGATTTCATTCATGATAGAGAAGTATGATATGGCGAAAGTAATATTCCTTGATTTTGATGGGGTGCTGAACACTGAGAGGTGGCACAGCCAAGCCAGCAGGAACGAACTGAAGGACGAATACGGATATAGGTTCGACCCCGTTGCAGTTGACAATCTCAGAAAGATTGTTGACGAAACAGGAGCGGCAATCGTGATTTCCTCGTCGTGGAAATGTATGGGGTTGACGACGATGCAGAAAATGTGGAAGGATAGACAACTCCCTGGCAAGGTTATCGACATTACGCCAAACTCTGTGAGTGATGAGTTCTTGCTGAATGTAGATCTCAATGATATGGATCTGCTGTCTATACGTGGTCAGGAAATCAAGGACTGGCTGATAGTAAAAGGCGGCAGCGACTGCAAGTATGTCATCTTTGACGATATGAACGATGTACTTCAAGAACAAGAGTCACACTTTGTCTGGGTTGACCCTGCTGTAGGGATTACAAAGGGAAATGTGGCGCAGGCAATAAGGATTTTGAATGGAGGAATGAAAAAATGAGAAAGAAAATGGTAAAATACATGAGCAAAATAATATGGTGTTTCATATTTATATTTGGAATCCTTATTCTTTCGTCTGCTCTTTATTACGAGACAGGACGTGAAATATTTAATCCTGTTTATGTTGTTGGGGTTGCCATAGTATTGTTAGTCCTATATCTTAAAGTCCATTACAGCGATACTGATAGTCACCCATTAGATTTGAAAATTTATAAAGTGGCATTGGATCAGGAACAAGAGGATTTTAACACAGCCTTTGATATAGACAAATACATAGAGAATATTGAATGGCTTATAACAGAAAAAGAAGATGAGATAGTTCTACATAATGGTTTGTATCTTTTCAAGGGTCAAGGAAGGGATAAAAACTACGTTTTTTATTACTTATATGGACTTGAAAAGGGAGAAATGCTTTGGAAATATTTCCTTGATAATCTTTCAAGAGGTTGGTCTGACATCAGACCCATTGGCTATCATATTATAGAAGGTAATGAAAAAGTGAAGAACTTTTTTATAATGAATTGGATGATTTTTGAAGATTCTAATATTTTGGATGAGTGTGAAGTAAAGGGGCACATCTTGACGATAGAGGACAAAGAGGACTGCCTTTCAGATTCTCGCTATACTTCAAAGAAAGAAATTGAGAAACTGGCCAACATCAACCTTCCAGACTTTAAAATCAAGGAGCGCAACGAGGCATTAACTGATTTTACAGGTAACTATAGTGGCGAAGCAACGATAGAATTCTGCACAATTATTGATGATAGCATCATTCGGCAGATCAATGATGATATGAGCAAGGGGGATTCTCGCTGGAGAAAAGGAGAAAACGGTGAATATGTATGTGATTTACTGAGACCATACGTAGGAAAACCTGTAACGGATGAATTCTGGACATTGTCTATACATAAAAATATGACTGAAGGTATAGTTAGATATGGAAGAGTATAAAATAGTAAGATCATGAAACATGTATTATTTTATATCTTAATAATTGCACTTTGCGCATGTAACACTAAAGGACAACAATCATTAAGTTCCTCTGTTGCAGAGAGCACGTGTGTTATAAAACTGAAGAATCTCCAAAATGGATATAATGTTTCCTTTATTCGAGAAGAAGATGGTTGCACCATCAAATTCTGCAAAGGAGATTCTGTTAATCTCTATATAGAAACAGCAAGGCTTCCTCGCTGTCTTAGCGAATATGATAGTGTTTATGGAAAGTATACTGTAGATTTTGACATACCAATAGTAAAGCTTGATACATTAGACATTAATAAGTATAATATAGCTGATATCTTTTTCATGGATGTCAATTTTGATGGTAAGGAGGATTTTATTTACACTGAATTAGGGAATGGTAAACTATTATATGAGTGCTATGACATAGAGAATGAAGTTGTTGAAGGGAAGAAACCAAAGCTAGTTAAACCATTGGAAGAGGAACCATATAACATGTTTGCTTCTGGTTCTATCCCAGAAGCGAGTGACTATACAGTATTTGACTATCAGAAGAAGGAGATCTTTATTTATACCACTAGTGGATGCTGCACATATTACAATACATGGGCAAAATTATTAGAAGGTGGTAATCATGGAGATAAGCCTTATGTAAAAGTAGTAAAACAAGAACGCCACTCTTTCCAAAAAGAAGGTGATGGCGGAATAGAGACAGTCGAGACGTATGTATTGACAAATGACTCCTTGGAGTTGGTGGAGAAGAAAGATATTCCGTTTTAACGATTGAAATAGAGATATTAATATGGCAAACAAGATATTGATTATTGGAGTTGGCTCGGCAGGGGTGATTGCTGCTGATAAGATGAACTTGCCGAATAGCAAGAAACTGTTTGTAGATAGCGATTGTTCTAAATTTAATGGATTGGAACCAGATGGTGAAAAGTTGTTGTTACAATGCAAGGATTTTGGTGAATGTTCTGGTTTTTGTCATTGTTATCATCGGCCAGAGTTTTGCAAGAAAGTCGCCCATGAGTATGAGAATCAAATAAGGGAACTCATTAAAAACGCATTTGAAGATGAAGGCAACAATATTGGGGATTAGTCGTTTGAGAATTGGTACTGATGGGAACGGTATCACTACTTTGGTGGCGTTTCATGGATGTCCATTGTGTTGTCATTATTGTTTGAATCCATCCTGTCTTGATTCTGAGGCTAAAGTTAGACAGCTGACTCCAGGAGACGTGATGGAAGAGCTAAAGAAAGATGAGCTTTACTACGTTGCGACAAAAGGCGGGGTTACGTTTGGAGGTGGAGAACCGCTTTTAAACAGTTCATTCATTAAAGATGTTCTCGATTTAGGAGCTAAAGAATGGAATGTGACAGTTGAGACCTCGCTTAATGTGCATCGACAGCATTTAGAATTATTGCTACCCTATATTGACGAGTATATTGTCGATATTAAGGATATGGATTTAGATATCTACAAACGATATACATGTAAGAGCAACGAAATGGTGAGATCAAATCTGAAATGGCTCATTGACAAAGGGCTGGCAGACCATATCCTATGCAGAATACCACTTATTCCTGGTTACAATGATGAGACGCATCAAGAGAAAAGTAAGGAAGAACTCGCCAAGATGGGTATAAGTAAATTTGAATTGTTCACGTATAAAACAGACAGAGTATGAAAGGTAAAGATAAATGTGAATTCCTAAAGGGAATACGAAAGAGAATGGCTGAACTGAATGGCATACCATACGAGCCAAGAGAATGTACATACGAAGGTGATTGTACTGGTACGTGTCCTTTCTGTGAGAAGGAGGCAGCAGATCTAATGGCAGAACTCAAGAAGAGAGAGGCAGAAGGTGTTGAAATCCAAACTGACGATTTCTGCATAGAGGCTATTAATATAATGCATAGGGAACCTAATAGCCTCCCAGACTACTTGTTGGAGAAATTAGCGAATCCAGACACAAGGACTGAAGCATATAAAGAATGGGAATCCCTGATTACAGAACAAGAAATCAAACGTAGTCAGGAACCTAAGCAGCTTCGCGGCAGTCTTGTTAATACTTCTGAGGAAGATATTGATTTAGCATTTCCACCATTACCTAATATTGATGAGGAACAGATGATGAGTATCATAGCAAATAGTCAACCTCTTACAGGAGACATTTCCATTCCATATGAGGAGTTAAGTGAAGAAGATAAAGAAACTAGGGCTTTACTTCAAGAGGAGATGGAAAGGGCTGAAAGAGAACGAAAGAGAGGGATATTTGGAAAGATTCTTGCGAATATAAAACGAACTTCATTACAAGGCTTGATTGAAGAAGAATAAATATGGGCAAGAAGATACTTTTTATTGGCGTTGGGAGTGCAGGCTGTAAGATAGTGGATAAGGCTATGAAGGACAATCCTGATCTTTTTAATAGCATTGCCATTGATGGTCATCTATCGGGGCGGTAACTCAAAGGCTCGTAATCCAAAGATTCAGAATATGCTCCGTATGATTGGCTTTGGTGAGAACGTAGGCTCTGGATTCCCCAAAATAATTGCTGCATGGAAGGAAACGAACTGGGGCGAACCACAACTGCTGAACAAACTGGATGTTGACGAAGTGGAACTGGTGCTGCCTGTGCCATCGGTTAAGTCAAGCACGACCGAGTTGTCTAATGAGTTATCCATAGAGTTGCCTGAAGGGTTGTCTATAAGGTTATCTAAAGAGTTGTCTAAAGGGTTATCTGAAACTGCTGCTAACATATATAAGATGATATATGCAGATAATTATATCACAAGAAGTGATATTGCGAATAGAATCGGAATATCTGTAACAGCAGTCCAAAAGCATATCAATAAACTTAAATCATTGAGATTCATTGACCGTGA
>Ga0310786_10003775_pt1 | contig 21688 bp, 19 predicted proteins | sample AusTroGonzalo_MG_FD_203881 | JGI IMG/M metagenome (GOLD analysis project Ga0310786, IMG submission 203881) | Bovine rumen microbial communities from tropical cattle in Woodstock, Queensland, Australia - Gonzalo_03 (v2) (version 2) | ecosystem: Host-associated > Mammals > Digestive system >...
AACCGATTAACTGAAAGGAAAGAACATGGAAGTAATTCTTATTCAAGACCTGGCTAATCTGGGTTTCAAGAACGACATCGTAAAAGTACGTGACGGCTACGGACGCAACTACCTGCTGCCGCAGAAGATTGCCATCATCGCCAACGAGAGCAACAAGAAGCAACTGGCAGAGAACCTGAAACAACAGGCTCACAAGGCTGCCAAGATCCTGGCCGACGCCGAGGCACTTGCAGCTAAACTGGCAGAGACCGTAATCGAAGTAAAAGTAAAAGCCAACGAGGACGGTAAGATCTTCGGTACAGTAACCACCCAAAACATCTCTGACGCTCTGAAGGCACAAGAGATCATCATCGACAAGAAGGTGATCACCATCGCCGAGCCGATCAAAGAGGTAGGTGAGCATACCGCACAGGCTCGTCTGCACCGCGAGGTAAAGGCTGAGATCAAACTCAACGTAGTTGCTGAAGAAGTTAAGTAATTAAAAATTAAAAATTAAAAATTACGAATTTATGAAAGCTGGAATTCATCCCGATAACTACCGCGTAGTAGTTTTCAAAGATATGTCTGACGGTACTCAGTTCTTCAGCCGCTCTACAGCCGCTACCAAGGACACGATCGAGATTGACGGCGTTAAGTATCCGCTGATCAAGCTTGAGATCTCGAACACGAGTCACCCGTTCTACACCGGTAAATCGAAACTGGTGGACACCGCAGGTCGTGTGGACAAGTTCATGTCCCGCTACGGCAATCGTACTCGCAAGTAATGCGAATCAGAATAAGGGCGGGCAACTATGCTCGCCCTTATTGTTTAGATTAAGAATTAAAAATCAAGAAATAATCATATCATGCAAAACACCCTTCTATGGCGCGCCTTAGGCCGCAACTTATTTCTATCGATCGTAATGTTCGCAGTGATCTTCGGTCTGCTCTGGCTTGCCGAACAGTTTGTCTTGGAGCCCGGCACGCTGCTGAAATGGACAGACGCAGCGTGGTGCGTCGGAATACCGGCCTCCATCATCGGCGTGGCGTATATCTTGACCATCCGCGACCCGCAGAACTACACGGGTTTCTTCGCAGGTATAGTGATGTCAGCACTGCTCGGCGTGCAGTTTACGCTGCAAGGCAGCTATGACGGCACCTTCCTCTATTTCTTCGTCTTCATCCCGTTCCAGATGATGAGTATCTACAAATGGAGCCGGAAGAAAGATGACGGCGGAGCAAGCTTTGAGCCGAAATTTCTGGACATCCCGCGTTTCTGGCTGTCGATAGGTATCGGTCTGGCTATTACCGCCGGTGATTATTTCATCCAGACCTTTGTGATGGCAGGCGACGGTCTGCTGGACCAGGTGGCACTCAAGTTGTGCAACGGTCTGATGGTGGCATCTTCGTTCCTGGCTAACTACTGGCTGATCTACCGCAAGAACGACTCGTGGCTCTACTGGTTCATCTATAGCGTGGCAGGTATCGTGCTGTTCATCCTCCTGGGCAACATCTTCTCGATCGTGCTCTTCAGCTTCTTCCTCGTGATCAACTCGATGGCCGGTATAGCATGGATCAAGAACACCAAGCCGGAGTACTACTTCTGGGCAGCACCGTTCTTGAAGAAATAAGAATTAAAAATTAAGAATTAACTTGTTGTGGTGAAACGTAAAGCGGATACCATATTGAAAGTGGCGGAGCCGATGGCTCTGATGGATTTTCTGCTCGGCAAGATGGGCGGCATGGCGCGTTCGTCGGTGAAGCAGCTGCTTGGCCAGCGTCGCGTGAAAGTAGGCAACGCCGTTCAGACACGCCACGACTATATGCTGAAGGCGGGCGACACGGTGACCGTGTCGTCCGGCCGCGGCAACAGTCAGCTGACTCATCCGAAGCTGAAGATCGTGTATGAGGACGACGACCTGATAGTGGTGAACAAGCAGCCGGGTCTGCTGACAGTGGCGGCTACACCGGGTAGCAGCGAGACGACAGCCTTCAGCATCCTACGTGCGTACGTGAAGAAACAGGACGCACGCGCGGGCATATACGTGGTGCATCGGTTGGATCGTGAGACCAGTGGTCTGCTGGTGTTTGCCCGTTCGCAGGAACTGCAGCAATATATGCGTCAATACTGGCGCGATCTGGTAACAGAGCGGACGTATATAGCAGTGGCGGAAGGAGAGCTGACGCCGCGTGAGGGGCAGATAAAGAGTTGGTTCACCGAGGATAACCGCCATGCGATGATGTATTCCTCGCCCGTGGATGACGGTGGCGATCTGGCGATAACGAACTATAAGACGCTGCGTGTCTCAGAAAGCCATCAGCCCTATTCGTTAGTAGAGCTGCACCTGGAGACAGGAAGAACGAATCAGATACGTGTTCATCTGGCGAGCAAAGGTTGTCCGGTGGTAGGCGACAGAAAATATGGTCATGGCAATCAGTCGAGTCCGATAGACCGTCTCTGTCTGCATGCCAAAGTGCTGGCATTCATTCACCCGGCAACAGAAAAGACGATTCGTTTTGAATCGCCTGTTCCGAAAGAGTTTAATATCCTGCTCGCTGAGCGAGGATAACAATTCAGCCTATTTCCTAATCTGGAAGGGGAACGAACCAATCAGGTTGTTCTCACAGAAGAAATCGATGGTGTAGTAGCCATGGAGCACTTCTGTGTTCATCGTCTGGTAGACGGTGCCCGAGTAGGGTTCGCCGCTATATTCTATCTGCGTGGCGATGGAATAGGGGATGTCCGTGTTCTCGAAGGGGAAGAGTCCGTCTCCCACGAACAGTTCGCCGTTGGGATCGGTGATGCGGACATACAGGTCCTTGATGCCCGGCGTGCATGTGATATTACGCGCGATAGTGTAGTCGAACTGCAGTTTGCGTATCTGGCTGACTATTTTCGTCTTGTGGTCGCGTTTGTTGAGCGGCGTCATCTGGCATGTCGTCACCTCGAGCATCGCGGCGCGTGTGACGGTCTCGGTCAGCTGGGCGTTGGCCGAAGTCAGTTGGCTGTTCTGCTCCTTGACTTGCGCATTCTCCTGGCGCACGAGTATGTTCTCTTCGGTGAGGCGTGCGTTGGTGGCGTTGAGGCTGTCTATCTGGCGAACATAGTCCTGCATGACGGTGCGGACGGTGGCCAGTTCTTTCTTCAGCTCGGCAATCTTACGAGCGTTAGATGCCTTGGTCTGGCGCAGTTCTTCCAGCAGGTCCTGTACGCGTTGTTGCTCACGGCTAAGCAGGTCCTGCAGGCTGTCGTTGCGGATGTCCAGGCTCTGGTAGCCATCGAACTGGATAGCCAGATCTTCGTACTCTTCCTGCAGTTCCTCTTTCTCTATCTCCATCTGCTCCACCAGTTCGGTCATCTGCTGGCGTTGCGTCAGGAAAAGGTAAGTAAGCCCGCCGATGACGGCCAGCAGGAAGATGATCAGGAGCACCACCAGGGTGCGTCCGGAGGAATGTTTTTTCTTATCTGTCATAGTAATGGAATCACTTTTTCAAGTTGGTTGGAACGTGAACCTTTCAGCAGGATCGTCTGTTGGTTGAGGGGATGTGCCTGCAGGTAGGTGCAGAGTGCGTCAACGTCGTCGAAGATAGGATAGGGTGCTGTTGTCTCGCGGTATTCGCAGCCGACCAGCAGCACTGTGTCTGCTTTGCGCTCCAGCAGCATGTTGACGATGTTCTGATGCTCAAGATGCGAATACTCGCCGAGTTCGCGCATGGCGCCGAGGATGTAACAATCGGATTTATGATTTATGATTTCAGATTTATGATTTGAGAAGGCCTCGATAGCGGCTTGCATGGAGGTGGGGTTGGCATTGTAGGCATCCACCACAACTGTATTGTGCTCCGTCTGCATGAGTTGCGAGCGGTTGTTGCTGGGCACGTAGGCGCGGATAGCCGCCAGGGCGTCTTCTTCCGACACGCCGAAGAACTTGCCTACGCAGATGGCAGCGGAGACGTTCTCCGCATTGTAGTTGCCGACGAGGTGGGTGCCTTCGGGCATGGCGCCTGTGTTGTAACACAGGCAATTGGTGATTGGTGAGTGCTGATGGGTGATAGTCTCTTCCAGCATCTTCTCCAGATAGGGGTTGTCGGCGTTGCGGAAGATGATGCCATTGTGTGCAACGATGTAGTCGTACAGTTCCGCCTTGGTGCGCATCACTCCTTCGAACGAGCCGAAGCCTTGCAGGTGTGCGCGACCGACGTTGGTGATGAGTCCGTAGTCAGGTTCGGCTATCTCCACAAGTTCGCGGATGTCTCCCGGGTGGGAGGCTCCCATCTCAACGATAGCCATCTTGTGCGCGCGTGTCAGTTGTAATAAGGTAAGAGGTACGCCCAGGGAGTTGTTGTAGTTGCCTTGCGTGTAGTGCAGGTTATACTTGGTGCTGAGCACCGCCGCGCAAAGCTCTTTGGTCGTTGTCTTGCCGTTGGTGCCGGTGATGCCCAAGATAGGCAGTCCCAGTTCGCGCCGCCAAGCGCGGGCAAGGTCTTGTAGTTCCTTGAGGGCGTTCTCGCCGCTGATGATATACGCAGCGCCGGCAGCCTTGGCTTGCTCTACGAAGTCGTTGCCGTCGAAGTGTTTGCCCTTGAGTGCCACAAAGATGCAGCCGGGGACTACCCGGCGGCTATCGGTGGTGACGTTCAGTGCGTCTTTATCTTTAATTAGGAAGCTCCAGTCCATTCGTTGCCAATTTTGCGGGTGCAAAATTACTGCTTTTTTTCGATATATGCAAGCATTGAAGCGATTTTTTAGCCGGCAGAGTTTGGAATTATCTGCGAATCACACACTAATCACGCAATAATCACCCAATAATCACCCAATAGACCTTCCTTGCAGGCCCTATATTTAGAGGGTGGGCGAGGATTTTATGGTTGGGAACAACTCAAATTCCCCCAAAGAAGTCATAAAAAAAACAAGCCCGGCCAAATGGTTGGGCTTGTTTTGAAAATAGGGATTAGAGTTGCTCGTCCGTTGTTGCGCCGGGATCAATGGGAGCGAACGAACCGCCGCCTCCACCACCACTAACGCAGAGCGTTTGAACCATTGCCATCTCCGTTACATCAACGGATGGCTGAATATACATATTTTTTTTCATAATGGTGTTCTCCTTATTTAATGATTTGACCTTGTGCGTTGTACACTTTACCATTTTTGATGATGAGCAACTGACCGTTGCGCAGGATCTTGGTGCATGGTATATTATCACTTTGTACATTCTCTACGCCCTCAGTCGCTTCCTCATGTTTGAATAAGTAGCGCGGAGCCAAGCTGAGTCCGGAAGGAAGAATCATATAGGCTTTGTGTGCGCCCAGGGTAGTACCTGTATAACGGTACATACCCATACCTACCTGGAGGTTGCCTCCAACACTGGCTTGTTTACCGAGCACATAAACCTTGTCAGCATTAGCGCCCAGATCCGTTCTCAGCAAATCTACATCCGTACCAACCAGGTCGTTCTCACCATCATAGAGAGGCGCGGAGTTGCCCATAGGAATCAAGCGATAGGTCGGTGTCTCCGATTCGAGTACCACTGCGGTTCCGCGAGGCAGAATCATTCCGTCGAATGCAACAGGACGCAGGATGAAATCGCTACCATCCACATAACCCGCATGTGCCCAAACGCTCGGCGGCATCAAGTAGTCGGTCTGACTATCGTAGAAGGTGCGGTAGTAGCGTCCCACATGATGCGGGTCTTGTGATGCTGTAACATCAATATCCAGGAGTTCGCCTTCCACCATGCAGCTTGCCCAAGCGGGAGCCCATGCCTGATATGCGGCCAATTTGCCCATAGGAACACAGATCTTGGTGTTGTTGCTGGCCGCTGTCGCGAATTCATCACCTACATTACCATCCGCCCAGGTAATACCTGTCAAATCGTTCCACAAGAACTGTACGTTCGTTACACCAGTACAGCCCGAGAAGGCACCGGTTTCGATAGTCTTCACAGCCTGCGGGATCAATACGAAATCGATGAGCGTAGCATCCTTGTATGCATCAGCGCCGATAACTGCAACGTCATAGTCCTGATTCATATATCTTACTTCCTCAGGAATGGAGAGTCTGCCTGAAAGCGTACGAGGATAGAGATCATTCACCGTGTACGGGAGTACTTTCGCCTCATGTTCCGGAGAAACGGCTGCAACTGCATACAAGTTGGTAGTCATCTGGTTGCTCCAGAAGAATACTTCTCCGAGAGCAGGTTCTCCAAATATTAAATAGATCTTATCTGCCAGTGCGGACCAACCGTCTGCTGCTTTATATCTGTCGGCAACGTACTCGCTCAATACATTGTAGTGATTTACGCGGTTGTCACCCTCGAAGACGTTACTACCCAGCTCAGGAGGCAGGTTGGTCTCGCATTCGAAGATATGCATCAGTCGGCAGTTCTTAAATGCCTCATCGCCGATAGACTCAAGAACCGTGCTGTATACAGTTACCTCGTCCATACGGTAGCAACCTTCAAAGGCGTGTGCTCCGATGCGGGCAACGTTAGCACCGATATAGGCATTAGGCAGATCAACGTTATTCTTAAACGCATTGTCTGCAATCTCGGTAACATAATACGTTTCATTTTCGTATTCCACGGATGCAGGGACTTGCAGCGTATGACTGATGGTTTGTACAGGCATCTTCGCTGTATGTGCACCGGTGATTTCGTACCACTGGTCGTAGATGCCAAAGAATTTCGTGCCTACATAAGGAGCTGGAGCAGGGTCATAGAAGAACTCAATAGACGAGATATTATTAATGTCTATGTCTCCCGAGAGAGTTACCTGCTCAGCCGGCATGCCCATCCATATAAGGGTTCCTGTAGTACTATTATACGTCCAATCAGCCGGAAGATTAGAAGGAGTGGTATATGCAGAACCTGTAATGACGATACCGGTGAAATCTCCGACGATGGATTGGAATGTCAGTTCTCCATTATCCACTAACTTAATACTTCCATTTTGGAAGTAACTATAACCGGAATTGCCGGTTCTTTCCAGAGAAGTAATGACATTCTTGATGACACGTGTGGTTTGAACTTCATTTAAGCCGGTACAATATAACTCTACCAAGTTCACTTGACGCCACTGCCATTCAAAGCTCGGACCGGTAGGCATATTCGGATCAGCCGGAGCAGTGCTCGGATCAACGGAGAATTCAATGGAAATAACATTACAGAGTATATATCCGGAGAGGGAAACCTCAGCAGCAGGAGTATCTTCCCATGTCAAGGTACCTGCAACTTCATCCAACGTCCAACCGATCGGGAAATCATAAATAGTATACGATTCGGTATTATCGAATGCAAGGACGATATCGGTGATATCTCCGACAGAGGACGTGAACATCAGTTCTCCGTTGTTTTGTAATCTTATTACACTATTATCAACGTAGCAGTAACCATCGTTTGTTTTCATGATAGAGGGCGTAATACCATCTATTTCAGTGCCGGGCACAACAGTATTGAGGCTGCCGCCATACAATGAAATGGTTGCCAGCTCTGTTGCATCCCATGTGATATCTGCAGTAGGAACCGAAGCAGCAGAAACAAACGTAAACACGATAGATGTAATGTTGCTAAGATATATATTATCCAAAACAACCGAGTTAGCAGGAGTGCCGGCCCATGTTAAAGTATGTTCTGTACCATTCCATACCCATTCACCGGAACTACTGCCGTAGCTAGTGGTGTTGATAACAATGCTCTGGAACTGACCTAATTCGGTAGAGAAAGTAAGTGTTCCGCCATTCTCCAAGTCAATACAATAGTTGTTATTGTCACTGAAACTTGCATAAGAGTCATCAATCATAGCAGAGATGGTTGCTACGATGCCTTTGAAATTCTTAACTGTTTCACTATAATGGTTGTCGTAATATTCACTATAGTATCCATTGAAATTGTAGTGCGTATATTGTGAGAGGTCGATACTTGCTAATTCTGCATCATTCACAAAATCCCATGTAATCGGATCTTGGTCAACCGGGTCAGCCGGAGCAGCGGAAGTAACCACGGTAAACTCGACAGAATACACATTGAAATCCATGTTTCCTGAAAGTGTAACCTGACTGGAAGCCGCACCGGTCCATGTTAAGGTAGTTGCCTCAGAGTCATAGGTCCAACCGGCTGGAAGACTATAAGGAGAAGTGTATATATTATCGCTTGTGATTACAATACCGGAGATATTTCCGACAGAAGATGTGAATGTGATCTCTCCACAATCATTAGTCATCCACAGGTCTCTGTTATTAAATGAGCAGTTGCCGCCGGTATCTAATCTCCTGAGCGATGCAGTAATACCATCAATAGCAGATGTTGTTTGAACATCATCTACGTTCTCGCAATTCAGAGAAATCGAGCTTACTTCTTCTGTGTCCCACGTAACAGTTGTTATAGTTACAACCGGAGCCGGTTCCTCTTCAGCTTCAAGGGTAAACACGATGGATGTATTTTGTCCAAAATAGATTCCATCGGAGGAGCCGTCGCATGCCAGTACTACGGACTCTGCGGGTTCTTCTCCGCTCCATTCAAGAGTGTATTTCGAATCATTCCATGTCCAGCCGGAACCTGCTGCCAGATGTGAATAGCTTGCATATCCGCCACAGGAGATAGAAATGCCTTTCAATTTACCGGATGTAGGTGCAAAAGTGAGCGTTCCGCCATCATGGATAGAGATAGCACATCCGTATTCATTGGTACTAAATACGGCATAATCTCCGGACGCCGGGGAACTGGCTGTGACGGAGATACCTTTAACCGTCTGAGAAGAAGTCTCACCTTCACTTATAGCAACGAGATTGACACTTTCAACGTCTGTCTGATACCATGTAATCCATACCGGTTTTTCATCAATGAGGCTTGCATAACTTGTCCATGCGGCCTTGTATGCATCCACACTTGCAGCGGGTACATAGATATGCTCTAATGTAGAAACATTGCTGAAGGGGTCTTCATAAGCCCCGAAAGATACCGGAGTGGTCGCATTAATGATAAAAGTAGTGAGGGCGGTATAATCAAACGATTGATTTCCCAAATAGGTAATCGTAGAGGGAAGCGTTGCTGTTTGTAAACTACTACCAAAAAATGCAGTTTCGTTAATGTCCGTAACACCTTCCTCTATCGTAACAGAAGTGATGCCTACGTTGACAAACGCCTTTGTACCAATGGTTGTAACCGTGTAGTCAGAGACACCGTCATTAACTGTTCCGGGGATAGTAATATCGCCGGTAAGTTCATAACTGGTCCACTCACCCGAACCTGGGAGTTTAATCAAAGTGGCAACATTGTACGAATCATCCAGTTCGTACCAAAAATCGCCAATTTGTTGTTGAGTGATCGTTGCCCATGTGCTGAGAGATAGCGCCATGAGGGCAATCAAAAAAGTAAATTTTCTCATAAATTCTGAGATTTTGTTTATATATAAATAGTTGTTTGTTATTCGGTTAAGTATAATTGCAAACCTTTGCGACCGCAAAGGTACAACAAATTATCCAAATAAGCAAATAAAATATTACTTTTTACAAGTATTATTGCTATTTTTCTCATATTATATGTTTTATTTTGTGTATGTAGAATCTTTGCAATTCCATAAGGCATATAAAATAAGGAACACGCATGTGTGCGCGTTCCTTATTTATTTAGTATGGATGTCAGCTGTTATTTCTTATTCGGCAGCTCCAGTCCATAACCTTTGCGCCGGTCTTCCACTTTGAGTGCGAGGCTCAGCAGGAAGGCGAGTACGCCGAAGCTGGCGAAGACGATCATGGGCACGAGATAGCCGTTGGTGGCTACACGGAGTTTGCCGATAAGCAGAGGAACCAGGCAGAGGCCGATATTCTGCACCCAGAAGATGAGGCAGTAGGCCGAACCCAGCACTTTCTCATCAATGATCTTCGGTACGCTGGGCCACATGGATGCCGGTACGAGCGAGAAGCTCACGCCCAGCACGAGGATGGTGATCAGAGCCAACAACTTGCTCGGATACATCGGCAGTACAAACGCAAACACGCTATGGCAGACGATCATGATGACCGCACCGAGCAGCATCATCGAAGCACCCTTGCCCTTATAGTCGATGAACGCACCGAGGAAGGGCGTGAGTACCATCGCCAGGATGGGGAACCAGCGGAAGAGGTCGGACGCCTCGGCTGCCGTGATATTAGGAATCGTCTCCTCCAGGAAGTTGGTGGCAAAACGCTGGAAGGGGAAGATAGCCGAATAGTAGAGTACGCAGAGCAGGGCTACGATCCAGAACATCTTGGATGTGAGAATCTGCTTGAGGTCGCTCACGTGGAACTCCTCCTCAGGATCACTCTCCGAGGTGGCTTCTCCGATAGCGACGAGCTGATGGTCAAACTTCGTATCCATGATGGTGAAGACGAAGAAATTCAAGAGACCGACAACGAGCAGCAGCGAGGCGAAGAGCAGCGGAGCCGTTACGGAGTTGGTGCCGTTGATTCCGAAATGTTCGCTGATCATGGGCGAGAACCAGAAGGCACCGAACACGCCAAGGCGTGCGATAGCCATCTCCAGTCCCATCGCCAAGGCCATCTCTTTGCCCTTGAACCATTTGGCGAGAATCTTGCTTACCGTGGTGCCGGCCATCTCGCATCCGCAGCCGAAGATCATGAAGCCGAACATCGCCAACTTGGCGCTACCCGGCATCGACGGCCACCAGGCATTGAGCCACTCTACGGTGTTGGCCTCGGTCCAGGAGATGCCCCAATATTTGATGGCAGCACCGATCACCATGAGGCTGGCCGAGAGCAGGCCCGTGAAGCGGACGCCCATCTTGTCGAGGATGATACCCGCCAGGATGAGAAAACCGAACACGTTGAGCAGGAACTCACCGGCAGCGTAGGTGCCGAAGATACCTTGGTCCCAACCGAGTGTCCTGTCCAGCAGGGACGCCAGCGGCGACAGGATGTCTACGAACATATATGCGAAGAACATCATGGATGCCACCAGCACCAACACGGTCCAACGCGCAGCTGCACTATCGCGCAGCGTCTTTTGTATCTTTTCTACCATAAGTGTAGGAATATTTAGCTTTCCGTTTTAGCCACTCCGCCTTTTTCTTCTCGTATTCGGCGTAGTGGGACTCCAAATAGCCATCAGCCATAAAATGACCAATTACCAATAACCAATTACCAATTACTTGATGCCCAGCTCTTTCTTCACAGCCGGAGTAACATCCAAAGCATCGTTGCCGATGTGTACCATCGCCTGGCTGTCGAAGATATACGTGTAGTTCTCGCGTTCGCCTACGGCCTTGATCGCTTTGGCCATCTTCTCGTGTACGGGAGTCAGTAGTTCTTGCTGCTTCTTCTGGATGTCCTGCTCAGCCGTCTGATAGAAGAGTTGGATGCGTTGTTGCATCTCCTGCAGTTCCTGCTGACGGATCTGCTTGATGGCGTCTGCCATGGTGGCTTCCTGAGCCTGATAGTCCTGTACTTTCTTCTGAAGTTCCTCGTTCATCGAAGCCAGTTGGTTCTCATATTGCGACTGGATGGTATCCATCTTCAGTTTAATCTGAGCCACCTCAGGCATTTGCGTGAAGAGTTCTTGGGTGTTGATGTGACCGAATTTCTGTGCGCTGATAGCCATCGGCAGGATCAGCATCATTGCGATAATAATCTTTTTCATTTCTATTAACTTTTAATTTATTGTTATTAATCTTATTTGGCACCAAGTTTCTGCAGCACTTGGTCGGATATATCCAGTTTGGATGACATATAGAGCAGAGCCGGGTCAGCCGAACGGTCTTTGACGATATCGATGCGCTTGGCGTCCGCCAGTTCCTGGATGGCGTTGTAGATCTCGTCTTGGATAGGCTTGATCAGCGCTTCGCGCTTCTTGTATAGTTCGCCTTCTTGTCCGAAGTACTTGCGCTTCAGTTCCAATACGTCTTGTTCTTTCTTGACGATGGCCTCTTCGCGTTCACGACGCATCGCGTCGCTCAGGAAGATCTGCTCGGTCTGATAGTTGGTAGCCATTACGCGGGCCTCCTGTGCAGCCGCATCTATCTCTTTCTGCCAGCGGCGCGAGAGGAGCGTCAACTGTTCGTTGGCCTGTTCATATTGCGGCAGATTTTTCAGGATATACGTCATATCCACATAGGCAATCGACTGATCCTTTGCAAAACCTGTGCCAAAACATAAAGTGCAGGCAACACATAAAATAATGAGTCGTTTCATATTAGTCATTCTTCTTTCAGTGAACAGAGTTCACGGTCTTTTATAGTTCTTGTCCGAGTACGAAGTGGAACTGACTGCCACCGTACTGACTGCTTCCGTTGATAGCATCAAATCCCCATCCCCAGTCGACACCCAGCAGACCGAACATCGGCAGGAAGAAACGCACGCCGACACCGGCCGAACGCTTCAGGTCGAAGGGATTATAGTCACGGATATCGGCGAAGCAGTTACCCGCCTCTACGAACGCCAGTGCCCAGATCGTGGCCGACTGGTTGAGCGTGATAGGATAGCGCAGCTCCATCGTGAACTTATTGTATAGATAACCCACGTTACGGCGGGTCTGCAGGTCGTACGGAGTGAGTGAACCGGCGCTATAACCACGCATCGAGACGTAGGTGGTGGAATAGCTGCTGCCGTAGCCGGACATACCGTCGCCACCCATGTAGAAGGTCTCAAACGGCGATTTGGCATTCTGGTTGTAATGGCCCAGATAGCCGAACTCGGCACGTGTCATCAGCACCAGCTTGCTGTCGCGTGTGAGCGGCGAGAACACCTTGCCCGAGAACGTCCACTTGTAGTACTCGATCATGTGGTATTTCTCGTTGTTGGTCAGCTGCGAGTAGTCGCGTCCGTCAAACAGCGACCAGGGCGGTGTGAGTTTCAGGCCGAGGACGAACTGCGAACCGCGGCGGGTGTAGATGGGGTTGTCGATGGACGAACGCGAGAGGGTGAGTCCCAGACTCAGGTCATGCGACGTACCGTCGGTGATGAGCAGATAAGCCCAGTCCTTCATCATATAGAGGCGATAACCCAGTTCGATGTCGAAGCGGAAATAGTCGTCCGGCCAGTTCAGACGCCTACCGTAGCCGATGGAGAAACCGATGATACGCTGGTACTTGTCCTTGTCCGCCTCGGTCTCGGCCAGCTGCTGATAGTAGTTGGTGTTGCCCGAGTAGTAATAATAGCTGGAGTAGTTGTTATACAGGTTCTGGTAGGCACGTTGGTAACGCGACGAGTAACCGGTCTGGTTGACGAAGTAGAAGCTTGCACTCAGACTGTTCGGACGCTTGCCACCCAGCCACGGCTCGAGGAACGAGAGCGACACCATCGTATAGTAGATACCGTTGGTGCGCAGGTTGATGGAGAAGGTCTGTCCTTCGCCTTGCGGCACGATGCGGTACGACTTCTTGTTGAAGAGGTTCTGGATGGCGAAGTTGGTGAACTTCAGTCCCAGCGAACCGGTGATACCTGTTGCGCCCCAACCCAGCGAGAACTCGATCTGGTCGCTCGATTTGGTCACCAGGTTGTAGGTGATGTCCACCGTTCCGTCTTCGGGGTTGGGCTGGATGTCCGGTGTCAGTTTCTCCGGATCGAAATGGCCCATCTGCGCCAGCTCACGCAGCGAACGCATGATGTCCGATTGCGAATAGAGTTGTCCGGGCTTGGTGCTCAGCTCGCGGCGCACGACGTGCTCGTACACACGTTCGTTACCCACTATCTTGATCTCGTTGATCGTGGCAGGTTTACCCTCGTAGATACGCATCTCGAAGTCGATGGAGTCGTTCTCCACGTTCACCTCCACGGGATCGATGTTGAAGAACAGGTAGCCGCGGTCCTGATAGAGTTTGCTCACGGCATCGTCGTCACCTGTCAGTCGGTCGTTCAGGGTCTTGAGGTTGTAGACATCTCCGGGCTTGATACCCAGCACGGCATCCAGATAGTCGTAGGGATAGAGGGTGTTACCCACCCACTTGATCGAACGGACGTAATATTTGTCGCCCTCGCTGATGGTCATGTGGATATCTACGCGTCGCGGGTCATCGGGGTTGGTCACGACACTGTCGGCTACGATATGTGCGTCGCGGTAACCGTACTCGTTGTATTTCTCGATGACGGCTATCTTGTCTTTCTCATACTCTTCGGTCACGAATTTCTTGGTGCGGAAGAGGTTGATGATGTCGTTGTCGTTGGTCTTCTTCATCGCCTTGTTGATCTGGCGGTGCGTCAGGGCCTTGTTGCCGGTGATGTATATCTTGCCTACTTTGGTCTTGGCTTTCTTATCCACGGCGATGAGCACGCGTACGTAGCTCGGATGGTCGGGGTCGGTACGTTGGATCACGTTCACCTCTGAGTTGTGGAAGCCTTTCTCGGCCAGGTATTTCTTGATGACCGTCTTGGCATGATCCTCCAGGTTAGGCGTCATCTGGCTTCCCTGTCGGATACCTACTTTCACTTCTACATCCTCCCGTTCGCTCTTCTTGAGTCCTTCGTATTTCACTTCACTCACACGAGGCCGTTGCTCCAGTGCGATGACGAGCCAGATCTTGTTGCCCTCTATCTTCTTAGCCTTGATCTTGACGCTGGAGAACAGTCCTTGCTTCCAGAAGCGTTTGACAGCCTTGGTGATCTGATCGCCCGGCACCTCTATCTTGTCTCCCACAGCGAGGCCGGAGAAACCGATGAGGACGAAGTCGTCATACGTATCAGCACCTTCCACCTCAATGGAAGCTATCTCATACGTCTTGCGTGAGTTGAGCGTGTATTCTATATCCTGTGCCTGCAACGTCGTGCACCACAGCAGTAGGAGAATGATTATTTTACTGAATCTGTTCACTTGTCTTTCCAAATCTACGTTCGCGTTTCTGATAATCTACGATGGCTTTGTATAGTTCTTCCTCGTCAAACTCCGGCCAGAGTCGGTCGGTGAAATAGAGTTCGCTGTAGGCCAGTTGCCATAACAAGAAATTGCTGATGCGGTATTCGCCGCTGGTGCGGATGAGCAGGTCGGGATCGGGCATGTCTGCCGTGGTCATGAGTCGGCTCACGTACTCCTCGTCGATCTCTTCGGCCCGCAGTTGTCCTGCCTGTGCCAGGCGTACGGCCTGCTGCATGGCTTGGGTGATCTCCCAGCGGGCGGAGTAGCTCAGTGCCAGCACCATCGTCAGGCCGGTGTTGCCGCTCGTCTGCTCGATGCAGGCGAGGAACTTGGTGCGGGCCTGATCCGGCAGACGACTCAGGTCACCTATGGTCTGCAGACGTACGTTGTTCTTCATCAGCGTCGGCGTCTCTTTGGCTATCGTGTCCACCAGCAGGGTCATCAGTGCATCCACTTCCTCTTTCGGACGGTTCCAGTTCTCGGTAGAGAAGGTGTAGAGCGTCAGATAGCGGATACCCAATCGGGTGGCGGCCACGGTGATGTTGTGTACGGTCTCGACACCTTGCCGATGACCGAACATGCGCGCCAGACCTTGCCGTTTAGCCCACCGGCCGTTGCCGTCCATGATGATGGCAATATGCCGCGGCAGACGCTTGGGGTCTATTTGTTCTTGATATGTCATATTCGTTATTCTGTATTGCAAATCCTACATTTCTTCGGCGACGGGATGAACTCAAACACCAGTCCGACGGTCACCATACCCGTCAGGTCGCAGTTCATCCAGTTGCTGCCGTTTTGGCCGGTACGATCGTTGAAGTAGGTGCGGTTCTCCAGGTCGTCCGACATATATATGTTGTGCTGCCAGGCGATGTTGAGCCCGCAGCGCTCATGAAATCTCCATTTGAAGCCGATGCCGATGGGTATGTATGCCATCGCCTTGTCGAAGTTGGCGTTTTTGTATCCCTCTGCACCGTAGATACCTACACCGATACCCATGAAGATATAAGGCGTATAGGGTTTGATGCGTTTGTCATATTTGGTGGCGTCGCCGAAGCGGAAGAAATTGAACTCCGCGGCCACGTCCAGGTTGATCAGCAGGTTCTGCCATTTGCTATCGAGCCGGCGGGACTGTTGTCCGCTCACGAACTCATATTCGTTGCCGGTGATACGTTGTGCCATGCCGCTAATGTGTACGGCCCAACGCTGGGTGAACTTATAGCGCAACTGCATTCCGTACGCTTCACGCGGGTTGGTGAAGATATGCGGTGTTGCCTCGCCCACATAGTAGCCACAACCGGCCTGCACGCCTATTTCCATCAGGTACGGACGTTTGGCTTGTGCCGCGGCTGTCAGGCTCAGGCATAGCAGAGCCAGCAGGCTGTATGTTCTCAGTGTCTTATGCATTGTTCTTTATCAGCAGACGGAATGCGTCCGTCACGCGTTTGACCGGCACCACCTCGATGGTGTAACGCCGGGTGTCTATCTTATGGTCCGCCGGAATCAGGATGCGTCGGAAACCGAGTTTCTGTGCTTCGGCGATGCGCTGTTCGATGCGGGTGACGGGGCGTATCTCGCCGGCCAGACCCACTTCGCCGCACAGGCACGTGCCTGCATCCAGCGCTATATCCATGTTGCTGCTCAGCACGGCGGCCAGCACCGCCAGGTCGATAGCCGGGTCTTGCACGCGCAGGCCGCCGGCAATATTGAGGAACACATCTTTCTGCAGCAGTTTAAATCCGATGCGCTTCTCCAGCACGGCCAGCAGCATGTTGAGTCGTCGTCCGTCAAAACCGGTGGACGAACGCTGCGGCGTACCGTAGGCGGCGCTCGAGACCAGGGCTTGCACCTCTATCAGGAACGGTCTCACTCCTTCTACCGCTGCGGCTATGGCGATGCCCGACAGTCCCTCGCGGGCGGTAGAGAGCAACAACTCCGAGGGGTTGCTCACCTCGCGTAGTCCCTCTTGGCGCATCTCGTAGATACCTATCTCCGAGGTGGAGCCGAAACGGTTCTTCTGCGCACGCAGGATGCGGTACATATATTGCTGATCGCCCTCGAACTGCAGCACCGTGTCCACGATATGCTCCAGCACTTTCGGTCCGGCCAGTGCTCCTTCCTTGTTGATATGACCGATGATGATGAACGGTATGTTACGGGTCTTGGCGAACTCCAGGATACGGGCTGCGCATTCACGCACTTGCGTCAGGCTGCCTATGGTGGCATCTACGGCCTCGGTGCCGATGGTCTGGATCGAGTCGATCACCACCATTTCCGGTTCCAGCTCTTTCACCTGGTCGAGTATCCGCTCCAGTGAGGTCTCCGACGAGATGAAGAGGTTCTCTGCGTTGCCGGCCAGCCGTTCGGCGCGCAACTTGAGTTGGCGCACACTCTCTTCGCCCGAGGCGTAGAAAGTCTTCCGTTCGCCCTGCTGCATCAGTACCTGTAGTGCCAGTGTCGATTTGCCGATGCCCGGTTCGCCGCCCAGCAGCACCAGACTGCCCGGCACCAGTCCGCCACCCAGCACGCGGTTCAACTCGCCGTTGTGCATGTCGATGCGCATCTCCTCTGTGGCCTCCACGTCTTGCAGACGTTTGGGCTGATTGCTGACGGCTGATTTCTGATGGCTGAATGCTGAATGCTGACGGTTCTCAACCACTTCCTCCTCGTACGTCCCCCATTCGCCGCAGACGGGACAGCGACCAAGCATCTGCGGGGCTTTTGCTCCGCAGGACGAACATACATATTGTATCGATGTCTTGGCCATTTTCTCTAAACTCTAAACTCTAAACGCTAAACTCTCCACTAGAAATCAAACGATTTCTTCTCCTCCGCCAGGATCGTGCGTTCGAACACCGGCAGAGCTTCTTCCAGAAACAAGTTGTGATCCTCTACGCGGGCACTGAAATGGCCCAGCAGCAGTTGTCCCACCTCTGCGTCGCGTGCCGTCAGCGCGGCCTCGCGTGCCGTAGAGTGCTTGTATTCACTGCACCGTTCGGTCGTCTCGCTCAGGAAGGTGGACTCGTGGTAGAGCAGATCGACGCCTTGTATCTGTTCCGTCATCTTGGGATTATACTGCGTGTCGGCGCAGTAGGCATAGCGCTTGCGTGTCTCATGATCAAACGAGCCGTCCTCGCGCTGCACGCGGTGGGTCTCGTAGAAGAGGAATCCGCAGGTGGGCACGCTGTGCTTGAGCGGAATCGTCTCCACCCGCACCGTCCGGTCCTCATAGATGAACGCACGCTTGCGGGGGTTGATCGGATGGAAGATGATCTCGTAGGTGCACTCGCCGCAGTAGTACTCCAGCCACGGCCGCATCAGTCGCTCCAGATCCGGATGGGCGTAGATATGCATCGGCTGTGTGCGGTGCAGCATCGAGAGGGTGGACAAGAGACCTATCAGGCCCAGACAGTGGTCGCCGTGCAGGTGGGAGATGAAGATGTTGTAGAGTCGCGCCGTGCGAACGCCCAACTGCTGCATAGTCAGTTGAGCCCCTTCGCCGCAGTCGATCATGAACGTCTTGTCGCACATGTCCAGCAGTTGCGACGAAGGCAGGTTGGTCTTCGTCGGCTTGGCACTGCCGCAGCCTAATATGGTCAGTCTTGCTTGTCTCATTCTTTCACTTGTGCCAGTGCTACGCGTATCTTGTCGCCCAGCGCCGACTTACGTTCGATATGTTCGAGTACGGCCTTGACGAAGCTGTTCGATTCGAACGAACCGCGCACTTCCTCAAAGTCCGCCTCTGCCTGTTCGCGGTCGCCATCCACGCCGAAGCCTGTCTGGCTGTTCAGGTCGAACTCCTTACGGGCATCGTCATATACCATGTGGTCCAACTTGACGACGGCCTCTTGCCACTCGTCTACGGTGCGGCGCACCTGCTCCAGACTCACCTTGTTCAGACTGCAACCCCACACCTGCTCCAGTTTGTCGAGCGCCCAGGTCCATTCGTACGAATAGTAGTTCTCGTGCATCGTCTGCAGTCGTTCGCGGATGTCGCTGAGGGTGATGTTGCCTTTCTCGATGTCGTTCAGCAGTCGTGTCACTTCGCTCTTCGGCGCAATCAGTCCTGCCAGATCCACCCAGTCGCCCAGACCCGTCTGGCTGTCGGGCTTGAGAGCCGCACGTACGTCGCTCATGCTCTTCAGCGTCTTTCCTTCCAGACGGCTGATCAGGCTGTTGCCCAGGAACTTGCGGATACCGATAATATACAGTTCGCGTCCGTGGCGGAGCGAGCTGTTGCGTATCTTGCAGTTCTTATAGCCGTACACCTCGGTGTTCTCGCCGCCCAGGCGTTGCAGTTCGTCCAGCACCTCGCGGCCCTTCCACATCTTCTGCACCGTGTACGGACTGAGCAGGTTGAAGTTGATTTGATCCAGTCGGTCGGGGTCCTTGCGGTTGTCACGCTTCGGCCATTTCTGCGCATCGCGGATGGTACCTACGGTACGCAGGTTGGCGCCGGGCACCAGATAGCTCTCCGAGTTGTTCTCTATCAGGTAGGAGAAAGGCAGGTCACTGGTGTCGGCATGGTGCGTATGACGGCCCATGACGAGACTGAACGCACCTATCTTGCTCGGCCAGAGCAGATAACTGTCGCTCGTGGTCTTTGCGCCGCGCTCGGCTATGCCCTGATGGATCGGACCGAGCTTGTACATGTGGTTACTCTGGTTGCTACCCGAACCGGCGTTCAGGAACGAGAACATACCGGCTATCAGCAACGTACTCTTATGGTGGGTCACGGTGTACGGGCCGGCAAAGATGGCGCAGGCCTCGCCGTGCATGCCCTGGCAGTTGGAGAAGAAGAGGCTCTCGCCGGCGGAGTAGTGCTTGTCGAAGATACATCCTTGTCCTACGAAGCACTTGTCCACCAGGGTGGAGTCGCCTATCTCTACGCCCGACGAGATGATGAAGTCGACGCACTTGACACCGCTGCCCAGTCGTACGGGAGCATAGTCGTTGCTGTTGATCGTACCGTTCTTCAGTCGGCTCACGCCTACCAACTCGGCGTAGTCGCCTATCTTGACGTTCTTGATGCTGCCGCAGTTGAGGATGCGCACGTGGTGACCTATCTCACCCATAGCCGACACTTGCTGTTCGGCGTACTCGTCTATCTGGCGTTCCAACTCACGTATCATCGCCGGACGGTGACGGTAGAGGGTGAGGATATAGGCCAGACTGGCCGACAACTCGTTGAAGATAGGTATCTCGCGTCCGCCGCCTTCGTTCATCACCGGCACACGTACGCCGTTGCCGAAGGTCGTGCGGCCGTCGATGAGGATGGCATTCACGTTCTCGATGCAGGTGTTCGCACCGATGCGGTAGTTGGCGATGTAGTTGTGGATATGAAAGAGGTGGCAGTCGTCACCTATCTCGCAGTTGTGCAGCGTGGCATCGTAGATACCCGTGTGTACACTCAGTCCGCCGGGCAGCACGATCTCGCGGCGGAAAGCACCCATGCGGATGCGGCCGGAGAAATGAGCGTCGCGCACATGCTGTGCGTCAAAAGCCGGAGATACTTCTACCTCGTCCCAGCTCTGCGCCGAACAACCCTGCGCCTCTAGTTGCTTGATCTCTTCGGATGTTAGTTTTCTGTAACTCATACTGAAATTCCATTCCCTTTAGGGAGGGGTTAGGGGTAGGCTCTTTTTAATCATTCAGCAGCATCGGCATCAGCAGCATCAGCACGTCTTCGTTCTCCTCGTTCTCCACGGGCAGGATCAGACCGGCACGTGCGGGATCAGCCAGCTTCAGTTGTACGTCGGCCGAAGCAATCGAGCCGAGGATGTCGATCAGGAACGGAGCCTTGAAGCCGATAGCCATCGGCATACCGTTGTAGTCGCAAGCGATGGTCTCTTCTGCACTCGTCGAGAAGTCGATGTCCTGTGCCGATATCTTGATCTGGTTCTCGCTCAGCGCTAGACGCAGCAGGGCGGTACCGTTGTTAGCGAACACGGCTACGCGCTTGCAGGCGTTCAGCATCGTCTGACGATCTACGGTCACGATGTTCTGGTTGCTCTGCGGGATCACGGCGTTGTAGTTGGGGAAACGACCCTCTATCTGACGGCAGACGATGACGGTCTGGCCGAACTCGAAGCGGGTGTTCTTCTGGCCGAACGCTACGCGTACGTCGTTGTCCTCTTTGCCCAGTACGTTCTTCAAGAGCGAGGCGGGTTTCTTCGGCAGGATGAATCCGGCCTCTGCCTCTGCTTTCACGCTGTGGTTCATATAGCGCACCAGACGGTGAGCGTCGGTGGCTACCATCGTCACGTGGTCGGTGGCCAGGTCGAAGAAGATACCGTTCATCACCGGACGCAGGTCGTCGTCGGCGGTGCAGAAGATGGTCTTCTCGATCGCACTCTGCAGCACGTGGCTCGGCAGACTGATGGCGCGGGCTTCAGCCTCTACGGTCGGCATCTCCGGATACTCGTTGCCGTTGACGCCTACGAACGAATACGTACCGTTTTGGCTTACCATGTTCACGGCGAAGTTCTGCTCGTCGATGGTGAACTGCAGCGGCTGCTCGCTGAACTCACGCAGCGTCTCCAGCAGCAGTTTGGCTGCCGATGCTACCTTACCGCCACCTTCTGCACCTTCCACTTCGATGCTCGTGCGGATGGTGGTCTCGCCGTCCGATGCCGTCAGCGTCAACTGCTGGCCCTTCAGGTCAAACAATACGTCATCCAGGATAGGCAGCGCGTTCTTGTTGGCGATCACGCGGCTTACAGCCTGCAACTGGGAAAACAATTTCGAACTTGATACGTTGAATTTCATAATAGTACTATTTTTGTTGTTAATTTTTTTGTGTCTCTTTCCGTGCCCGTTTCTCCATTACTAATGCACTTGTAATGTATGCGCGTGCGGGCATAACGCGCATTTTA
>Ga0310786_10003776_pt1 | contig 21687 bp, 12 predicted proteins | sample AusTroGonzalo_MG_FD_203881 | JGI IMG/M metagenome (GOLD analysis project Ga0310786, IMG submission 203881) | Bovine rumen microbial communities from tropical cattle in Woodstock, Queensland, Australia - Gonzalo_03 (v2) (version 2) | ecosystem: Host-associated > Mammals > Digestive system >...
CCGACATCCGCATCCTGCCTATCCGTGCTATCCCCGATGGCGACGAATACGACCGCGATGTTGCAGCTGCCTTGAAATACGCTATCGACCACGGCGCACGTGTTATCAACATGAGCTTTGGCAAGCGTATCAGCGAGCACCGCGCCCTGGTAGATAGTCTTCTGGACGAGACCGCGCGCCACGATATTTTACTGGTCAAAGCCAGCGGCAATGACTCCAAGGACGACGACCTGATTACCTTTTATCCTTCGCCTCTGACCACCGACGGTCAGCGCCGCGACAATATGCTCGTCGTCGGAGCTGCCGGTCATGACGGCCGGATGATGAAACTCAGCAACTATGGTCGCCACACCGTGGATGTTCTGGCCCCTGGCGAAGATGTCCGTTCCACGGCACCTGAAGATTCTTGGAGCGTTAACAACGGCACCAGCCTGGCAGCCCCCATTGTGGCAGGTCTGGCAGCCGCCATCCGCGAAGCTAACCCCAAGCTGACAGCCGCCCAGGTGCGCGATATCATCATGCAGACCTCTATACCGCTCGACTCCACACCCATCGCTGCCGGGCGGGTGGATTTGGAGCGCGCCATTGAGGTTGCTAAAGCCCGTAAGCCTTTCGACTTCGATGCCCTGTATCACGACGTCCTTAACAACCACGCTTATGTAACTTGGCTCGACGATGACGATCGTCAGTTTTTCTTCAAGAAAGAGGTGCGCAGTGCCGATGGCACGGTCACCAAGGAGAACTGGCTCGGCGACGCCCGCAAGCAGAAGATGGAACGCGTCGATTCCGTCATGCGCCCCACCCGCAACCGCTACCGCTTCCTTGACCACCACCGCGAGTATTGGAAGCAATACAGCGCCGATAGCCTGTACTACATCTATGCCTACGGACACAATCTCGTACTGGCACACACCATGCGCACCGACAGCGGCCTCGTGACCTGCGACACCGTACCCTTGACCACCGAAGGACAGCAGTTTTATTCCTTCTCCATGAACGGTAATACGATGCGCGGCAACCGCGGCACAGCTTCGCCATTCGGAAAATGGATTGGTAACACCCACAAATACATGGTGGTGCGTGAGGACAAACGCAACGTCCCCACCCTCACCTACGTGGACAACTTAGCCGAGCCGCGCCCCGTAGCCCGCACCATGAAATACTCCATGCCAGGCGACACAGCCGTATCCAAATTCCCCGTCTATCTCTTCGACGCTGAATCCGTCAGCGGAATGCAACTCGATGTCAAGGCCTACGACGACCAGATGATAGACCTGCCTCGTTTCCGTAGCCTTGTCACCTCCGGCAACTATGCCTACTTGATCCGTAAGAGCCGCCCGCAGGACCAGATTGACCTCCTCCGCATCGACCCCGTAAAAGAAGAAGTCCGTGTACTCATCCACGAAGAATGTAAGCCCCACCTCAATGAACAGCTCTTCGGATACCACATCCTCAACGATGGCAAGGATATCCTTTGGTGGGCTGAGCGTGGCGACCGTGGCCAATGGTTCCTCTACGACGGCGAAGGCCGCTTGAAGAATGCGATTACACCACCCTCGATGGTGGCAGGCGAGATAGAGCGCATCGACACCCTCGACCGCAGCATCATCCTTAAGGGCTATGGCTATGAGCGCGAAGCTTCCAATCCCACCTACACTTATTACTACCGCGTTGGCTTCAACGGTAAGGGACTCACGCTACTCACACCGGGCAATGGCGACCACAGCATCACCTGGTCACCCACCGGCCGTTATTTCACCGACACCTACAGCCGCATCGACTATGCCGGTGCCTCTTGCGTCCGCGACCAAAAGGGCAAGCTCATTGCCGACCTCGGCGAAGCTGACGTCTCGGCACTCACAGCCAAAGGCTGGCATCCCGCCCAGCAGATTCAGCTGTTGGCCGCCGACGGTGAGACACCCATCTACGGTGTTGTCTATACGCCCATGAACATGCAAGCCGGCGACCGTCTGCCCATCATCTCCAACCCCTATCCTGGCCCACATACCGACCAGCTGCCTTTGGACTTCACCCTCGACGACAACGGCAACCAGACGCTGGCCGAGGACGGTTTTATCGTCATCAACTACAGCTATCGAGGCAGTAACCCGTGGCGCGGTCGCAAGTTCTACACCTACGGCTACGGCAACCTGCGCGATTATAGCCTCGACGATGACTATGCCGCCATCCGTCAGATAGCAGCCCTCATTCCGCAGGCCGACACCACACGCGTAGGCATCTACGGCCATTCCGGCGGCGGTTTCGTCGCTACGGCAGCCATGCTCACACGTCCCGATTTCTACAAGGTCGGCATCGCCGCCAGCGGCAACCACGACAACAACATCTACCTGAAATGGTGGGGTGAGACGTTCCACGGCATCCGACAGGTCACCGACTCTCTCGGCCATAAGCACTGGAATGCCCACATCCCCACAACCATGGAGCTGGCTCCGAACCTCCAGGGTAACCTGCTGCTTATCCACGGCGACGTCGATAACAACGTCCATCCCGCCAGCACACTACGCATGGCCAACGCCCTCATCAAGGCCGGCAAGCGCTTCGACATGCTGATGATTCCCGGTGCCGACCACGGCCTCGGTGACAAATACTACATGAACACCATCCGTGCCTACTTCCGCGAGCATCTGCTCGGGCAGAAGGTTCCCATTGATTTACTCCAATAGCCATTACCTATGAAGAAAGCGCTATTTATCCTACTTTGTCTCATCCTGCTGCCTCTTGACATGATGGCACAGACCCAGCGTGTGCGCGGCACTGTCACCGATGCCCAGGGCGAACCCCTCATCGGCGTTGCTGTACGCGTGCGCGGAACCCAGAACGGAGCACAGACCGATCTCGACGGCCATTTCGTCATCGACTGCAAGCAGGGCGACATTCTCGACATCACCTTCATCGGCTTCAAACCCGGCACTGCCAAAGTGGGCAAACACGAGGTCTTCGTTACCTTGGAAGAAGATGTCAAGACAATGGAACAAGTGGTTGTCAACGGCTACACTCAGACCGATATCCGCAAGGCCACCGGCTCTGTGGGCATCCTCACGGAAAAAGACCTGAAGGACGCTCCCCTCGCCAACGTAGATATGTTGATGCAGGGTAAGCTGGCCGGTGTCAACGTGCAGGCCGTCAGCGGTCGCCCGGGCGAGAGTGCCAAAGTGCGCATCCGTGGCACCAGCTCCATCACAGGTAACAACGAACCCCTGTGGGTTGTCGATGGTGTGCCTATCCAAAAGAACATCCCCGCCATGGGAAACACCTATATCCGTTCCGGTGACTTCTCGACGCTCTATGCCAACGGCGTGGCCGGCATCCCGCCCCAGAACATCGAGAGCATCACCGTGCTGAAGGATGCTGCCGCAGCTGCCATCTATGGTTCGCAGGCACAGGCCGGTGTTATTGTCATTACAACCAAGAAAGGTCAAGCCGGCAAACTTCACCTAAGCTACTCGGGAAGCGTCACCGTGCAGACATCCCCCTCGCGCGACCCGAACCTCATGAACACCGAGGAGAAACTGGCCTACGAGCAGAGCATCTGGGATGAGTTCTCTGCAGATGGTTTTGCCAACGGAACTTACTACCCCCGCATCGGTATCATCGGACAAATTCGCAGCGGCTACGGCCAGTTCGCCGGCATGACAACGGCCCAACAGGACGCTTACATCGAGCAGCTGAAACAGACCAACACCGACTGGTTCCAGGAACTACTGCGCAACACCGTCAGCACGTCGCATTACGTCAGTGCCTCGGGCGGTTCGGACAAGCTCACCTACTATGTCAGCGGCGGCCTCAGCACTAACAAGGGTATTGTCAAGAAGAGTTCCTCCGACGGCTATAACTTCAATGCAAAGATCTCTACCCGCCCGTCGGATGCCGTGACGATGAACTTCTCCGTGGATTACTCTTACATGAAGAGCCTGGCAGCTGCCACAAACTTGAACTTCATCAGCTACTCCTATTTCGCCAACCCGTATGAGAAACCCTATAACGATGATGGCTCCTATGCCGCCGATAATACCTTTTACGCGCTGGCCCCGATGAACAATCAGAGTTCGATGCCACTGCCGTCCAATGGTTTCAATGTCTTCCGTGAAATCGACAACACCGAGCAGGTGGGCATCAGCACCTCCATGACCATCCGCGGTGACATCACCTGGCGCATCAACGACAAGTTCAAGCTCTACGGCTTGGCAGCCTATACTAACAGCAACGACGACTCCGACACCGAAATTGGCCAGGACACCTACGAAGCCTGGAACGACCGCCCCTTCGAGAATATCAACCTATTGTCGAAGCGCATCTATGGCAGCCTCACCCAGACCAGCAATGTGAACCGTAGCTGGCTGCTGCGTGCTCAGGCCAACTACAGCCAGACGTTCAAGGACATTCACCACGTCAGCGCCGTTTTCGGTACCGAGGTGCGCAGCAACTATGCCAAGACCATCTACCGCAAGGCTTATGGTTACGACCCCGTCACGGGCAACTACTCCACGCCGCTGCTACTCCCTTCACGCGCCGACGGGCTCTACACCGAGGAAGAGATGCAGTCCTACAAGGGCATCGTTGATAACCTGTCCGGCCAAAGCCGCACCGAAGACCGCTTCGCCTCATTCTACGGTGCCATCGACTATGTACTCATGAACCGCTACATCGCTAACGTCACCGCCCGCTCCGACGGTAGCAACAACTTCGGTTCCAAGGAGCAGTTCAATTACACTTGGTCTGTCGGCCTGGCCTGGAACATCGACGAGGAACGTTTCATGAAACGCATCAAGCACATCATCAGTCGCGCCACCGTGCGCCTCTCCACAGGTCTCACCGGCGGTGTCAACAAGAGCGTCTATCCCGTGTTGATTATGGACTACCTGAAGACCTATCGCAACAGCGATACTCAGGCCTATCGCATGGGAACTATCAACAACGCCCCCAACCCCCACCTGCGCTGGGAACACACCCGCGACTGGAACGGGAACATCGACCTCGGTTTCTTCAAGAACCGCCTGAACATGAACCTCAGCTTCTACCGCCGCGAGGGCTATGACCTGGTTACCAGTGAGCGTGTGGTCTCTACCACTGGCTATGCAACCCAGAGCTACAACACCAGTGAACAGCTAAATCAGGGTGTCGAGCTCATGCTTAGCGGAACGCCCATCAAGACCAAGGACTGGACGTGGAGCATCAGCGGTAACATTTCTTACAACCAGAATGTGCTCACCCACTACGAATCTCCGTCGGGCAGTCTGTTCGGCGACATTTACGTGGGTTACCCCTTGGGCAAAATCTTCACGGGCAAATCCACGGGCATCAACCCCGAAACGGGTATCTACAACTATGAGTTGCGCCCCGATGCTGACATTCAAGATCTGGCCGACCAGCGCGACTACAAGAACTACCTCTTCTACATCGGAACCAGCTCCTATCCCTGGACGGGCGGTCTTTCCACCAACGTTTCCTGGAAGAACTGGAGCCTGAGCATTAGCACCAGCTTCTCCTTAGGGGCCAAGATTAAGAACCACATCAAATCGCCGGCTTCTTATTCAAACGCTTCTGGTTCAACGACTAACTATCTGCCCAATTCACTGGATATCTATGATGTCTATGCGGCTCACCTGAACACCAATAAGGATGCTGCCCATCGCTGGACCCCCGACAACCCCATCACCGACGGCTATCCCCGCCTCATTGATGCCCACGGAACACCTCTGAACCTGGAAGTGGACCAACCTACTTACAGTTCAGTACTGGAGGGCCTTTACTACGAAAATGGTTCCTATTGGAAAATCGGTTCGCTGACTCTCTCCTACAGCCTGCCCGAGCGTCTCTGCCGCCGGATGTCGCTGTCGAGTGTCGGTGTCAGTTTCACCGCCAACAACTTATGGATGATCACCTCCTACAAGGGCATGAACCCCGAATCACCCGGTGCTGTCTATCCCATGAGCCGCTCCTTCTCTCTCGGAATTAATCTCGGTTTCTGATATGAAAAAGTATATATTATCCCTCATGACGGCACTGACGTTGGTCAGTTGCACGGAATACCTGGACATCAAGCCCTACGGCAAAGAGATACCCGAGGATGTCGAAGACTTCTCCGCCCTCCTGCACCACCTGTGCGACGATCTCGACAATGGCAACACGCTAGCTAGCCCGATACTCGGAGTATATGGCGATGCAGGAAGCCTAGAAGCTGTCACCGACAATATGGAAGTCAACCTCACGGAATCGCCACAGGGCGATATGCTTCGTGGCTATATCGGCCATTTTGCTGTCTCTACATCCTACACCAACCTCTATGAAGCCATCCGCACCTGTAACATCATCTTGGATGAAATCGGCGACGACCGTGACACGCGCGAAGGGCTGGACCTGATTGGGACTTCCTATGCCATCCGCGGTGTCTGCTACTACCAGCTGATGCGCCTCTACTGTGCACCCCCGCTGGCCGAGGACGGCACGCTGGGCGTTCCCCTCGTGACCACTTTTGACATGGAGGCCAAGCCCGTACGCAGCACTATGCAGGAAACCATCGGCCTGATTGAGCACGACTTCAAAGAAGCCATTGCCTGCGACATCCAAGAACCCATGTACCGTTTCAACAGCGACATCATTCATGGCTATCTGGCGCGTCTCTACCATTGGTGCGGCCGCTGGCAGGAGGCACGCGACGAGGCTTTACTGGTATTAGGCAAGCACCCGCTCATCGAAGGCGATGACTACAAGGCCATGATCAACAAGCAATTCGGATTGGCAGGCAACCGCCTCATCATGGGCAATATCTATGGTAGCACACTCACCCTCACCTCATACTACAATACGCTCAAGGCACGCCCCATTAGCGTACGCTACATCAACCTTTTCCCCGCCAGCGAAGCAGACATCCGCAAGACGTTCTTCTTCAACGCCAAGCGGCAGAGCACCAAGACCTGTTTTGCAGGTATGCGTTCGGCAGAGATGGCCTTCATCGCCATGGAAGCGGCCTACCACTTAGGCGACCCAACCACTGCCCTCAAGGAACTGAATGACTTCCGTCGCAAGCGCATCAGCCCCTACACGGACCTGACCATGACGACCCTACCTGCCATCCGCGACGATGAGTACATCAAGGAGGACTGCTACGGCAACATCCTGACGCCCCTGCTCTACAACATCCTCGTGGAGCGCCGCAAGGAATTCTTTATGGAGAACGCTGACCGCTTCTATGAACTCAAGCGCAACGGCCGTCCCGAATGGTGGATTATGTTCCGTGGCCTCAAGTATTGGAATCAGAAATATATGTACACGTGGCCCCTGCCCGTAGCGGACATCGAATTGCAGCCCGGACTCATCCAAAATCCAGGTTATGACGAGGCTCTTTAACTTTTTTTACTAAATCTTACGACGATGAAAAAACTTTTTATTACTTTTGCCCCCGTTTTAGCGCTCTTCTTCTGCGTAAGTTGCGAAAAAGTTGATGAATTGCCCGAAATCAACGAGCAAGGTTATAAGCAACAATACCGTATGCCCGACCCCACACTGTTGAACGATGAAGACCGTCAGGTCATCAACAATCAAGAGCAGGAGCACGATGCAAACGTACCCTCATAGCATTAGACAAAACGATTTATTCACCTATTTTAAACAAAACAACAAAATCAAATGAAAAAGTATCTTTTGCCAATCATGGCATTGGCACTGACCTTCACCTTCGTAGCCTGCGGCGACGATGATGACGATCCCGCACCCAGCAACCAACAGCAAACAAACCAGGGCGGCCAGCAGGGCGGTACCACCACTGTCAACTACCTCTACTCTTTCGCCAAGAAGAGCTATGCTCTGGTTGACGAGACCACTGTTACCCTGTCCATCACCAATGCCAAGGATGGCTCCAGCGTGATTGCCAACGAGGATATCAAGGTAACCCTCAGCGTAGTAGCTAACGAGACTACAGCAGTGGAAGGAACCGACTTTGAGATTCCCACCAAGGAAGTAACGATCCCGAAGGGAAAGGACAAAGTGGAATTCACCGTGCAAGCCAAGACCACCGATCCCGCCAGCGACAAGAATACCATTGTCATCAAGCCTGCGTTCAGCGGCAAGAACTTCAATGCTGGTCAGTATGCCACCGTGAAGGTCATCCTTATCGGCAGCTTCGCAAAAGATTTGCTTGGCACATGGGTCATGAATGAGCTCAAGACGACCAAAGAAAACGTTAGTGCAATGTGGGGTGCCAGCATTGATGAATATGCCAGCTGGCCTGAGTTTGACTCGACTGATGAAATGACCATTGGAGCTACTATTACCCCTGCCTTCAACAGCACCTTGAAGAATTTCTTTATCGGTGAGGCCACCTATGAAGATGCTGGTTCATATACGCTGATGGGCTTCCCTGCCGTTGAAATGCAGATTTTGAAAGTCACTGGCGTCAATCGCGATTTTTCTGCAAACAGCACGAGTGCTAATAACGTTGCATACATAGGAGTTAAAAATACCGATGATGGCGAAGGCAACATGCTTCTTGATGTATATTTGATTGACTTTGTACCAACGGATTTCGCTGCAACTGCTGTAGCTTGGGATTGCTACCTTCCTAATGATAAGGGATTCTGCGCAACAATGAGTGACACCTATGTCAACTTCACCATGAAGAAGAAGGCTGAATAAGCACCGATTCTCATCACAACCTATCAGAAGCCTTGCCTCGTGCAGGGCTTCTGTTTTTGGGGGATATATTACCAAAATGTTCAAAAAGTGAACAAAAAATTTGGTTTGAATCAATAAAAATACATACCTTTGCAAACCAATAAACCAAATCCCCATACAACTATGCTAGGCTTTACAACCAAAAAAGAGCCCATGAGCGGCAAGGCTGCCATGGAGTTCCGCGATACTGTCATCAGAATTGTGACGGGGAATTACAATGAGCAGGACAAGTTAAGAATGGAGAATACCCGTAAGTCCTTAAGCCAATATGAAGCCGTGTGGCAATGACGTTGAACCAATAGTTCCAAAACTATATTTTGAGAGGGCAAAAGACGTTTCTGTCCTCTCAAAATTTTATTGTGGTGTCACCGCTATAGATAACTTTGTCCATTCATCAGAAAAAGGACTTCAGAAGTATTTAGACCACCACTTGTCCAATTTATGGATTGTGAAGAATGAAGAAAAATTAGTAGCGTTCTTTGCCATCAGCAGTGACACTATTTCGCTCAATTACCAAGACAGGTATTTCATGAAGATGGGAAAGACCATCAAACCACACATTGATGCTGATTTCATAAATGAGTTTTGGGAAAAGGACAAATATCCTTCCATTGGCATTGATTTCTTTGCCGTAGAACAGAACAGCCAACATCGGGGCATCGGGAAGTTCATTATTAACCAGATAGCTCAAAAGGTGCTTAGTGATAACTTGGCGGCAAGTCTTTTCCTGACCGTTGATGCCTATCATAGCAAAGAGTATAGTGCGATAGGCTTCTATAAGAAATGTGACTTTGTACAAAGTGAAGTAGCACATGATCGATATCCAGATCGCGCCATTACGACTAGGATGTACAAAGCCATCACTTATGACGAGAAGCTCATCAAATAACTCTTTCTTTTTCGCTGTTTAGCGAGCGTTCCGAAACACGTATATACGTATCGGCTAACTCGTATATACGTATCGGCTAACAGGTATATACGTGTTTTTCGTTAAGTTTTCAAGTGAAAGGCACACGTATTCGCCAAATATTCACTACCTTTGCACCCAAATTCGCGCGCGTATGCATACAAGAGAAGAAAAAATGGCAGCTTTCGGGCGACTGCTCGACGTGATGGACGACCTGCGGGAGAAGTGCCCGTGGGACCGCAAGCAGACCAACGAGAGCCTGCGCCCCAACACCATCGAGGAGACCTACGAGCTGGCTGATGCCATCATCAAGAACGATAAGGATGACATTTGCAAGGAGCTCGGCGATGTGCTCCTCCACATCGTGTTCTATGCCAAGATAGGTTCCGAAACGGGTGACTTCGATATCGCCGACGTCTGCAACAAGCTCTGCGACAAACTGATATTTAGGCATCCGCATGTGTATCCGCCAGATTCATCCACAGCCCGTCGGGCTGTGGATGAATCTGGCATTTCTGCCGACCAGGTTATCAAGAACTGGGAGCAGCTGAAAGTGCAAGAGAAGGGGGGCAACAAACGCGTGCTCAGCGGCGTACCTGACGCTCTACCCTCACTCATCAAAGCCTACCGCATCCAAGATAAGGCACGCGGCGTGGGCTTCGACTGGGACAAACGCGAACAGGTGTGGGACAAGGTGCGCGAGGAACTTGGTGAACTGGAAGTAGAACTTAACCGCGAAGACAAGGAAAAGAGCACACAGGAGCTCGGCGATTTCCTCTTCTCGGTCATCAATGCCGCACGCCTCTACAAGCTCAACCCCGACAACGCCCTGGAGCTCACCAACCGCAAGTTCATCCGCCGCTTCACCTATCTGGAGGAACACAGCATCCGCATCGGCAAGCCCCTCACGGAGATGACACTCGCGGAAATGGACACGATTTGGGAGGAGGCAAAGAGACAAGAAAAGACCCTCCCCCCTGCCCCTCCCTGTGAGGGCGGGGAGTAATTACTAAACAAGAATTGAAAACAAAAAAACAATAACAGACATGGAAAATAAACAAGTTGCGAAAGATTCTACTCCCCTCCCTTCACGGGAGGGGCAGGGGGGTGGGTCTTCCCTTGCTAGTAAGTATTCGCCCGCCGAAGTGGAGGGGAAATGGTACCAGTACTGGTTAGACAATAAGCTGTTCAGCTCCAAGCCCGACGGCCGTGAGCCCTACACCGTGGTCATCCCGCCACCCAATGTGACGGGTGTGCTGCACATGGGTCATGTGCTCAACGAGACCATTCAGGACATCCTCGTGCGCCACGCTCGCATGGAGGGCAAGAATGCCTGTTGGGTGCCTGGCACCGACCACGCCAGCATCGCCACTGAGGCGAAGGTGGTGAACCGTCTGGCCGAGCAGGGTGTCAAGAAAGCTGACCTCACCCGCGAAGAGTTCCTCAAGCACGCCTGGGCATGGACCGAGGAACACGGCGGCATCATCCTGAAACAGCTGCGCAAGCTCGGCTGCTCCTGCGACTGGGACCGCACCGCCTTCACGATGGACGAGGTGCGTAGCGAGAGCGTCATCAAGGTATTCGTGGATCTCTACCGCAAGGGCCTCATCTACCGCGGTGTCCGTATGGTGAACTGGGACCCCAAGGCTCTCACCGCCCTCTCCGACGAGGAAGTAGTGTATAAGGAGGAGCACACGAAGCTGTATTATATGAAGTACTACCTTGTGGACGATGTTTCCATCGCCGCTGGCGATGGAAACATCGTCCACAAGGACTCCCGCGGCTACTACGCCGTGGTGGCCACTACCCGCCCTGAGACCATCATGGGCGACGTAGCGATGTGCATCAACCCCAACGACCCGAAGAACCAGTGGCTGAAGGGTAAGAAGGTGATTGTGCCTGTCGTGGGCCGTGTCATCCCTGTCATCGAGGATGAGTATGTGGATATCGAATTCGGTACAGGCTGCTTGAAGGTGACCCCTGCCCACGATGTCAACGACTATATGCTCGGCGAGAAATACAACCTCGAGGCTATCGACATCTTCAACGACGACGCTACCCTCTCCGACCGCATCGCCACCGCCCAGCAGAAATCGCTGGCAGAGGTGAGTGTGCCCAATGATTTTGTCATCGACCTGCAACGCTACGTCGGCACCGAGCGCTTCTCCTGCCGCAAGCAGATTGCTGAGGACATGGTGGCTGCCGGCCTCATGGAGAAGATTGAGGACTACGACAATAAGATCGGCTGCTCGGAGCGAACAGGTGTGCCCATCGAGCCGAAGCTGTCGATGCAATGGTTCCTGAAGATGCAGCACATGGCCGACATCTCCCTGTCGCCCGTCATGAACGACGATATCCAGTTCTATCCCGCCAAGTACAAAAACACCTACCGCCACTGGCTTGAGAACATCAAGGACTGGTGCATCAGCCGCCAGCTCTGGTGGGGACACAGAATACCTGCGTGGTATATTGAGCCTACAGGAAGACCCCTCCCTGCCTCCCCGTCAGGGGAAGAGAGTCCCTGGGGCAAGGTTATTGTGGCAGAGAACGAAGAAGAGGCATACAAGCTGGCCCTTGAGAAATATCCCATTCTCCAGCAGGTAACTACTCCCCTCCCTTCACAGGAGGGGCAGGGAGGTGGGTCCTTCACTCTCCGTCAGGACGAGGATGCCCTTGACACCTGGTTCTCCAGCTGGCTCTGGCCCATCAGCCTCTTCGACGGCATCCGTAACCCCGGCAACGAGGAGATGCGTTACTACTACCCCACCGCCGACCTGGTGACGGGTCCGGACATCATCTTCTTCTGGGTGGCCCGCATGATCATGGCTGGCTACGAATACGAAAAGAAGATGCCGTTCAAGCACGTCTATTTCACCGGTATCGTGCGCGATAAGCTCGGCCGTAAGATGTCCAAGTCGCTAGGCAACAGCCCAGATCCGCTTGACCTCATTGAACGCTTCGGCGCTGACGGCGTGCGTATGGGAATGATGCTCAGCGCCCCTGCCGGCAACGACATCCTTTTTGATGAAGTCCTCTGTGAGCAAGGTCGTAACTTCAACAACAAGATCTGGAATGCCTTCCGCCTCGTCAAGGGATGGGAAAGACCCACCCCCGACCCCTCCCGTCAGGGAGGGGAGAAGGCTAACGCGCAGCTTTCGAACGATAGTGAGGCTCTCCCCCTGACGGGGGAGCGGGGAGAGGGTCTGTCCCTCGCCACACAGTGGTTTGAGGCCAAGTTGCGCCTCGCTGCCGAAGAGTTGGCCGACGACTTCAGCAAGTACCGCCTGTCGGAAGCCCTGATGACCGTCTATAAGCTGTTCTGGGACGAGTTCTCCAGCTGGTATCTCGAGATGGTGAAGCCTGCCTACGTGGATGGAAAGCCCCAACCCGTGGATCGCGCTACCTACGACGCCACCCTCCAGTTCTTCGAGGTGTTGCTCAAGATGTTGCATCCCTTTATGCCCTTCATCACCGAGGAACTCTGGCAGGCCCTCTACGACCGCCAGCCCGGCGAGAGCATTATGCGTGCTGAGCTCCATCTGCCTGCCGCCACCGATGCCGACCGCCAGCTTTGTGCCGATGTTGAGATACTCAAACAAATCGTTGCTGGAGTCCGCAATATCCGAGCCTCCAAGAATATTGCGCCCAAAGAGAAGTTGACATTGGAAGTATTAGCCAACGCGCAGCCTTCGAGCAATAGCGAGGCTCCCTCCCTAACAGGGAGGGCGGGGAGTGAGTCCTCCCTTATCAAGATGGCCAACCTCTCAGCCATCAACATCGTGACCGAAAAGAGCAATGGCAGCGCCAGTTTCCTCGTGGGCACTACAGAGTATGCCGTGCCCCTCGGATCACTCATCGATGTCGATGCCGAGCGCAAGAAGCTGGAAGGCGAACTCCAACGCCTTGAAGGCTTCCTCGTCAGCATAGAGAAGAAGCTCTCGAATGAACGCTTCGTGCAGAACGCTCCTGCTGCAGTGGTGGAGATGGAACGCAAGAAGCAAGCTGATGCCCAGCAGAAGATTGCGTCCATCCGCGAAACGCTCGCGAACCTCTAAAAAGAACAAGAGGCTGTGTCATTCTTGACACAGCCTCTTTCTTTGTGTTTTGCGTGTTATTAGAATCATGGATGCTTATGCGATGTCGATGTTGCGGGAGACCTTCACCTCTTCCTTCTTCATCTTCGGAAGAGTGATGGTGAGCACGCCGTCCTCAACCTTGGCGCTGATGCCATCCTTCTGAACATCTTCGGGCAGTGAATAGGCCTGCTGATAGTTGGTGTAAGAGAACTCGCGACGGAGATAGTGCTCCTTCTTGTCCTCCTCCTTGTGCTCGAACTTATTCTCGATGGCGATGTTCAGATTGCCCTCATCGTTGATGCTGATACGGCAGAACTCTTTCTTCAGACCCGGAGCTGCCACCTCCATGGTGTAGGCATTCTCATCGACTTTGACGTTGACAGCAGGTGCTGTGCGGTGTGCGGTTGGAACGATATCGGTGTTGAAGAAATCATCGAATACTGTGGGGAACCAACTGTTCTTAAACATTACTGGTAACATAGTTAAAACCTCCTATAATTTTAATGGGTTAAACATTTCACCCATCATTATACAATAAGCGTGCCATTGCAGTTTGGCACGCTTAACTTGCTCATTATCATGTCAAATTGTCCCTTTTGTGGACAAATTGACAGAACAGGAGGCTCATAGGCTTAAGAGGTACTTCTTGAAGTCGGCAAAGTCCTTGGTCATAGAAACGCTCTGCTTCTGCCCACGCATAAAAGCCTGTAGCTTCTCAGGGATAGGCAGATCGATACCGAGGATACGGTCCACGGTGTCCTTGAACTTGGCGGGATGCGCAGTCTCAAGGAAGATACCTACCTCGTTTGGTTGGAGCTGTTCCTTCAAGGCGCGGTAGCCGCAGGCTCCGTGGGGGTCGAGGATATAACCTGTACGAGCATAGCAGTCGCGCATGGTCTCGGCAATCTGCTCGTCGGTATAGGTGGAGCCGGTAATGAATGACCCACCCTTAGCGCCTCCCGTGAGAGAGGGAAGAGGCTGTGCGATGTTGCGCTGGCGCAACACTTCCTGCACATCCTTGCGGTTATAGAGATCAAGGATGCGGGCAAAGTTAGAGGGATCACCGACATCCATGGCGTTGGCAATGGTCTGCACGGATGGGCGCGGACGGTACTCACCACTCTGCAGGTACTCATAGAAAACGCTGTTGGCGTTGTTAGCAGCAATGAAACGTTTCACAGGCAGACCCATCACATGACCGAACAATGCAGAACAAATATTGCCGAAGTTACCGGAGGGAACACAGAAAACAACACCAGGCGCATTATTCATTTTTAATTGTTCATTATTCTTTAATTTGAAACTCCGTTTCAATTGCGCGTATGCCCAGAAGTAATAGAACGCCTGAGGCAGGAAGCGGGCCACGTTGATGCTGTTGGCAGAGGTGAGGCGCATATGAGCGTTGAGGTCCTTGTCCATGAAGGCACTCTTCACGAGAGCCTGACAGTCATCGAAGACACCATCGACCTCGATTGCTGTGATGTTCTGTCCCAAAGTGGTGAACTGGCACTCCTGAATAGGCGATACCTTGCCCTTGGGATAGAGGACATACACATGGATGCCTTCCACACCCAAGAAGCCATTGGCCACAGCAGAACCTGTGTCGCCGGAAGTGGCTACGAGGACGTTGACAGATTCGTCCCCATCCTCGCCCTTACGGGAAAGGGTCCATTGCAACAACCTCGCCATGAACCTCGCACCCACATCTTTGAAAGCAAGGGTGGGACCATGGAAGAGTTCGAGAGAATAGATATTATCCTCTACGTGTACCACGGGGGTATCGAAAGAGAGTGTGTCATAGACAATCTTGCGAAGGGCATCGGCCTCCACATCGTCGCCAAAGAAGGCATCGGCTACGCGATAGGCGACTTCCTGAAAGGAGAGGTCGGCGATTTCATCCCAGAAAGCAGCGGGCAGCTGTTTGATGACTTCGGGCATATAGAGTCCACGGTCTTCAGCGAGCCCCCGGACAACAGCGTCGCGCAACGTAGCGCGAGCAGCAGTATGGTTGGTAGAATAGTAGTAAGACTCACTCCCCTGCCCCTCCCTGTTATGGAGGGGAGTAGAATGTATCTGACTATTTGAAGTATTATCCATATCTAACTTACTATTTATCTTTAATTCTTGAAAGGTAACTACTCCCCTCCCTTCACGGGAGGGGTAGGGGGTGGGTCTCCCATAAACAACTTGATAAACTCATCGCCTTCAAGAAGACCATAAGCTCCAGCCTTGGCTGCATCCTCATCGAATGTCTGGACGGCATCGGGCTCGATGCCGGGATAGTAGATGCAGAAGGGTATAGGCTCGGCAGTGTGCGTGCGGTGTTCACAAGGCGTAGGATGGTCGGGCAAGAGGGCAACGGCGATGGGGTCGAAGGAGGGGCTGTAGATCTCTTTTAGGATGGGCTGTATCAGCCGATGATCGAGATCCTCGATGGTTTGAAGTTTGAGAGGGATGGAGCCGTCGTGTCCTGCCTCGTCGGAAGCCTCGACATGGAGATAGACAAAGTCATCGCCACGGCGGAAGGCATCAATGGCGGCCTGCGCCTTACCCTCAAAGTTGGTATCATAAAGGCCCGTGGCACCAGGTACCTTAATGACGTTCAGCCCAGCATAGTGTCCGATACCACGGATGAGATCCACAGCAGTAATGACACTGCCACGACGTATCTGATTGGGGAAGCGCTCAGTCAGCGGCGTCATCTGCGGACGGTAGCCCCCACCCCACGGCCAGATACTGGATGCCATATCCTTGCCTTCGCGCGCGCGATCCTTATTTAATATATGCTGGGGCAAAAGCTCCTGAGAGCACCGAATGAGGTCGCACAACAATTCTACAGTTTCCTCAGGAGAAAGACTAAAGTCCATTTTGTGAGGGTGACCATTCTCCCCCTTGAGGGGAAGCGGAGAGGGGGTCTTATCACGCCATGGCTGTCCTGGAATGTCATGGGGCGGGGTACACTGAATATGCTTATTGCCACCCTTGATGACAAGAAGATGACGGTATTGCACGCCAGTATAGAAACGGACGCGGTCGTTGGCCAGATGTTCGTTGAGGTATTGGATGAGGATGTCGCCCTCCTCGGTTTCGAGGCGACCACAGGAATGATTCTTGAGGATGTCACCCTCGACGCATACGAGGTTGCAGCGCAGGGCGAGGTCACCGGGTTCCAGCTCCACACCAATACTGGCAGCCTCTAGAGGGCCGCGACCTTCATAGACGAGGTGCTGATCATAACCGAGGATGCTGCTGTTGGCCACCTCGCTGCCGGGATGAAAGCCGTCGGGAACAGTCTTCAACAGGCCATTGCGTCCATGACTGGCCAACCAGTCCATAGCTGGTGTGTCAGCATATTGCAAGAGCGTCTTACCGCCCAGCGAAGGCACATGCCAGTCAGCCATACCGTCGCCAAGAATAATGAGGTGCTTGAAAGCCCCTCCCCCAACCCCTCCCCTGTTAGGGAGGGGAGAAGAGTGCGGCTTCGATTTATTATCTTTTATCATATTCTAATAGCGTTTCCTTTTCCCTGTTCCCCTCCCTAAAGGGGAGGGGTTAGGGGTGGGTCACTCTAAATATTCGCTATACTCATAATATCCGCAAACACACCTGCGGCGGTGACACTGGCACCGGCGCCATAGCCCTGGATGAGCATAGGATATTCGCGGTAACGTTCTGTGGTCAACAGGACGATATTATTACTTCCTTCGAGGCCATAGAAAGGATGTCCCTGCGGAATTTCCGTCAATGAGACACTGGCCTGACCGTTTTCGTACTTCGCGACGAAGCGCCAACGCTTGCCGTCGGCTTCCACACGACGACGACGCTGCTCGAAGTCTGCATCCAACGAAGGCAGGTTCTTCCAGAACTGCTCCACATCGCCACGGAAGAACGTATCGGGGATGAAGAGATGAGCCTCTACATCAGACTGTTCCACCCGATAGCCAGCCTCGCGGGCGAGGATGACCAACTTACGAATCACGTCCTTGCCACTGAGGTCGATACGAGGATCTGGCTCACTGTAGCCCTCAGCCTTAGCCATACGAACGGTCTCACTGAATGGTATATCAGCACTGATCTTATTGAAGATATAGTTGAGCGTGCCACTGAGCACAGCCTCGATACGGAGGATCTTGTCACCCGAATGGATGAGGTCGTTAATGGTCCGGATAATAGGCAGACCGGCACCCACATTGGTCTCAAAGAGATACTTCACACCACGGCGCTGGGCAATGGTTTTCAGTTCATGATAGTTCTCATAGTCGCTGCTGGCTGCAATCTTGTTGGCTGCCACGACATTGATATTGTGCTCCAGGAAGCCTTTGTAGAGGCGAGCAACTTCCTCAGAAGCCGTGCAGTCCACGAACACCGAATTAAAGATGTTCATACCTATCACCTCGTCACGCAGGCGGCGGATATCACTGACGGGGGCTGTATCAAGAAGCTGTTTCCACTGTGAGAGGTCGAGGCCCTCGCGCGAGAATACAGCCTTCTTGCTACTGGCCAGACCAACGACGTTGAGCTTCAACCCATGCTCTTGCTTGAGCTTTTCCTGCTGAGAAGCCAACTGTTCGATGAGCGAACGGCCCACAGTGCCGACGCCGCAGAGGAAGAGGTTCAACACCTGATACTCCGAAAGGAAGAAGGCATCATGAATCACATTCAGCGTCTTGCGCAGATACTGTGAATCCACAACAAAAGAGATATTCGTCTCCGAAGCACCCTGTGCGCAGGCTATTACGCTGATACCTGAACGACCTAATGTACCGAACAGCTTACCGGCAATACCAGGTGTATGCTTCATGTTTTCACCCACAACAGCCACCGTGGCAAGACCGCCTTCGGCCTGCATGGGGAACATGGAGCCTGTCTCTATCTCCTTGGCAAATTCCTCATTGAGGACACGGCATGCCTCAGCAGCATCCTGGTCGCGTACACCGATACTGGTGCTGTTCTCTGACGAAGCCTGTGACACCATGAACACTGAAATGCCGTTCTCAGCCAACACGGAGAAGATGCGGCGGTTGACACCAATGACACCGACCATGGAGAGACCGGAAACAGTGATAAGCGTAGTTCCCTTGATGCTGGAGATACCTTTGATGGAACGACTGTCATCAGCCACATCCTTTTGGATAATAGTACCGGGAGCATCGGGATTGAAGGTGTTCTTGATGAGAATAGGGATATTCTTGATGCAGACAGGATAGATGGTCGGGGGATAGACCACCTTGGCACCGAAGTTGCAAAGTTCCATCGCCTCGATGTAGGAAAGCTCCGGGATGACATAAGCCGTAGAGATAACACGCGGGTCAGCAGTCATGAAGCCATCGACATCGGTCCAGATCTCCAGCACGCTGGCATCCAAGGCGGCAGCAATGATGCTGGCGGTGTAGTCGGAACCACCACGACCCAGATTCGTAATCTCGCCACTCTCGGCATCGGTGCTGATAAAGCCCGGGACAATGGAAACCTTAGGGATGGAGGTCCACGTCTGACGCACGAGCTTATTGGTCAGTTCACTGGCCAACAATGAACGACCGCCCTTCACCTCTGTCTTGATGAACTCGCGGCTATCATACCAGCGGGCATCACTGATCAGCGTAGTCACAATGAGACTGCTAAGGCGTTCGCCATAACTGACGATAGTAGCCTGTGTCTTCGGTGAGAGGTCACGGATGAGATAGACACCCTGGAAAATAGACCGTAACTCTTCAAGCAGGCTATCTACTACGCGGACGAGCCCGTCGCGCTTTGCACTGGCAGGGATGACCGCATTGATCAAGGTGTGGTGGCGCTCTGCCATCTCGGCATAGGCTGTCAGATAGGCTACATCGCCACTAACCGCCAACTGGGAAGTCTGAATCAATTTATCAGTGAGGCCACCCAATGCCGACACCACGACAATCACGGGCTCGGTCTGCGACTCGACAATACGTTTGACACTAAGAATGCTTTCTACGGAACCGACAGATGATCCGCCAAACTTGAGTACTTTCATGAATCTTTACAGAAGATGCTTATTTTGCGCGCAAAAATACGAAAATAGTTTCAAAAAAGGGGGTAAAACAGTTACAAAATAGCCCAAAGCCCGACAAAAGACAACTTATGTCAAGGGGAAAGCGATATCTTCCTCCTCCATCATACGATGGAGGACCTGTGCCACGATGCGGTCAGGGACATCGGGGAAATGCAATTCCGCAGCCGACTTGATATGCCGTTCACGCACAGCCTCGTGAATGCGCTGGCGCAAACGCTCGGACTCCGCCATAGAAAGAACCTGCTCCTCGGAGGGCATCTGACAATTGTCACAACGGCCACAATCCTTGGCTGTCGTCTCACCAAAATACGAGACCAGAAAGCGGGTGCGACACTCATGGGTGGAGAGGTAGGCAATCATCGTCTGGATGCGGTTCTCCAGTTCCATTTTGCGGTCGGCATATACCGTACGGGGCAGCACAATCTCCTCGCGATTGACACGTCGTTGTACAAACGTGACATAAGGGATGAACTTACGGGGAATGAACTGCAGGATATGTCGACGGCTCAGGCCTATCAGTTGCTCTGTCACTTCCGTCTCCGCCAAGCCGAGGGCACGCCCAATCTCTACTTCCTCAATATAGACATAATCACTGAAGATACCCGTATAGTTTCGCAAGAGATACTGCAAGACGCGCTCTGACAGCGGCGGCATCCGATAAGAATAAAGTTCATCGCGATGACAGACCATCATGATGCGGCTGTGGTTTTCCTCAGCATCCGCCCATTCCAGATAGCCGGCACGAGAGAGCAGCTGTAGGGCATTGTAAGCTCGCACAGGGAAATGACGAAAGTTGCGACAAAACTCTTCCAGGTTGAACTCCCGCGTCACGCCGCAGCCATCGCCCATTGCCATCTGCAGGAAACAGCAGGCGTCTTCATAGACCTGCGCCACATATTCCTCGGGTGGAAAGGTATCTTCCACACGACGACGAAGGACACTCACGGAACGGTCATCATGAAGCAGAATCGCATGAGCAGCCTCACCATCGCGCCCCGCACGCCCCGCCTCCTGGAAATAGGCCTCTGGGGAATCAGGAATGTCAAAATGAATCACCGTCCGCACATCAGGTTTATCGATACCCATGCCAAAGGCGTTCGTGGCAACCATCACACGGATGTCACCCCGCTGCCAAGCCTCCGCCCGCTCATTCTTTTCGGTGTTGGTGAGACCGGCGTGGTAATAGGTTGCCGTCAGGCCCTGCTGTGTCAACCATTTGGCCAGCTCATAGGTGCTCACACGGCTACGGGTATAGACAATGGAGGACCCCGGATATTCCTTCAAGATATTCAGGGTATCATCTTCTTTGGTTGTTGTGACGCGACGAACAGCATAAGCCAAGTTTTCACGCACAAAACTCATCCGCTTGACATTGGGTTCACGAAAACCGAGCTGCCGCTGGACATCTTCCACCACGGCTGGCGTAGCCGTAGCCGTCAGCGCCAACACCGGCGCATGGGGAACAAGTTTTCGGATTAGTATAATCTGAGTATAGGAGGGGCGGAAATCGTAGCCCCACTGCGAGATACAGTGAGCCTCATCCACAGTGATGAAACTCACCTTCATATGAGAGAGCTTACTCTGAAACAGTTCCGAGGACAGCCGTTCTGGTGATACATACAGGAACTTGAAGTTGCCGAAGATGCAGTTCTCCAAGGCCACGACAACCTCATCGTGTGTCATTCCCGTATAAACGGCAGCGGCTTTGATGCCCTTAGCTCGCAGGTGTTCTACCTGATCCTTCATCAAGGCTATCAGCGGACTGATGACCAGACAGAGACCATCCATGGCCAATGCCGGCACCTGAAAAGTAATACTCTTACCACCACCCGTAGGCATCAGCCCCAAAGTGTCACGTCCTGCCCCAATACTCTCTATGATCTCCTGTTGGATACCACGGAAGGAGGAGAAACCAAAATAATGGGAAAGGATATGGAGGAAAGACCCACCCCCCTGCCCCGCCCGGGATGGGGGGG
>Ga0310786_10003777_pt1 | contig 21678 bp, 12 predicted proteins | sample AusTroGonzalo_MG_FD_203881 | JGI IMG/M metagenome (GOLD analysis project Ga0310786, IMG submission 203881) | Bovine rumen microbial communities from tropical cattle in Woodstock, Queensland, Australia - Gonzalo_03 (v2) (version 2) | ecosystem: Host-associated > Mammals > Digestive system >...
AGATGGCAGCCATATCAGCCAGGGAGAAGTTGTCCTTGTACTGGTTGGCGCGGAGCATGTCCACCACCTTGGCGATTTCGTGCGAGAGCATGGCGTCCATGGCCACGGGCTGTCCCCAGTGGGACGCAATCATGCCGTAGAGCAGGTGCTGCAGCTGGTAAGTCGCATCGGCGGTACCGCTGTGGCGGACAATCACCTGTACGATCTGCTCCGCCAGATAAATCTGGCTGGGCAGGGCACCCTGACGAAGCGGCATGTGGAGCAGAGCTCCCATCTTGCGGACGACCATGGGACTGAGCGGCCCCTCCAGTGCGATCCACAGGCAGCGGGTATCCTCCTCCGTGGTGATTTCACAACGCTTGTCGCCGCCGGGCAGGAAACAGGTGGAACCGGCGGACAGAGCCAGCTCATGGTTATCCCAGAAGAGGACGATATTTCCTTTTTCAACTGCCAGCCAGACCCACTGGTCATGAGCATTGAGAGGCCAGGTCCCCTTTTCCAGTACGAAAGATCCGGCAGAGTGGATCCACGCACCGCTGGCCTGGGTAAGGCTTCCGGGCTTGTGATAGCCTTCCACCGCAAGGGCGGCAAGGTGATCCGGGATCTCCTTCAGTAGATAGGAACGCATGGCATTTCCTCCTGAGAACTTTACCAAATATGACAAATTACGGAACAAGTATACAGCCGGCCGGGGGGTTTGTCAATGCGCAGGAGTTTGAATTTCAAGACATTTTTGGCATATATTGCAGAAAAACAGAGGAATGAGCATGAGCATGATTGACAGGATCCGGGAATATCAGCAGAGCCACGGGACTGCCTATACCCTGAAACGGCTGGGTCAGAAGGCGGCCCAGCAGCTGCTGGGAACCTATGACCGGCGCTGGCTGCGGGAACGGGCTTCTGAGGAGGAACTGAAGGCACAGCGGGAAAACCAGCCCGCGGCCGGACTGATCAGCGTGGTGATCCCGGTTTACAATACGGATCCGAAAATGCTGGGCGATCTGCTGGACAGCCTGGAAAACCAGAGCTACCTGAACTTCGAGGCCGTGCTGTATGACGGGGCGAGCACCCGGGAGGAAACCGCCGCGGTACTGAAGGCAAGGGGTGAAAAGGAACCCCGCTTCCGGATCATCCGTGGAGAAGAGAACCGGGGCATCAGCGGAAACACCAATGAAGCGTTGAAGCTGGCCCGGGGGGAATATATCGTCCTGTGTGATCATGACGACCTGCTGGCGCCGGATGCCCTGTGGCGGACAGCGGAATGCATTGCGGAAAAGCATCCGGATATGGTCTATTCTGATGAGGACCGGATTACGCAGAACGGCAAACGGCACATGGATCCGCACTATAAACCGGATTACTGCCCGGACAACCTGGTGAGCGACAATTATATCTGCCATATGACCGTGATCCACAAAGCGGTGCTGGAGGATATCGGAGGCCTGCGGAGCGGTTTTGACGGCAGTCAGGATCATGACCTGTTCCTGCGGGTGGCGGAAAAAACAGATAAGATTGAGCACCTTCCCTATGTTCTGTACAGCTGGCGGGAGGTTTTCAGCAGCGCAAGCCACCGGAACCTGCAAATCTGCCTGGAGAACGGGTGCCGTGCGGCTGTGGAGCATGAGGCGGCCCTCGGCCGGAAGGCGGATGCCGTACCGGTGAACAAGGAGATCCGCCTGTGGTATGAGATCCCGGAAGATGTTTCTGTAGAGGCGATTGTCCACGGGGACAACGAGGAAGAATGCCAAGAATGCCTCGGGGAGCTGCAGTTCCGGACCGACTGGCCGAAACTGACCGGCAGTATCGTTGTCGCGGGAGAAACGGAGCGGATCGCGCTCATCAATGAGGCCGCGCGGACCAGCACAGCGGATTACCTGCTGATCCTGGATGCGGGCGTCACTGAAATGAACCGGTACTTCATCCGGGAAATGCTGATGTATGCCCAGCGGGACGACGTGGCCGGTGTGACGGGCGTGCTGACAGACCGGAAAAAGCATATTACCCACGGCGGCTTCGCCCTGGGCATGGCGCATACGGTGCAGTGTATCAACGAGGGACTGTTTGTGACAGCCGGCGGCTGGCATGACATGATGAACAAAGTGCACAACGTCAGCGCGGTGAGCCTTTGCTGCCTGATGGTGAAGCGGGAAAACTGGCTGGACCTGGATGAAGGATACCGGGGCGGCCTGGCTGCGGCGGACCTGGGCCTGCGGCAGATACAGGGCGGAAAATGGTTTGTCTTTACGCCTCACGCGCAGGCGGTGAAGGAACCCTGCTCCCTGCTGTTGTCCGGCGAGGAACGGGATCCGGAGGACGTTGCCCGATATGAGGAGCGCTGGGGAAAAGAAGTATATGATCCCTGCTACAGCAGGAGATTTGGCAGGGAAAAGGCAAACTATCAATTCTGATTCAGAATTATGAATTCAGAATTCAGAATTATTACTTAACGGAGTGTGCGATCACCGCACACTCCGTTTTCTATTAAAATAAAAAAGCGTTATCATCTTTACGCTGGGATTTCTCCACTCCCTTCGGTCGGTCGAAATGACATAATAAGCGATTGGGTTTACTCGATAAACCTGGAATAAGCGAAGAGTATAATCATTATGAATTGTGAATTATGAATTATGAATTCAAAAAACCCGTAAGAGCCTCGCTCTTACGGGGTCTTTGTTTGTAATCTTACTTTGCGAATTCGGTGCTTCTGGTTTCGCGGATGACGTTGACCCGGATCTGTCCCGGATATTCCATCTGTTCTTCAATGCGCTTGGCGATTTCCTTGGCCAGCACCTTGATGCCGTCGTCATTCACGTCTTCCGGCTTCACCATGATGCGGACTTCACGGCCGCTCTGGATAGCGTAGCACTTATCCACACCGCTGAAGCTGTTGGCGATTTCCTCCAGCTTCTCCAGACGCTTGATATAGTTCTCCAGGCTCTCGCGGCGGGCACCGGGACGAGCGGCGGAAATAGCGTCTGCAGCCTGCACTAGCACGGCTTCCACGGTCTGGGGTTCCACGTCGTTGTGGTGGGCCATGATGCAGTGCACCACGTCCGCGTTCTCGTGATACTTCCGGGCGAGTTCAGCGCCCAGGGTCACGTGGGTGCCTTCGCTCTCGTGGTCGACAGCCTTACCGATGTCATGCAGCAGACCTGCACGCTTGGCAAGCTGGACGTCCGCGCCGAGCTCGGCGGCCATCAGGCCGGCCAGATGGCTGACCTCGATGGAGTGCTTCAGGACGTTCTGGCCATAGCTGGTGCGGTACCGCAGACGGCCCAGCAGCTTGACCAGTTCGTGATGGATACCATGCTGGTTGGTCTCGAACACGGCGTTCTCGCCGGCTTCCCGGATCTGGTTGTCCACTTCCTTCCGGGCTTTCTCGACCATTTCCTCGATACGCGCCGGATGAATCCGGCCGTCCATGATCAGTTTCTCCACCGCGATGCGGGCAACTTCCCGGCGTACCGGGTCGAAAGCGGAAACAATCACGGCTTCGGGGGTATCGTCAATGATCAGATCCACACCCGTTGCGGTTTCCAGCGCACGGATGTTGCGGCCTTCACGGCCGATGATCCGGCCCTTCATATCATCATTGGGCAGGTTGATGACGCTGACTGTGGTTTCTGCCACATGGTCGGCGGCACACTTCTGGATGGCCATGGCGATGATGTTGCGGGCTTTCTTTTCGCCCTCTTCCTTCGCCTGGGTTTCAATTTCACGCACCTGGGCGGCGGCGTCATGGAAGGCTTCCTTCTGGACGCGGTCGATCACCAGCTGCTTGGCCGCTTCACGGTCCAGGCCGGCGATGCGCTCCAGCTCGGTCAGTTGTTTTGCTTTCAGCTCTTCCAGTTCGGTTTCTTTCTTCGTCAGGTCAGCCAGTTTGTTGTTCAGGGTTTCTTCACGGGTTTCCAGGTTGCTGGCCTTCTTGTCCAGGGTTTCCTCACGCTGGATCAGGCGACGTTCATTCTTCTGGATTTCGTTGCGGCGTTCACGGATTTCCCGTTCATTTTCCGCACGTTCCCGGTCGTTTTCTGCTTTCGCCTTCAGGATTTCTTCCTTGGCTTCCAGCACTTTTTCCTTCTTGTAGTCTTCTGCCTTGCGGACGGCGTCATCATACAGACGCTTTGCGTAGTCTTCCGTCCGTTCGATTTTCTTTTCGGTGAAGTTCTTCCGGTAGGTATATCCCAGCAGACCGCAGATCACGCCCACAACCACGGCGATGACCGCAGCAATTACAGGACTCATAAATTCCCTCCCCTTCTTTCAGAATCTTATTATCATATTCAGATGCGACGGAAAGCCCTTTCCGTGCGCGTTTCGGCAAACAAAAAACCGTACGAAAACAAGCGCTTCGTACGGCTGTATACTGCCTCGACCGAGGGATGTCCCGGTTCGTAACATATCTGTTCCGCAAAGGACGGCACGGACTATTAAGCCTGCCGTGATACGGAAGACTATGGGCGGATGCAACCGTAAAGGTCATGGCAATCCGGGGGAAGGCCCAAACCTTTCCGATTGGCATGGCCTCTGACAGACACCGTCACTGACGGAATGAAGGCCCGCCCGAAAGAAAACAGATCGTGAGGGGTACTCACGGTGATACATTTGGGGGATGCTCTATCGATAACAGCAGCGGATCAAAAATCCGCACAGCCGAACATAATAATATTACAGGCTGTTCTGACAATTGTCAAGATTTTGAAAAATATGTGAAGGATGAGTGAAACGGGAGCGCTTCACCAATTTATAATTCACAATTCATAATTCATAATGATGTAATCTGGTTTGTCGAATTGATTGGTGTTCCTAATTACATGAAGGTTTAGGTCCCCGGAGGAGATTCTTCGACTCCTTTCAGTCGCTCAGAATGACAGTTTTAGACTATGGTTTTCTTCTGACGTTCACGTTGTCATCTCGACCAAGGCCAAAGGCCGCGTGGAGAGATCTCCTCCAGAGATGTAAATCTTCAAGTAATTCGGAACTGCGAATGCATGGAGAAATAGAAAACGGAGCGTGCGGTGCTCGCACACTCCGTCAACAATAATAATTGTTTATTGATTTCTGATTTTGCCTGCAAAATCAGAAATCACAGTTCATTGGTGTTCTGAAGTAAGGAATCACGTCGCGGATATTGTCCACGCCGGTGAGGTAGATCAGCAGGCGCTCGAAGCCCATGCCGAAACCGGAATGGGTGCAGCCGCCGTACCGGCGGAGGTTGACGTACCAGTACATCTCTTCCTTGCTGATACCCAGCTCATCCATGCGCCTGGTCAGCAGGTCGTATCGGGTTTCTCTCTGGCTGCCGCCCATGAGCTCGCCGGCGCCGGGAACCAGCAGGTCCACGGCCGCGACGGTCTTCTGGTCGTCATTCTGGTACATATAGAAGGCTTTGATATCCTTCGGCCAGTCATAGACGAAGACCGGGCTGTGGAAATACTCTTCGGTCAGGTACTTCTCGTGCTCCTTGGCGGTATCTTCGCCGTACTTCGGCTCAAACTTGAACTCGGTACCGTTCTCCATGGCCTTGCGCAGGATGGTGATGGCTTCCTCGTGGGTAACTCGGGCGCAGGTGCTGGTCAGCAGGGCGTTCAGTTTATCCAGCAGTCCGCCGCCGGTGAACTGGTCCAGGAACTTCAGCTCGTCCGGGCACTTTTCCAGCACGGTCTTTACGATGGCCTTCAGGAAGTCTTCTTCCAGATCCATCAGCTGGCCGAGATCGCAGAAGGCGATTTCCGGCTCGATCATCCAGAATTCCGCGGCGTGAGTCTTGGTGTTGCTGTTCTCGGCACGGAAGGTGGGTCCGAAGGTGTAGATCTTGGAGAACGCCATGGCGAAAGTCTCGCCTTCCAGCTGGCCGGTAACGGCCAGGCTGGTGGGCTTACCGAAGAAGTCTTCGGAAGCGTCCGCTGTGGAACCCTTGGGCAGGGTGGTCACGGTGAAGGTGTTGCCGGCGCCTTCGGCGTCATTGCCGGTGATCAGGGGTGTGTGGACATAAACGTAGCCCCTGTCCTGGAAGTAGCTGTGGATGGCCATGGAGGCAACGCTCCGCACACGGAACACGGCCTGGAAAAGGCGGGTCCGCGGACGCAGGTAAGCGATCTCCCGCAGGTATTCCACGGTGTGACGCTTGGGCTGCAGCGGATAGTCCTCCGGGCAGTCGCCCTCAAGCGTGATGGCGCTGGCCTGGATTTCCGGGGTTTCCGGATCCTTGTAGCTGGGGACGACTTTGCCGGTCACCTTCACAGCACTGCCGACCCGCAGGGCCTGCACCGCTTCGAAGTCCGGCAGGGTATTATCGTACACCACCTGAGGATTCTTAAAGCAGGTTCCGTCAAAGAAGTCCACGAAGCCCATGTTCTTCTGCTTGCGATGGTTGCGGATCCAGCCCAGCAGGGTCACTTCCTGACCCTGCAGCTCCTGAAGGCGTTCCTTCAGCTCCCGGGTGGTGATGGTAGTCATGTTGAGTCCCTCCATTTTAGTATATTATTCCGATTGTTCCGAACGTCCGGAATAATGCCGCAATTCTATCACAAAACCCGTTGAAATACAACAATACTTGACGATAAGATATCGGTAGAAGTAAAATATACAAACCATGGAGGTTTATACCCTTCATGAGAATAAGGAGGATTCCGGTATCAGAAGAATGAAGAAAACACTCGCTTTTGCGTTGCTTACGCTGATGCTTTCCGCGTTCTGTTATGCTGCCGCGGAAGCTGAAACGATGTCTATAGCGACACCGACAGATTTGGCATGTGCTCATGAGAATACCAAAGAAACCGTCTTTTTCTTTGACAGTCCTGCCTACACTTCTGTCAGCTCAACCACGCACAAAGTATACGGACCGGCTACTGTCCAGGTGGTCTGTCTGGACTGCGGGGAAGTGCTTTCCACTGAAACCGTGGACTATAAGGAAGAACTCCGTCCCCACAGCATGAAGCGGGGCCAGTGCGCCCTATGTGGATACAGTGACAAGACCTGGACCAAGCAGGACAAGCCGAAGGACGCGGCCGGTGAGCGCACCCTGTATGCACAGGAAAACAAAAATACCAAAGGTCTGCTTTCCCTGACACTGTCCAGAGAAGATCTTATTGCGCTGAACAATTCCAATATTGCTGTTGCCCTGGTTCGGGGGAACAGCGGCAGTGTTGCCATCGCACTGGACGTGAAAAATGTACTGACCCAGAGCCGGGAATCTGAGGCGGATCTGTACCTGGAGCTTGCGGAACGGGAAGATGGCAGTTTCTTTGCCGGGGTAATCCTGGTTTCCGGATCAGGTGAGGAAACAGATCCCAACAGTGAAGGGATCAATCTGCGTTTCTACCGGGAAGCATACTCTGACCTTCAGGTTTCCCTGGCACCCGTGTCAAGCGGTGCGATTGTGGAAACAAAGGGCGTATGGAACGAGCATGGCTACTGGTCTGTGCAGTATCAGGAAGAGGGAACGTATTTCATTCTGCAGTAACGCGAAATGGAATCAAGGCATAATGCATGATGCATAATGCACAATGAAATAGGCCAACTGCTGCTGGATTGCTCGCTTAGGGAGGTTCCAGAGCAGGGAAAGGTTGAGGCATGAAAGCATTAATCCTGAATTCCGGGCTCGGAAGCCGTATGGGTGCTCTGACCTCCGAGCATCCGAAATGCATGACGGAGATTTCTTCCCGGGAGACGATTCTTTCCCGTCAGCTGATGCAGATCGCGGACGCCGGGATTACAGAGGTTGTCATCACCACCGGGTACTATGACGGGGTGCTGGTGGATTACTGTAAATCCCTGGATCTCCCTCTGAGTTTCACGTTTGTAAAGAACCCGATTTACGATCAAACAAATTATATTTATTCGATTTACTGTGCAAGAGAGTATCTGCAGGATGACATTATTCTCATGCACGGTGATCTTGTTTTTGAGAACGAAGTATTTGACAAGGTATTGGTTTCTGAGTATTCCTGCATGACCGTTTCCTCTACCCTGCCCCTGCCGGAAAAGGACTTCAAGGCCCAGATCCGGGACGGCAAGGTAATGAAGGTCGGCGTGGATATCTTTGAGGACGCCATGGAAGCCCAGGCCCTGTACAAGCTGAACCGGAAAGACTGGAAAGTCTGGCTGGATGAGATCGTCTCGTTCTGCGAGGCGGGCAATACCAAAGTCTATGCCGAAAATGCCCTGAATGCCCTGAACGGCACCGCGAACATCATGGCTCTGGACGTCGGGGATCTGCTGTGTGCCGAGATCGACAACCCGGAGGACCTGGCTGTCGTCTCCTCAAGGCTGAAGGAAATCGAAAACCGCACGGTATATATGTGTTTTGCCACGGATATTATCCACGGCGGACATATTGCCATTATCCGGAAGGCCCGCAGGCTGGGCAAGCTCATTATCGGCGTGCTTTCAGATGAAGCAGTGGCTTCCTACAAGCGGTTCCCGCTGCTGCCTGCGGTTGAACGGATGCGCCTGTTTGAAAACATCGCCGGGGTGTCCCGGGTGGTGGAACAGCGGACGCTCAGCTACCGGGAGAACCTGGAGAAATACCGTCCGGATATCGTGGTGCACGGGGATGACTGGTGCTCTGGATTCCAGAAGCCTATCCGGGATGAAGTGGTTTCCATCCTGGAAACCTACGGCGGGAAGCTGGCGGAGTTTCCTTACAGCCAGGATGAAAAGTATAAAGAGCTCCAGCGCCGGGAACGGGCGGAGTTGGCCATGCCGGACATCCGCCGGGGCAGGCTGAGGAAGGTGCTGGACGCCAAGGGCCTGGTGACGGTCATGGAAGCCCATGATGGTCTGACCGGCCTGATTGTGGAAAACACTGTAGTATATGAAAACGGCGGCGCCCGCCAGTTTGATGCCATGTGGCTTTCCTCCCTGTGCGATTCCACAGCCAAGGGCAAGCCGGATATTGAGTTGGTGGATATGACCAGCCGGTTCCGGACCATTGACGATATTATGGAAGTGACCACCAAACCCATCATTTTCGACGGGGATACCGGCGGACTGACAGAGCACTTTGTCTATACCGTTCGCTCCCTGGAACGTATGGGTGTTTCCATGGTGATTATTGAGGACAAGACCGGCCTGAAGAAGAATTCCCTCTTCGGTACGGAGGTTGTCCAGACCCAGGACAGCATTGAGAACTTCTGCGAGAAGATCCGCGCCGGCAAGAAAGCCCAGCGGACAAAGGAGTTCATGATCTGTGCCCGGATTGAGAGCCTGATCCTGGAGCAGGGGATGGAAGACGCCCTGACCCGGGCTTTCGCCTTCGCGGAGGCGGGTGCGGATGCCATCATGATCCACAGCCGAAAGAAGGATCCTTCCGAGATCCAGGAATTTATTGAAAAGTTCCGAGCCAAGGACAGCACGACGCCCATCGTGCTGGTTCCCACTTCCTTCAACTCCGTGACGGAGGAAGAATGGAAGGAAAGAGGCGCCAATATCGTTATTTACGCGAACCAGCTGATGCGGGCGGAGGTTCCCGCGATGCAGCAGGCTGCGGAAATTATCCTGAAAAACCACCGGGCGGAAGAATGCGACGCCATGCTGATGCCTTTCAAGGACATTATCCGGCTGATCCCCGAAGAATAAACGGAACGACAATAGCGGGGGACACAGCCACCAGCTGTTCACGCCGGGGTTATCCCCGGCCTGATCCTTTTATCTGAAGACCCTGAAGGAGGAAACCCTATGAACAAACACTCCGACGTTCGTCAGAAGGCTTTGGCCTTGCTGCTGGCGCTGTGTTTGCTGATGCCTGTTATTGCCGTGGCAGCGCAGCCCTGGCAAGAGCAAGAGACACCCTATGGAGCGAAACTGCGGACCGGCACAATCTTTTATACAGATGCTGAACTGACGGAGGAACAGGGTACCCTGCAGATGGACGCCTTGGTGCAGGTGAACGAAGTCCGCGGAAAAGCGGCTGCCATCAGTTATACCGCAAAGAATGAAACGAAAAATGCCTGGGTCGATGGCAAGAACCTGATCCTGCTGAATCTTGCGACTCCCACGGATCTGCCCGGCCTGATTGAGAAAGAGGAAGTTGTCCTGGTACTTCCTGCCGCTCCGGAAACCACAGAGGAGCCGGAAGCGCAGCCCACGGAAGAACCGACGGAAGAACCCGGAGAAGCTTCCGTAGACCAACCCTCTGAAGAACCCACAGAGGAACCGACTGAAGAACTGGGCGAAGAACCAACAGAAGAACCGGATGAAAACCTGGATGAAGAGCTGACAGAAGAACCTTCCGAAGAGAAACCGGCGGAGAATCCTGAAGAAGAACCTTCCGAAGAGAAACCGGCGGAGAATCCTGAAGAAGAACCTGCAGAAGGTCTGACTGAGGAGCTTTCCGAAGAGCCTGATGAAGAGAATGCGGAAGAACTGACGGAAGAATCTGCGGAGGAACTCGCAGAGGAGACTGTGGAAGAATCTTCAGAAGAAGAAAACGAAGAATCTGCTGAAGGATCGATTGCTGAAGAAACAGAAGAACCTGAAAAGACAGAAGAATTTGCCACCGGCAGCCTGGAAGACGTTGAACAGACAGAAGAAATCATCACTGAAGACGAACTCCAGACCCTGTCTGAAGAAGGTGTGCAGCCGGAAACCTCTTCCATATATGTCATGGAAGAAGACCAGCTGGTTGCGTCGCTCTATCAGCCGGTTACCGCGGATACCCTGCCGGAAGCGCGGAACCAGAATCCTTTCGGAACCTGCTGGGCTTTTGCTGCCGTCGGTGCCATGGAAATCGACCTGATTAAGGATAATCAGGCAAACTCCACCATCGATCTTTCCGAGTTTTTCATATCTTATTTTGCTGCCCATAACTATCCTTATCCCAAGGAGGGCGGTGAAGGCGACAGCGTCACTGCGGTGACCGATGACAACTATCTGAAAATCGGCGGACTGAGCACACTGGCTTATCATATCCTGGCCAGTCTGATCGGTACCACTACAGAAGCTGACAATCCCTATCCTGCAGCAGATGAGGCGGATAAGTTGCCTTCCAGCTATACGTCGATTGCAGCCCAGATTACGGGTGCGTATAACCTGAGTTCGACCGATGCGGCTGAACTGAAGAAGCAGATCCAGGAACATGGATCTGTCAAGGTCAGTGTCTACGCAATCAGCAGCCAGTCAAAATATAACCAGGTAGTTCCCATAAAGAACAGTGACGGAACAGTTGTCGGCAATGTCGGATACAATTCATCCACGGCTGCTCTTTACGGAACATACAAGACCACGAACCACGACGTGCTTCTGGTCGGTTGGGACGATAATTACTCAAAGGATAATTTCCTGTCTGGTCTGCGGCCTAGCAGCAACGGCGCCTGGAAAGTCCGAAACAGCTGGGGTACTGGTTTCGGCCAGAACGGTTATTTTTGGGTTTCCTATGAGGATGCATCCCTGCTTTCCGGCAAAGCTACTTCCTTTGACGCGGAAAACAAGGATATAGCGGATTTCTGCTACAGCTATGACAAATCATATAATCCGACTATTACGGCAGCTTACAGTGACCAGGCAGTTTTTAAGCAGACATTCAGGGTTGCCGCGCAGGAAAAGCTCCAGTCTGTGGGGGTGGAAGTTGCCAGCGGTAACATGAAGATTGCTGCGGTTGTTCGGGCAAACGGCACCGAAATTTCCAGAAGTGAGACAAAGGAAGCAAAGTACAGCGGTTTCTATAACCTGAAACTGAAAACTCCTTACGTGACGCAGCAGGAAACCGAAATAGAAGTGGAAATCACCTGCACCGCATCCACATCCGGAGGAATGGTTTCGATTCCTTATCAGCCGGGCGGTTTCGGAAAACTGAAAGCTGATAAAGATAACTATTATGATTATAAGTCTGACTATGGTGTAAGCGGCGGATTCACGATGAATGGATCTCATGTGAATGGCGATTCCACCATCAAGCTGTATACCAAGAAGAATTCTTCCAACGGCCTGGTGAGCAGCATCACCCTGAACAAGACGGGAAAGGTCAGCATCAATTCGGGTGAATCCCTCGTGCTGACTGCTACGGTTGCCCCGTCCAATGCAACCAACAAAACCCTCCATTGGTATACTTCAGATGAATATGTTGCGCGTCTGGTGGAAGATAAGGATGGTATAAAGGTTGTTGGCGCCAGCAAAGGCGGCACGGCTGTAATCACAGCCATGAGTTCCAATGGTATCTATGCCAACTGTACCGTTGAAGTGACTCCCAAGGATGTACCGCTGACCAAGCTGACAATCAAAGGATACGACAATCATGTCTTCACAATTAATGAATCCACGAGCTCTGGATTCAAGATTGGGGACAGGCTGATCCTGGAAGTTGATCTGACGCCCTGGAATACGACACATCCTGATCTGGATTGGACAACAGACAACAGTTCTGTGATGAGTATTACGCGGATTACAGGCAACAAGTGCGAGGTACTTGTCAAGAAGAACGGTACTGCTCAGATTACAGTTAAATCTGTTGACGGTACGATTAAGGACTATGTCGCGTTTACGGTGGATCTTCCGATCCATGTCAGTTCTGTTTATCTGAATTATGTCAGCTATGGCCTTTGGGAAGGGGATTCCGTGCAGCTGAAGGCAACCGTTCTTCCCTACGACGCGGATGACCAGCGGCTGACCTGGACTTCCAGCAAATCTGAGGTGGCGGAGGTTACCGGAACCGGTTATGTGACTGCCAAGAAGGACGGTACGACCGTAATTACGGTAACTGCCCGCGACGGCGGATTTACCGCTTCCTGTAATGTGACTGTACTGACAAAGGATCCTGTCGCGGCCTTTGTATACCGGATGTACAGGGTGTGCCTTCTGCGCGAACCGGATGCAGGCGGACTGCAGAACTGGGTTAACCAACTGCACGCCAGGGTGCTGACCGGAGCGGAAGTGGCTTACGGCTTCTATGACAGCCGCGAGATGAGGAATCGGAATCTGTCCAACGCGGACTTTGTGGAACGCTGCTATGAAGGCATCATGGGCCGCGCTTCCGACGCGGCAGGCAAGAGCTATTGGATCAAGAAGCTGGAAAACGGTATGTCCAGGAAGACGGTTATCGCCGGCTTTACAGGATCCCAGGAATTCAGGGAGCTTTGTGAGTATTATGGCATTAATCGGGGCGCCTATAAGTCCGATGAAGCCCGGGACAAAAACGAAGGTGTGACAAGTTTTGTCAGCCGTCTGTATACCAAGATGCTTGGCAGAACCTATGATGTGGATGGACTGAATAATTGGTGCGCAAATATCCTGGCCAATCCCAGCAAAACGAACGTGCTGAATGTGGCGCTGAACGGATTCATGCACTCCCGGGAATTCCTGAATAAGAACCTGAGCGATATAGAGTTTGTCAAGGTGCTTTACCGGACATTCCTGGGGCGTGAGTATGATGCTCCCGGACTGGCGGACTGGGTCGGCAGGCTGAATTCAGGAGTGACACGCGATCAGGTTGCCAGCGGATTTGCCTATTCTAAAGAATTTGCCCAGATCATGGCATCTTACGGACTGTAAGTTTGTCTTTATCACCGAAAGACAATCAAAGGCGCCGGATAAACTGATTATCCGGCGTCTTCTTTGCTATGATGCTTGAAACACTGAAAACGATTCTGAAAGGTCTTCTGAAGCTGGTTAACAGGGGTGATGCAGCTGAGTATCTGATCATCAACAAAGGTATTACGCAAAACGCCAAAGAAGCATTTTAGTCAGATGAGAATCTCTGCTGCCGGGATAAAAGAATAGCGGAGATTCTGTTCAACAGCAAAAGAAGAGGCTGTCTCCTTGCGGAGACAGCCTCGATGTTTTGAGGATTTGATCCTGTTGCGTTATGTCTGTTAATCCTGATTATTCAGCGTAGAAGCTCTGGCACCAGTTGGTGTTCTTGTAAAGGCCGGTGGCTAGGGTGGTCAGCTGAGTGTTCAGGATGTTGGCCTTATGGCCGGCAGAGTTTATCCAGGCTTTCATAACTTCCTTTTCGGACTTGAAGCCGAAGGCGATGTTTTCCGCTTCGCGGGAATCCGCAAAACCAGCGTCCGTGTAAGCGGACCAGCAGTCCTTGCCGTTGGGACGAGTGTGGCTGAAGGACTTGGTAATCTCTTCAGCACGTACCATGGCAACCTTTTCCCACAGATCTTCACGGGTGGTCAGGGCAGTGGCACCAACCTTGGAGCGCTCTGCGTTCACCAGAGACAGGACCAGGATATTTGCCTTCCACTCACGGGTGGTGTCGGGCTCCTTGATCTTGCTGCCGACCTTGATGCCGGCAGTGGTGCACTTGGCGGAGAATTCCTTACTGAACATGAATCCGTTCAGCGCCTTCTCACGGGTGATGGTGTAGTTCAGCTGGTTAAGCCAGTCGGCTTTGCCGGCTGCATCAGGTTCACGACCCATGATGGTGTGATACAGCATATCAACATATTCTTCGTTGCTCGCCATCTTGTTCTTGTATTCCTTGCTGAATACGAAGCCGCTGGCAACGGTGGTTCCGCCGGATCCATGGGTCAGAGCCTGACACCAGTTCTCCAGGCCGGCGATATCGGGCTGCCGGTTCAGGCAGTCCTGATAGAGACGATACACGAAGGCGGTCCGCTCAATGTTCAGGTCGCGGGCATTCTTCAGGGTGATGGTACCGGGCTGAATGCCGTAGCTCTTAGCCAGAGCAATAAATTCCTGGCTGCCCAGGAAGCCGGCGCAGACCCTGTCAGAGGTCATGCCGTAGTCCATGATGGCTTTCCAGTAGGTCGCTCCGCCCGCATCGGGGTTGCGGCCCAGCATGGCATTGTAACAGTCTTTGACGACTTCTTCATTCTTCTTGTTCTTTCCCTTATATTCACGAGAGTTGAAGAATCCGGTTACGATATCCGCGGCCTTCGCTTTGCCGCTTTCCAGCTGGCTGACCCAGTCGTTCAGGCCGGCTTCATCAGGTTCACGGCCCAGAACAACCTGGTACATCCGGGTTACAAAACCACGGGTACCGCTGTCGTTGGAAATAGGAGCGGTCGTACCGGTGGTTGCCGCCACATCAACGGTGGAGGCGGGCTTGGTATCGATATTCTTGGAAGCAGGTTTTACACCGGATTCCTGGCTGAGGACCGGCGCGTCATGAGACGCAGCTTCACCAATACCACAAGGTTCATCTGCCAGGGCAATTCCCCCCAGCATCAGACAGAACGCAACTAAACAGGCAATCGTACGAGTGATTTTACTCATACATCAATCATCTCCTTCCGGATAACTAACGAGGCATCCGGCTCGTTTCTTCCCGTATTTTAGCAAACAAGTAAAAAAGCGTCAAATTTGACGGCTGGAAACCTTGATAAATAAAGCCTGCGGACAATTTTCCGTAAGGCCCGTATTTCCATGCCTTTCGTTGACACATAATAGGAAGAAATGTATAATTTATTCTGTATAACCATGTTGATTTTGCTTGATTTTGGTTATATTTCCGAAAGGAAAAAACAGGAAATCCACAGGCAGGCGCGGAGTGGCTCGCAGTGGCTTGCTGGAGCAGGGAAACGCCGAACAGACAGACTTCTTCAGCGATGCGCATCAGCGGACCGCACGGCGGAGCCGTCTGTTTTATACTCACTTCCGTACAGGAGGGTTTCTCTTCATGAAAAGAATCACCGCTCTGGTTTTAATGCTGATCATGACAGTATCCATGATTACTGCAGGATCTGCGGAAAAAACGGAGGCAGATAAATCAATGGCCAAAGAATTCGATACATCTTGTTTTACAGAGAATAAGGAGTATTTTCGGACGAACGTTTCAGAGGATGGACAAACAGCTTTTATCCAGACACTGGTGACAGTGGAGAAACGAGCGTTTACCACACCTTTTGAAAACAATCTGTATTACAGCGCTATTTTTCCGGAACTGATGGTTGTCGGCTGGTCTGAAGAAAAAAAGCAAGTTCCGTTTTTCAGAATCTGGATCCGTTACCGGGGCACTAAACAGTTGAATATCAACGCGGTTTCAATGCTCATAGACGGGACGGATTACAGGTTCCAGGACCTGAACATTCCCGGCTGGACAGCCATAAAGGAAGACGGTACGGCAGCACAGGACGTTCAGCTGGTTCTTGGTTCTAGTTCGATCAATGCAACCTGCTTTGCAATGCTGTTTTCTAAGGCGATCGAATATGCCCAGGCTCGAATGAATGATCCTGAAGCACAAAAACCGGATGTGACGATGGTTCTCGTTGGAGATGAAAAAGTGAAAGTGGATCTTCCTGATGATTTCTGGTTCGAAATGGCTGTGTTTGCTTACAGCTTGGAATCCATTAATGGTTTTTCTTTACTGACAGCCACAACAGGGACTCCTTGTATTATTATGAAATAGAAATAAAGAACTTGGCAAACAATGTATAAAATATGAAAACAATCAGCAAGAAAAGTTGCGTTTGTTCGTGACAAGAGGTGACCTTTTATCAGACGACTGAAGAAATACCTGTGGCCGGTGATGGACGCGCTGTTTGTGTTCATCGGCTTGCTGATATCAGTGGAATTTTATTTCTCCCTTAGTGTTCCGGAAAGCCATGTGGTTCATTTCTGGAGAATCGTTCCGATTCTGCTGGCTACCACGCTGCTTGCACTGTGGGTCAGCGGAATCTATCGCCAGATCTTGGCCTATGCCGGACAGGACGTCCTCATCCAGTGCGGTATCAGTACCCTGGCCGGAACTGGCATTGCGTATCTGATTTCCCTGATTTTCTACCTGTTCCGGGATAAGATCGGTGCAAACATCTTCCTGATGCCCCGCCCGGTTTATTTTATTCAGTGGGTTATCACGCTCTTCCTGATCGCGGCTTCCCGCTACCTGATCCGTTATAAAACCGCAGGCAGCCGAAGGAAAGAGGATAAGGAAGCCAAGCGTATCTTGATCATCGGTGCCGGCTATGCCGGAGCGACGGTGATCCGAGACATCCAGAATGGACGTTACGGAAACGCGACGGCTGTAGCGATCCTGGATGATGATCCTTCCAGGCAGCATTCCTCCATTTCGAGAGTTCCGGTTGTCGGCGGCACGGAAGCTGTGGCGGAGGCGGCCGATCAGTATAATATCAACGAAATCATTATTGCCATTGCCACACCTAAGGGCGAGATTACCGCTCTTCTGAACGACTGCATTGAAACCGGCACCCATGTGATGATCTACTCCGGTGTGCGGGAGGGTGCGGAAGCGCGAGAAGTCAATATCGCGGACCTGCTGGGCCGGGCAGAACAGCACCTGGACATGACGGAGGTGCATGCCTTCCTGACCGGCAAGACTGTGCTGATTACCGGCGGCGGCGGCAGCATCGGTTCAGAGCTGTGCCGCCAGATCATGGCCTTTACCCCGAAAAAGCTGGTTCTGTATGATATTTCCGAAAACTACATGTATGATCTCTTCTTCGAACTGAAAGAGAAATATGGAGAATTGGTGGTCAACACCCTTGTGCTGGAAGTTGGCAGTGTCCGGGATGAGGAATCCCTCTGGCGCGTGATGGGCAAGTACAAGCCGGATATTGTGATCCATGCAGCGGCCCATAAGCATGTTCCGCTGATGGAAACCAGCAGCGAACAGGCGATCCTCAACAACGTTTTCGGCACGTATAAAACAGCGAAGGTTGCCGTGGAATGCAACGTCAAGCGCTTTGTCTTGATTTCCACGGACAAAGCGGTGAATCCCACCAATGTAATGGGTGCTTCCAAACGGCTGGCAGAGATTGTGATCTCTTCCATCCCTAGGAAAAATACCGAATTTATGGCGGTTCGCTTCGGCAACGTCCTGGGATCTCACGGTTCCGTGGTTCCGATTTTTGAACGCCAGATCCGGGCGGGCGGCCCGGTGACGCTGACAGACCCGAATATTATCCGCTATTTCATGACGATCCCCGAGGCTGCCTCCTTGGTGCTTCAGGCAGTCGGCATTGCCAGGGGCGGAGAGCTCTTTATCCTTGATATGGGTGAGCCGGTCCGGATCCGGGATCTGGCCGAAAAGATGATCCACCTTTACGGTACCGGAAGGGAACAGATTGTCTGTACCGGCCTGCGGCCTGGTGAGAAGCTTTATGAGGAGCTCCTGCTGGATAAGGAAAACGACCAGGCGACAGAGCGAGACCGGATCTATGTGGCAAAACAGGACCACTATGACTGGGAAACCGTTATGTTCATGCTTCATGAATTGGAAGATACACTGGAACGACATGGTGATATACGTCAGTGTTTACACAGATTGCTTCCTACTTTCCAAGAACCAAATAAACCAAGATAACAATCAATACGTGATAGTTTAAGGAAAACAGTGTTGAATAGATATAAGAGATCAGCATTTATATAGAACACACTAAATTATGGTGTGTTTACCGTGTTCTATCTTGCGTAGAAAAAGAAGTGAGGCGAACAGCATTTGATCCGAAAGAATCAAGAATTTTTGAACAAAGTTAATATTCTACTGGATATGGTGCTTGTGGTTATTTCCTATATTTTAGCTTCTTGGATAAGGCTTGATTTTTTGGACGGTGAAAGCGGCAACATGGCTGCTATTAGTGGAAAAACAGTATTTCTTGCATTAGCGTATTCTTTTGTTTTGTTTTTCTTGCTATCTTTAATGGGCTTTTATAATACTACAAGAACCAGAAGACTTGTTTGGAAGATTAAGACTATTTTTTTATCAGTTACGCTTTCAACGCTAATTGCATCGACATTATTATTTCTGTTTCGCCTAGTGGATTTTTCCCGAGGGGTTTTACTAGTCTTCTATTTGGCAACTATAGTTCTTCTGATTGGCAAATATTCATTCATGCGCCTGGTTTTAAGACGTTTCAGAGGGAAAGGATACAACTTAAAGCATGTCATAGTGATTGGTACAGGAAGACTTGCTCAGCAATATAAGCGTGATATAGAAGCAGAAACCGAACTGGGATTTCATATTAAAGGATTTATAGGAAATAGCAATCTTTTACATGATGGTGATGTATTCCTAGGAACATATGATGATTTAGATGAACAATTATCTTCTACGGATATAAGTGAAGTAATCATTGCTTTAGAGCCTGAAGAATATGTTAAACTATGGAAAATCATTCCGGCTTGTGAACGTAATGGCGTGAAGTATTCGGTTATACCATTCTATAATGATATAATTCCGGCGAATCCAACGATTGAAACCATTGGACATAGTAAAATAATAAATATGAGGACTAATCGACTTGAGAATCTTGGGTGGGCGATATTAAAAAGATGTTTTGATATTTTTGCAAGTGCAACAGGCCTTATAATTCTTAGCCCACTATTGCTGTTTATTGCTATTGGAGTTAAACAATCAAGTCCGGGGCCTGTGCTTTTCAAACAAATGAGGGTTGGATATCTCAGAAGAACTTTTGAAATGTTAAAATTCAGGAGTCTGAGAATGAATAAAGAGGAAGACACAGCCTGGACAACAGATGTTGACTCTAGAAGAACTAAGTTTGGAGCGTTTATTCGCAAGATTAGTTTGGATGAATTGCCACAATTATATAATATATTGAAAGGTGATATGAGTCTTGTTGGCCCGCGACCAGAGCTTCCTCATTTTGTGGAACAGTTCAAAGAAACAATTCCATATTATATGGTAAAACATCAAGTAAAGCCTGGCATAACAGGCTGGGCACAAGTTAATGGATATCGTGGAGACACAAGCATTGAGAAACGTATTGAATTGGATTTATGGTATATTGAACATTGGAGTGTCTTGCTTGATTTAAAGATATTATTTTTAACTTTCTTTGGTGGAATGATTAACAATGAACAGTTAACAAAAAAAACGACAGGAGAAGAAAAATGAACAAGATTGAGACTAAACTCGAAGGCGTATTTATCATTGAACCGCAGGTCTTTGGTGACCAAAGAGGATATTTTATGGAGACTTGGTCAACAAGAAACTTTGAAGAAATGGGATTAAAATATGATTTTGTGCAGGATAATCAATCCTTTAGTGCTAAGGAGGGTATTTTGCGGGGCATACATTTTCAAAACAATCCCATGTCGCAGGCCAAACTTGTCAGAGTAACAAGAGGTGCGGTACTTGATGTAGCAGTGGATCTACGGAAGGGAAGTCCTACATATAAACAATGGATAGCAGTGGAATTAAGTGCAGAGAATAAGCGTATGTTAATGATACCCAGAGGATTTGGACATGGGTTTAAAACATTAACGGACAATGTGGAATTTTGCTATAAAGTTGATAATTTGTATAGTAAAGAATGTGATCGGGGTATCCGGTTTGATGATCCAACGATCGGGGTAGATTGGGGTGTCGTAAAAACGGATCTCCTCAGTTTAAAAGATACTTCAGCACCATTGTTGGATGATAGCGATTGCAATTTTGTTTATGTGGGCAAATAAGTTAAATAGATAATGAACACAGATAGAATGCGAAATACAGATGAAAGGTATTAGGCTGGATTTTTAACTTCTTTAGTCATATAATAAAATGCAAGTTTATGGAATATGCTTGTGTTATATACTTGTTCTATGTGATCTAAAGTGAAATATATGGCTGTGAAATGCTGAGAATAATAAGGTTTAAGGGCCGAAGAAGGTGGCTGTTGAATCGGTTTTATGTTGTGAGTACAAATATTATTGTCAGTTATGGAAACAATACAGAGTTGTTAATTGACCAGGTAAATTAATAAAGGAGAGAATAACACATGAAAGGTATCATTTTAGCTGGAGGTGCTGGAACGCGGCTCTATCCCCTGACAATGGTAACAAGCAAACAACTTCTTCCGGTATATGATAAACCAATGATATATTATCCGCTTAGCACTTTGATGTTGGCGGGAATTCGGGATATTTTGATTATATCTACACCGGAAGATACACCGCGTTTTGAAAGCTTACTTGGGGATGGGGAGCAATTTGGTGTACGTTTACAGTACAAGGTGCAACCATCCCCGGATGGGCTTGCACAGGCATTTCTACTTGGCGAAGAGTTTATTGGCGATGATGCCTGTGCGATGGTGTTGGGTGATAATATTTTCTATGGGAATGGCTTTCGGACGATGCTGAAGAATGCAGTTAAAAACGCAGAAGAAGCTGCGCGTGCAACTGTATTTGGTTATTATGTTCAGGATCCTGAGAGATTTGGAGTGGTAGCATTCGATGAGAATGGTGTTGCTACCAGTATAGAAGAAAAGCCGAAGATCCCTAAATCCAATTATGCAGTCACTGGGTTATATTTTTACCCGGCAGGAGTGAGTTTGCGGGCACATGAGGTTAAACCTTCAGCTAGAGGCGAATTAGAGATTACTACATTAAACGAAATGTATCTAGAAAAAGGGTTGCTGGATGTGCAATTATTGGGGCGAGGATTTGCTTGGCTAGATACTGGAACAATGGATAGTCTTTTAGAAGCCGCCGATTTTGTAAGAATGGTTCAGAACCGACAGGGAATTACGATTTCTGCTCCTGAAGAGATTGCGTTTATAAATGGTTTTATTGATCGGGACAAGCTTATGGTTAGCGCCAATGCTTATGGGAAAAGTCCTTATGGTATACATTTAAGGGCTGTAGCTGAGGGAAAGGTAAAGTACTAAAATCGCTATCATGATTAATGGAGGAATAATTATGACGATTATTGTAACCGGCGGCGCCGGATTCATCGGAAGTAATTTCGTTTTTCACATGCTGAACAAGTATCCGGATTACCAGATCATCTGCCTGGACAAACTGACCTATGCG
>Ga0310786_10003778_pt1 | contig 21677 bp, 14 predicted proteins | sample AusTroGonzalo_MG_FD_203881 | JGI IMG/M metagenome (GOLD analysis project Ga0310786, IMG submission 203881) | Bovine rumen microbial communities from tropical cattle in Woodstock, Queensland, Australia - Gonzalo_03 (v2) (version 2) | ecosystem: Host-associated > Mammals > Digestive system >...
TGTTGCGGAAGACGGTCTTCCAGCCTTCGAACGGGGATTCGGTGCGGAGGAATTCGATCCAGGCGTGGTTCTGGTCGGCGATCTTGGAGTAGCGGTCAAGTTCGATCTTGCTGGTGGCCTTTGTGACGCCGACGCCGCGCTTGGTGGGCGTCACGAGGTTGATGGAGCCGTCGTCGTTGAACGTGATCTCGTCGATGCAGACGGAGCGGTTCTTATCGAAGTTCGGGGAGTAGTCGTTGTGGTGATAGAAGAGGTACCACTTGCCCTTGAACTCGACCACGGAGTGGTGGTTGGTCCAGCATTGCGGATTCTGCTCCATGATCTTACCTTTGTATTTGAACGGGCCGAACGGGTTGTCGCCGGTGCAGTAGCAGAGGCATTCGTGGTTTTCGTCGACCCAGGGGAACGTGAAGTAGTAGATGCCGTTGCGCTTGAACATGAACGGGCCTTCCTTGAGGCCGCGGTTCGGGGTGTCGTGCTGAATGGTCTTCGCTTCGCCGTCGAATTCCTTCATGTTGTCTTTCAGCTTCGCGATGCGCATGCCCTGTCCGGACCAGATCAGATAGCAAGCGCCGTCGTCGTCGATGAAGATGCACGGATCGATGCCGCCCGCGCCCTGGATGGGTTCGGTCTCGCAACGGAACGGACCGTACGGAGTGTCGGCGGTGGCGAGGCCGATGCGGTTGTCGGCGGGGAAGTAGAAGTAGTACTTGCCGTCCTTCACGTTGCAGTCCGGGGCCCACATGCTGTAGGACCTGGAGTTCACCCACGGCACATACCGCTGGTCCACGATCACGCCGTGGTCGACCCAGTCGACGAGATTGTCGGAGGAGTACACGTGGTAGTCGGCCATGCAGAACCAGTCCTTGCGACTGAAGTCATACGGCGCGGGGATGTCGTGCGAGGGGTAGACGTACACACGGCCGTTGAAGACGTGCGCGGACGGGTCGGCGCAGTACGCGCTGTTGATGATGGGGTTCTGGGCATAGGCCAGGGCTCCGGCGGACAGCGTGAACGCGGCCGCGAGGATCGTTTTCGTGAAATTCATGTTGGTCTTTCCTGTATTTGAGTGTTGAGGGAAATGTGAGGTAAATCGAGGCGGACGGGAAGCCTGTGCGAGCGAGGTGCGAGGACACTCCGGCGGACGTTTTTTCGCCGTCCCCTCCTGTACTATATCACGCAAGCGCGCGAAATCAAGTCCGGAGCCGTTTTTTTTTCATATTTACGATCATGGCGGCAATCGTGAAGGGAAACGCGACGGATCAAACCGGGAAGATGCGTTTTTGTTGGGATCAATTTCGGCTTTTGACAATTTGAGGCCGCATCCTTCATAGGATCTTTCTTTGGACGACTGCCGGAAAACGAGGTCATTTTCGTGGAGTTTTTGCGGGAAATATGATTGATTCCAGGTGCAATTTCCGCTTTTTTCCTGATTCCCGCTTGAAAAAACGAACGGGGCGTGCTACATTATCTTATTCACCGATCATCATGGCCGCTTCGGAACTCTGATGTTTATCCTGACAGCCGGCCATAAATCCCATCCGTCCGGCAGGCATCATCGGCCTGTATCATTTTTCCGGACGGAATGTCGGAACTCCGGAATATGTTAGCCCTGGACGGCACAAGAAACGCATTCCGGAAATCGAAACCACAAAAGAACCCGCACGGAGACGGAAGAGTTGAAACCTCTTGCTCTGACTGGCGGAATCGCATGCGGTAAGACGACGGCGGGTCATTTCCTGCTGGAGGCCGGTTTTTCCCATATCTATGACACCGATGCGATCTGCCATGACCTTTATGATCATCCTGCGCCGGACCTGCTGGCCGGAATGCGGAATAACTGGGGCGACGATGTCGTGACTCCGGATTTCCGCATCGATCGGGCGGCTCTGTCAAAACGGCTTTTTGCCGAGCCGGACCGTCCGGAAGCTTTCGCGGCTCTGGATGCGCTGGTGCATCCCGCTGTGGACCAGCGTCTTCAGGAGCTTATGGCACGGGATGCCGTCAGGGAAGACGAATTGGTCCTGGTCGAAGTCCCGCTGCTCTTTGAGATCGGCTGGGAAACCCGGTATTCCCATACGATCACGGTCTGGATGCCGCGGCAGATGCAGATCGCGCGGCTGATGGCGCGAAACTGCCTGACGCGCGAGGAAGCGGAGTCGCGTCTGGACGTTCAGATGTCCGCCGATGCGAAGCTCGCCCGCGCCGATTTCGGTCTGATCAACAACGGCGGGCTGGAATACCTGCGGAAACAGTGTTTCGAGCTGGTCGCGCAACTGAAATCAATCATGTCTTAATTCTCTTTTTTCATTTCTTATTTTTATCGGTCCTAATCAATTCAAATTCATAATAACCACATCCGAAAAGGAAAAAACGATGTCAGACGAACTGGAAGCAATGCAGTCCGAAAACTCAATGCCCGCACAGAATGAATTGCCGGAGCAGGCCGCACCGGCCGCGGAAGCGGAATCCGCCGAAGCACCCGTGAAAAAACGCCGCGGCCGTCCGCCGAAAAAACGTTCGGAGGCCGGGGAGGATGAAGCCGCCATGGATGCCGCGCCCGATCTCCCGCTGGAATCCGCACCGGAGGAAAAGCCTGCCGCTCCTGTCCAGGCCGCATTCGGTTCCAAATCAGCTTCTCACGCAGCCGCTTCCCGTTCCAATGCGTCCGCAGCGGATTTCGGCGAGGACGGCGATTACGACCCTGCTTCCGTCCAGCATGTCGATTCCTTTATGCCAAGTTCCCGCAAGGGGTTGAAAGCCGTCCGCACCTACAAGTTCAGCCTCGACGACGACAACGACGATTTTGACGGAGATTCACAGCCGCAGGATTTCCCCGGCGGGATACGTCCGAACGAAATCGTGGTCGCGGGCATGAATGAACCCGGCGGCGCATCCGTCGACCTTCCCCCGGACGATGATATCGTTTATGTGCCCCCGACACAGAAATCCCCCGCCCGCACGCCGCGGAACGAAGTTTCCATGCCGGATTTCCCCGACGACAACATGGAGACCCGCGACCTCAACGAACAAATGCCTGTGGAATCGCATCCGGTGAACGAAGAAGCTCCCGGCGCGCAGGGGACAAATCCCGCACCCGCACAGGGCGAATCCGGCTCACGTCCGTCCGCCCAGCAGAACAACCAGAACAACAATGGTCAGCAGGGCGGTTATCAGCAGCACGGCGGCCATGGTCAGAACAATAACAATCAGAATAATCAGAATCAGCAGAGAAACAACAAGCATCAGCGTCAATTCAATAACAATCAGCAGCAGAATAACAACCGTCAGTTCAATAACAATAATCAGCAGTTCCGAAAGCAGCAGAACAATCAGAACAACCAGAACAACCAGAACCAAAAGCGCCGTTTCCAGGGCGGCGGCAACGGCGGATATAACGGAACCCGACAGGGCGACGATCCGACCTACGCCGAAATACGCCGCCTTACCAAGATGACCCAGCAGAATTATTACAACGGTCCGCGCGTGGAGTACGATGAAGAAGGCAACCCGATCCCCCCGCAGACCATGAATATCTCCGAGCTGCAGCAGAAATCCATCACCGAGCTCAGTCAGATGGCGCGCGAAATGGGCATCGAGGGCGTCGGCGTCCTTACGAAATCCGAGCTCGTGTTCGAGATCATCCGCGCCAACAGCGAGAAATGCATCCTCGTCGGCGGCGGCTTCCTGGAGGTCATGCCCGACGGCTTCGGCTTCCTGCGTTCCCCGTACTACAGCTATTTGCCGTCCTCTGAGGACATCTATCTCAGCCCGAACCAGGTCCGCCGCTACGCCGTCCGAACGGGCGACTACATCGAGGGCGAAATACGCCAGCCGCGCGAGCAGGAACGCTTCTTCGCGATGTTCCGCGTAACCAGCATCAACCACCAGTCGCCCGAATGCAAGCGCGACATCATCCCGTTCAATGAATTAAAGCCGTATTTCCCGACCCGGCGTATCTTACTTGAGACCACCCCGGACGAATTATGCGGCCGCGTGGTCGACCTGGTGACGCCGATCGGACTCGGCCAGCGCGGGCTCATCGTGGCGCCGCCCCGCACCGGCAAGACCGTGCTCCTGCAGAAAATGGCGAACTCCATCATCAAAAACAACCCGGACGTGATCCTGATCATCCTCCTGATCGACGAACGCCCCGAGGAAGTCACCGACATGAAGATGAGCGTGAGCTCCAACGCGGAAGTCGTGAGCTCGACCTTCGACGAGCCGCCGGAGCGCCATGTGCAGATCGCCGAAATGGTCATCGAAAAGGCCAAACGCCTGGTGGAATCCAAAAAGGACGTCGTAATCCTGCTCGACTCCATCACGCGTCTCGCCCGCGCCTACAACACCCTCCAGCCGCACAGCGGCAAGATCCTCACCGGCGGCGTCGACGCCAATGCCCTGCACAAGCCGAAACGCTTCTTCGGCGCGGCGCGCAACATCGAAAACTACGGCAGCCTGACCATCATCGCCACCGCGCTGATCGACACCGGCAGCAAGATGGACGAGGTCATCTTCGAGGAGTTCAAGGGCACCGGCAATATGGAGCTCCACCTCGACCGCCGTCTCGTCGACAAGCGCATCTACCCCGCCATCAACATCGAGGCCAGCGGCACGCGCAAGGAGGAGCTGCTGCTCCACCGCGACGAACTCCCGCGCGTCTGGACGCTCCGCAAGGCCATGACCGGCGTCCCGCCCGTCGAAGCCATGGAAGTCCTGATCTCAAAATTAAAGAAGGTCGCGACGAACGCCGAGTTCCTGATGGCGATGCCTTCTTCGAACTGAGGTGAATGTCAGCTGATCCCGCCGTCCGCATGTCCGGTCGTCCCGAGTCATGCGGCGGCTTCCCGAAGACCGCGTTTCCGCCGTTCCGTTCCGAATTCAACCCCGCTCAGGAGGCCTGATGATGAAAGCCCTGTCCCTTCTGTCCCTTCCGCTGCTCCTCGCCTGCATCTTCGTCGCAAGTTCATCCGCGCAGGATGCAACTCGGATTCAGACGCCGCCTGAAAAAGCCGTAACTGGCGAAAAAGCTTCGACGGACGAAAAAGCTGCAACGGACGAAAAAGCTTTGACGGACGAAAAATCCGCAGCCGCCGACCCGTTCGCTCCGAACCCGCCTGCCGGCATGAAACTGGTCTGGTCCGATGAGTTCAATGTGGACGGGAGGCCGGACCCGGCGAACTGGACCTACGAGACGGGATACGTGCGGAATCATGAGGCGCAGTGGTACCGCCCGGAAAGCGCCGAGGTCAAGGGCGGCTGCCTGGTCATCACGGGCGAACACCATAAGCAGCCGTTACCGAATCCGCGGGCGAACGGCCGCCGGTTCGGGTTCGGCGGATTCGGCGGGGACAACCGCCCCATCGAATACACCTCCGCCTGCCTCATCACGAAGGGGCTGCATTCGTTCAAGTTCGGGCGCATCGAAGCCCGCATCAAAGCTCCCCTGATGGAAGGCTCCTGGCCCGCGTTCTGGACGCTCGGCGTGTCCGAAAGCTGGCCGTCCTGCGGAGAGATAGATATCTTCGAGTATTACAAGCGGACTGTCCTCGCGAATTTCTGCTGGGCCGCGCCCGGCGGACAGTGGTCGCCCGAGTGGAATACCGTCCGCACGCCGCTGGATAAATACGAGAAAAATGACCCGAAGTGGGCGGAACAATTCCATGTGTACGCGATGGACTGGGATGAAAACCGCATCGTGCTGTTCGTGGACGGCGTCGCCGTGAACGATTCCTCCATCGCAAAGGTCAAAAACGCCCGTTACCGTTCCGTCGAGAATCCGTTCCACCAGCCGCACTATCTGCTGTTGAACCTGGCGCTCGGCGGCGACAACGGCGGCGACGTGACGAAAATCCCGTTTCCGGTCTGCATGTACGTCGATTATGTCCGCGTCTACCAGAAAGCCGAGTGACACCCGGTCTGCGTCATGTTTGACATCGGGTGAAAATCCGCTATATTAATAACGCCGTTTTGCCACAGTTCACAATGCCACACCATGAGGAGCGCGTATGCTGCCGTTAGGTCTAAAGAAATTCTTCTGTTCCCTGATCCCCGTCCGGAGCCTCCGCAAGAAATACCGTACCCGGGTGGTCTACGAGCATCATTTCAAGCTCAGGAGCCGCAAGTGCAGGATGGGCGAGGGCTCGTACGCGGGCAAAGGCTTTGAGGTCGCAAATCGTGAAACGACCGTCGGAAAGTATTGCTCCATCGGCTGCAACGTCACCATCGGGACCACGCAGCACCCGGTCGGCTACCTCTCGACGCATCCCATGCTGTACACGGACATGCCTTATGGCCCGAATCTGCCGCCGGAATGCCGCTGCATGTTCGACGGTATCAAGCCCCCGTGCCACATCGGAAACGACGTCTGGATCGGCCTCAACGTCGTCATCATGGACGGCGTCACGGTCGGGGACGGCGCGATCATTGCCGCTGGCGCGGTCGTGACGAAGGACGTCCCGCCGTATGCGATCGTCGGCGGTGTCCCCGCCAAAGTGATCCGCTACCGGTTCTCCCCGGAGATCATTGCGGCGCTGCTCGAACTGCGCTGGTGGGACCTTCCCCTCGAAAAGTGGAAGAATCTCCCGTTCACCGACGTGGAACGCTGCATCGCCGAACTGCGGAAAATCCGTTCCGCGGAGGCTCCCGCGGATTCGACGTCTTCCCCCTCGGCAGAACGTTGATTTGAGGCCGGATTCAGGATTGATTCGCGTTTCCTGATAAAAAAGCCCCGGTCGCGCTGGGCGCGCCGGGGTCGGGGAAATCTGTTTGTATTCGCTTTTCAGTTGAGGACTTGTCCTCATTTCCAGCGGAGGATGGAAACCGAGTTCGCAGGGAAGGTGTAGCGGAAATCGTCGGATTTCGCCTTGAACTCGCTCTTCTTCGGGATGATGAGGTGCGGATTCTCGAACGTGTTTTCCATACTCTGGTTGCTTCCGGCGAGCGTGGATGCCGTGCCCTTGATGGTCGTAGACTTCGCGGTGCCGGTGTCTATGGTGAGCGTGATCGGCTTGGTGTCGGAGTTGACGAACTTCAGGATGGTCTCACCGGTCTTCTGGTCGAGTCCGGCGACGGCGGCGAGCGCGGAATTCTGCTGGATCTTCTGGTCGAAGACGACCTTGCCGTCGATGCTGCACACCACGTTGGACTTGTTCACATCGATGCGGATGTCGTACCATTTGCCGGTCTCGATGACGCCGCCGATGCGGCGGGTCGGGGTGTCGGGATGCTCAATGGCGTGGTCGGTGTTGCCCCAGCCGCCGAGGTTGAGCCAGCTTTTGGTCTCGGCGTCGGGCATGGCGAACCCGATGAGGAATCCTTCGTTGCCTTCGAGCTTCTTCGCCTTCACGGAGATCGTGTAGTCCTCCCATTCGGGTTCGCCGACGATGGCGAGCGTGTCGGTGTCGAGCGTGGACTGCGTGAGCTCGCCGTCCTGTGCGAGCCACTGGCCGCGGACGGGCATGATGCCGTCGAGCCCGGTCTTGAATTCCGGTGCGGCGAGGACTTTGTCGCCGCTCGTGATCCTGAGGTCCTTGTAGGCGACCTTCGTTTCCCAGGAGCCGAGGCCGACGAAGCCCTTGAACGTCTTCTGGTGCTCGTCCGCGACGGTGAGCGTGAGGCCGAGGTTGCGGTCGGCGCGGTTGTTCGCGAACATGACCTGCGTCCAGTAGGAGGGCGTGCCGAAGACGCGGCTCTGGTCGAAGACGATGGCGTCGGGGTTCCAGGTCTCCCAGCCGGCGCGGCGGAAGAGCGGCGCGTAGGAGCTCATGATGACGATGTCGCCGTTGCGTTCGAGCCCGGTCATGAAGGCTGCCTCGCCGAGCGCGGCGTTCAGATTGCCCTTGCCCGCGCCGCTGGTCACGGCGTATTCGCCGAAGTAGATCTCGGGGCCCTTGCGGTCCTGGTTGTCGAAGCGCGTGGCGTCGCGGCGGAAGGTGTTGGAATCGGAGTAGAGGTGCGGATCGAGGATGTCGTTCTTGTATCCCGCGGTGGCTTCGTTCGCCACGAGGCGCATGTTCGGGTACTTTTCGAGGATGGCCTTTGCGATGAGGGCGTAGCGTTCGGCGTAGGCGCGGCCGCCGTTCTCGTTGCCGATTTCCATATATTTCATGTTGAACGGCGCGGGATGTCCGTTCTTGGCGCGTTCGGCACCCCACTTGGAGGTGACGGGACCGTTGGCGTATTCGATGGCGTCGAGGGCGTCCTGCACGAAGGGCTGCATCTGGTTCATCGGGACTTCGTACATGGTGTCCCTGCCGTTCCGCGTTTCATGGCCCATGCCGCAGTTGATGACGAAGAGCGGCTCCGCGCCGAGGTCCTCGCACATCTGGAGATATTCGTGGTAGCCGAGGCCATTGCTGACCTGGTACTGCCAGATGCACCACTGGCCCTTGCGCTGTTCGACCGGGCCGATGGAGTTCTTCCAGATCGCGCGGTTTTCGATGCCGCGTCCTTCCACGAAGCAGCCGCCGGGGAAGCGCACGAACGCGGGCTTCATGGCGGCGACCATTTTCATGAGGTCGGGACGAAGGCCGTTCCTGCGATTCTTCCAGGTGCGGCGGGGGAAGAGGGAAACCATGTCGAGCCAGTATGTCGCGGGCTGCGCGTTGCCGATCACGAGCTGGGCGTTCGGATCGGTGCGCTGTGCGGTCAGGAGGAGCGTGTATTTGCGCCATTCCTTCGTGGGCGTGAGGCTGCTGTGCGCGAGGACCTTGCCGTCGCCGCCGACGATGGAGATGTCAAGGCGGTCGCCGCCCTTCTCGGAACGCGCGTACAGCGTGAGGTCATATTCGGCGCTTGCCTCCATAAAAATCTGGCCGGGCTGTCCGGCGGCGTCAGCCTGCCACTGGCGGTTCGCCCTGCGCGGATTGCCGCCCTGCGGTCCCCCCACGAATCCGCGGTTGATCACGCGGCCACCCGCCTGCGCCACGACCTTCAGCGAGGTCGGATTGTCGGCGTGGATCGTGGTGGTGCGGTCGAGGGAGATATCGGCTTTTTCGGAGAACCAGGCGATCGGGAAGGATATGTTGTCTTCGAAGGAACGGTTCTGGATCATTTCGGCATAGATGCCTCCTTCGCCCGCGCGGTTGATCTCCTCAAAGAAAATACCGTAGAGCAGGGGGCTGATCTTCGCGCCGGGGTGCGCCGTGTCGATCTTGATGACGCCCGCGGAGGAGGCCGTGTTTTCGGCTGCGGCCTCGGCGGAGGAACATGCCGTGAGGAGGGTGGCGGCCGTCGAGACGGCAAGGAGTGAGACGGGGATGTTCTTCAACATTGGGATCGTCCTTTCTGCGGTTGGTGTATTTAGTTCTTTGAATAATATAGACTCGAAACAATGAAAATCAAACCTGAAAAAGGCGCAAACCGGAAAAAAGCGGAAAAAAACGTGTCAATCGATTAGGCTGCGTGTGCCCGCGCGACGGGACAGCAGACTTTCCGCACCTGATGAATGCCGAACGGGGACCGTGCCGGACGGACGGGCCGTGACGAGGAAACGGTCAAATCTCCCGGTAATGACGCATGGCGAGGTGGACGCAAGCCGCGGTCAGGAGGAAAAAGACGGAACCGCCCGCAAACACGGAGCGGATGCCGAGATTTGCGGCGATCGGGCCGCCTGCGAGCGGGGCTAACCCGAGCCCGAGGCAGCGCATGGCGGACGCCCAGCCGAACATTTGCCCGCGGGAGCGTTCGTCAGTCTTTTTCGCGAGCCAGATCTGCATGGCCGGTTCGATGCCGCTTCCCATGAAGATCATGGCGAACCTCAGCAGGAAGAGTGCGGCGAGTCCCCAGACGAACGAAATGGAGAACATGAAAGCGGCGGTAAGGACTGCGGAGATGACTGCCAGCCGGCCCGGCGGATAGTGGTCCGCCAGGTAACCGAGCAGGAATCCTGACACGACGCCCGCGAGGCCGCAGAGTCCGGAGAGCGCGCCGGTGATCTTCGATGCGCCTTCGATGCCGCCGTGCAGATCCTGCACGAAGATCGGGACGAAAGAATTGTCGAAGGAACGGGAGAACATGACCAGTCCCATGATCAGAAGGATAGGCAGGTTGAGCATGAGCTGGGATGTTTCGGGGCGGAGCGCATGGATCATGCCGCGGAAACCGGAGACCTTTCCCTGCGGCGGGGTGTAGTATTCGCGGGAGAAGCAGAAGACCAGGACGAACGCCAGGATAAAACAGAGGGCGGAGATCGCAAATGCCAGACGATACCCTGCATATTCGGCCACATAGCCGCCCGCGAACGCTCCGGCGATGGTGCCGGAGAACATGGCGCTGTTCAGCGCTCCGAGTGCGAATCCGGTGTGCTCGCGCGGCGTCTGCGTGGAGATGAGCGCCTGCGAGGCGGACATGGTGCCGCAGAAGGCACCCTGGATGACGCGGAGCATGACCAGCTGCAGCGGAGTCTGCGCCACACTGATCAGTCCGACCGCCAGCGCGCCGCCGATGTAGGACCGCAGAAGCATCTTCCGGCGTCCGTAGCGGTCGCCCAGCGCACCCCAGACGGGCGAGAAGAACATCATGGTGAGCGGGCAGGCCGCGCTGAACGCGGCGACCCAGTATGCGAGTTCAGCCTTGTCCGTGACGCCCATGTCCTCCTGCATCAGGTAGGAGATGAACGGCAGTCCGAAGGAAAAGCCGATGGCGGACATGAACTGCGCGGTCCAGATTACGAGGAGATGGCGTTTCCAGGTCCTGCTGAAATCAGACGCGGTTCCGCCGGAAAGCCGGGCGGGCGATGCATCGTCCGCCGCTTGTCTTTGGCGTTGCGGCATAACAGGCCTCCGCGCCAGTCAGGCACGGCCTCCGTGCGCGGCGGCTTCGAACGCTTCGAAAGCATCGGGGAAAGGGGAGAGGGCGCGTTTGAGGATGCCGTGGATGTGCGCGATGGCGACGCCGTAATTGGTGAACGGGACGCCCTGTTCGCGGCAGTGCAGGATACGGGAGAGGACGGCGCGACGGTTGAACGTGCACGCGCCGCAGTGGAGCACCAGGTCGTATTGCGAGAGATCGTCGGGGAAATCCGCTCCGGCGGCCACGGTGAATTCGATGCCGTCGGCATGGCGGTATTCGCGGATCCAGCGCGGGAGCTTCACGCGTCCGATGTCGTCGCCGATGGGATGGTGCGTGCAGGCCTCCGCCACGAGCACATGCGAGCCATCGTGCAGACGGTCGATCGCGGCGGCTCCGGCGGCGCATGCGGCCAGATCGCCTTTCATGCGCGCGAGCAGGATGGAGAACGACGTGAGAGGGATTTCCGGCGGGACGGCACGGGAAGCGATGCCAAAAGCCTGGGAGTCGGTCACGGCGAGCGCAGGCGGTGTCTTCAGGTGCGCGAGCATGTCCGCGATGCGGTGTTCGGTCACGCAAAGGCAGAGGGCGTCGTGGTCGAGCGTGTCGCGGATGGCCTGGACTTCCGGCAGGATCATGCGCCCCTTCGGTGCCTCCTTGTCGATGGGCGTGATGAGGAGCACGGAGTCGCCGGGCGCGATCAGGTCGCCAAGCATGGGGCGCGCGCCGAGGAAACCTTCGGGGGCGGCGTTGACCAGTGCGGCGCGAAGCGCTGCGAGCCCGGCGCCGGTGGATGCGGAGACCTCGACATGCGGGATCTTCGCATCGTCGAGCCTGGCGATGAGAGCGGGATCGGGCGCAGTGACATCCGCCTTGTTGAAGACTACGATCAGCGGTGTCGTGCGTTCACGGAAGAGCGTGAGCATGTCTTCCTCCGTGCCGCTCCATCCGCCGTCGGTCACGATCAGCGCCAGATCGGTACGGTCGAAGATGCGCCGGCTCTTTTCGACGCGCAATCCGCCAAGGGCGGTCGGGTCTTCGTCAAGCCCGGCGGTGTCGATGAAAAGGACAGGGCCGAGAGGAGGCAGCTCCATGGGTTTCTCGACGGGATCCGTGGTGGTTCCGGGGGTGTCGGAGACGATGACGACGTCCTGCCCGGCAAGCGCATTGAGCAGGGAGGATTTTCCTGCGTTGCGTCTGCCGAAGAACCCGATCTGGAGGCGCAGCCCCTTAGGAGTGTTCTGGATCATTTTTTATCGGATTGAGCTTCGGGATCGATTTTTTTCCCGGCGGTCTTTTTGAGCTTTTCAGGTGTGATGTAGACGATGTCGCCGAGGAGGACGTGACCCTTGCCGTCGGGCTGCATGAAAACGTTAATCTCAAGCGTTTCCATGTCTTTTCCCAGACGGAGAACGACGTCCCCGGAAGTAGCGGTTTTCCGTTCGTGAACAGCTTCCCCGTTAAGGTAGACCGTCGCTTTTCCGGTCATGTTCCTGAAACAGAGCGAACCGCCGTTTTCTCTGATTTTCGCGGGAATGTCGAACTTGGTATAATAGACGACCCAGTCTTTCGGCTTGAGGCTGAGCGTTTCGCCGGCCGTCGTGAGGGACAGCTTATCCAGTTCTTCCCCGGAGTTCTTCGAGAGCAGGATCGGCTTGGACGCCTCGGCCTGGGAAACACGCCAGCTGTTGAGCGTGATCTCCTGATTGATGAATCCGGTGATAACGGGAACCGTTTTCACGGAAGAGGCGTTGATGGAGCAGGAAGCGGATTTGAGCCCTTCGCTTTTCGCCTTGATCTCGATGACGCCCTTCGATCCGGGGTTGGACTGGATGATGATCTGGGCATAGCCGTTGAAAATCGGGCGGGAATCCGCTTTCTCGCTGAGGGTGCAGGTCGGATCGCCGTTGCCGACGCCGATGTTCCGTCCGGGGCCGGAGATCTCGAATTCAACGGGGAGTTTTGCGTTCGGTACGACGCGCCCGGATGCATCGACGGCACAGACCGTGACAGGGACGGCGTCATATCCGTCCGCCTTGATCTCAGTGCGGTCGGGGATGAGCTTGAGCCCGACGGGCTTGCCGGTGGTTTCGATCTGGGTGCGGATGACTTCCTGTCCGCCCTTCCTGCCGATGAGGAGCAGCGTGCCGGGTTCGTACGGGATCTTCTGCGTCAGCATCTCGAACGGGTCCACAGGGGCCGTGGCGATGTTTTTGCCGTTGAGGATGAACGAGACTTCTTCGACGTTCGTTGCGCAGAAGACGTCGACTTCCTGTTCGTCCTTGACATCCAGATTCCAGTGCGGAGCGGCGTAAAGGACGGGTTTGTCGAGCCACTGTGCCTGGCGGATGTAGAAGGCGGTCTTCGGGAATCCGCAGAGGTCCATGCAGCCGAAGTAGCTGCTGTTTGCCGGGAATTTATTGTTGAAGGGGGTCGGTTCCCCGTGGTAGTCGAACCCGGTCCAGACGAACGATCCGGCGAGGAAGCGGCGGTTCATGACGGTTTCCCAGTCCTTACGGTGCGTAGTCCCCCAGTCGGCGGCGAAATCATCATAGGAGGAAGCAATGTTGTTTTCGCGGTCCGTGGCGACTTCGCCGCGCGTCTCGAATGCGCTGGCGCCTTCCGTGAGCAGGATGGGGATGTTCGGGTATTCGGTGTGGAACCGGTCGATCTGGCCGTACTGGTAGTTGAAACCGACGACGTCGAGGACGTTGCGGGCACTTTCTGTTGAGAAGAACCCGCCGTTCATGGCAGCGAGGATGGGACGGGTCGGATCCTCCGACCTGATGGTGTTGGCGAGCGCGCGGGCGATCTCCTGCCCGCGGAGTTCACCCTGCAACGGTTCTTCGTTGAAGATGCTCCATGCGAAGACAGACGGATGGTTGCGGTCGCGGCGGACATGCTCCCGGAGGTATTCCAGCCATTCCGGTCCTGTGTTGAATGCACGGTTTTCGTCGATGACGAGGAGGCCGTACTTGTCGCAGAGGTCAAGGATGTTTTCGCTCGGAGGATTGTGGGAGCAACGGTAGGCGTTCGCGCCCATTTCCTTGAGCTTTTTGATCCGGAATTCCTCGATCGAGGCGGGGACTGCCGCACCGACGCCGGCATGGTCCTGATGGTTGCAGACGCCCTTGAGCTTCATCGGCTTGCCGTTGAGGGAGAATCCGTTCGTGAAATCGAATTTGAACGTGCGGAATCCGAAATTGACGGTCCTCTCGTCAAAGACGCGCGACTCGTTCTTGACCGTGACTTTCATTTTGTATAATAACGGAGTGTCAGGCGACCATAATTTCGGGGAAGCCGTGCGGATGGAATAGGGGACCTGCGTTGTCTGACTCATAGGCAAATTCGTGAGGATGCGTTTGGTCTCGACTTTTTTTCCGTTCGGGTCCGTGACCTCGACGTCGACGAATGCGGAGGAATCCTTTGTCCCGTTGTTTGCGACCATGACGTGGCCGTTGATGTCCCATCCGTCAAGTTTGAGTTCCGCATTGACCCGGACTCCGCCCTCGGTCGCAATATGGACCGGGTTGTTGACGATGAGTTTTACATCGCGGTAAATGCCGGCACCCTCGTACCACCAGCCCTCGAAGACCGCGGCGTTGACCTCAATGGCGATCACATTGTCACGCCCGTACATCAGGGCCGGCGTGATGTCGATCGTAATGGTGTTGTAGCCACTGTAGTTGTGGTGGAAGAGCGTCTGGTTGACCCAGAACGTCGAATGTGTGGCGATGCCGCCGAACTGGAGTTCCACGCGTTTCCCTTTCCATGAGGACGGCACGAAAAAGCGCTTGCGGTAATACCCCCAGCCGCGCTTGCGGTAGCCCTGTTCGCCATCTTCCTCCGGATAAAAGCCGTCTTCGACTGCCCAGTCATGGGGCAGATCGACGACGCGGAAGTCCGAATCGTCAAAGTCGATCGCTGTGAATGGCCATACGACGTCGGAAGTGGAGGCTTTCGCTCCCGCCCAGATGCTTTTGTGTTCCCTGTACTGCTTCGGAGCGATCTGCTCGTCCGAATGCAGGAACATCCAGCCGGGATTGAAATCGTATATCTCGGAAGCCCCCGCGGTTCCGGAGAGAAGCAGGAAAAAGAGAAGGAGAGAAACGATTTCGACGACGGTTTTGTTCATTTTTGTACTCATGAGATGCCGTCCTTTCTTTAGACTGTCCCGCGCGGACGGGCGGGAATAGATTGGATGTGAAAGATGATTCCTATATCATAATATAGCACGCCGCATGACGGAATCAACCGTCCATGCGGAAAAAACGTGCGGGTTTTTTGCCATGATGCCGGGGCTGTACGAAAACGGAAGGAAGCCCGGCAGGAAATGCGGTCAGAAGGAGACGTTGATGTCGCCGGAAATCGCGGTCGGGTGCGGGACGAGCTTGATCCCCATGGAATTCTGCCAGTCCTGATCCCAGGAATTGAGCATCAGCGGATCAGTGGGGGGACCGAAGGGATTCAGGTCGGTCACGAGGATCTCGTCTTTCGACGTGAAATAGATATCGAGCACGATATCCGGTTCGGGAAGCACCCAGAAGTTCTTGTCGATGAAATCGACGGCGAGCGTCCAATACTTTTCGCGGGAACTCTCCAGCCGGGGGAAATGGCGCGTCAGCCAGTACTGGCTCATCGCACGCAGCTTGCCGTTCTTCACGAACAGCCGGAACTCGCGTGCGGAATCCATGCGGCGGAACGGCCGGACGCAGAGTGCCGAGACCATGCCGTTCATGGCGGCGTTCCGCACCTTCGCGCTCTGGGTCAGGAAATACCATGCGCTCGTGGCGGACCGGACAGCGCCGCGTTTTTCCTCGAACCGGACCGTGTCGGTCGGGGCGACGAGATCGGTCCCGACGAAGCGCGTGAACGGGAACTTGTTCATGGCGCTGGCGAGGCGGTCGATCACGCTTTTTGCTATGCCGGATTCCGTATCGCCGTTCTGGAGCGCCTGAATCTCGATATCCATCAGAAAAACGAAATTGGTCGGGAGGGAGTAAACGGAAAGGCGCGGATACCAGTTCTGGATCCGGCAGTGTTCAAGTGTTTTGTTCATAGGGGTCTGTCTCCTTTTGACAGGCGGTTAAAAATCGGAGTCGTCGAAATCGTCGTCTTTCCGGTCGATTTGAGGGCAAACCTTTTTTATGACGGCCCGGAAGGCGAAAAGCTGATAGACGAAGAAGATCCCGACAAATAGAAACTGGAACGAAATGAACCTGGCGCCGCCCGCGGCATCGAAGAGCGTGGCGGCGATCTGAGCGGGGAAAGTGGAATACACCATGATCGTCAGGACATTTCGGAAGACGATTCCCTTTGGCAGCGTGGAGGCGCGCAGATACTGAATCAGCGACACCAGCAGCACGAGCAGCCCGATCTCCAGCAGGTTGCGTCCGAACGTCCCGAGCAGGATGATCGCGGTCAGCAGGGAGATCGCGAACCGAGCGGCCTGGGATCCGGTGACCAGGATGGCAGGTGCATCCTCGGCCGGAGCGGCGTTGTCCGGCTTCTTTGCGGGGTCTGCGGCGAACTCCTTCTTCAGCGTTTCTGCGAAACCGGGGCCGGAATACTTTTTCCATTGGGGCGCGGGCTGGTTTGTTCCGGAGAGCTGGGCGTACAGATCGGACGCGGACATAAGGTCGGCGAAGAAGCAATCTTCGCCTTTCCAATTCACAGAGGCCCAGGAGGCCAGACCGCCGGGAAGGATGACGATGCCGTGTTCGGAGGTGCGACCGACATTGCAGTCCTCGCTGTCAAATGTTTTCCCGGGATAATACTCCAGCATGATATAGGGGAGCTTGAAGCGGCGCGGCGTGTCCGGATCTTTCTGGACCGAGATCGTCTCCTGTGAGACGACGAACGCACCGATCTCCTCGTCAAGATTGCGTCCGGCACGTTCAAACACGTCTTTCTGTACGAACGTCCCGATGACCGCCGCCATGATGGAGCAGAGGATGGTCAGCAGGATAAAGCGCCAGACGGCACGGACCGGCGAGGATTCATAGATCTCGGTCATGACCCCTGTCCCGGCGCAGAGACGGAACGTGGTGGAGAGGAAGCCGGGTGCGGACCCGGTACTTTTCCCGGGCTGAGGCATGGTCAGACAAGCCTCCTGACTTTGAAGCCGCGGGGACCGTTCCGTTTGATGATCTTTTCGACACGTTTGGAAATGGCCGGATAGACGTCCGGGGCGACCTTCTGAACGAATACGATGCCGTCGAGGTGGTCAAGTTCGTGCTGGACGACGCGAGCGAGGAGCCCGCCGCATTCAAGGACGAATTCGGTACCGTCGAGAAGCATGGACTTGAGCACGACAGAGTCGCTGCGCATGACGCGGCCGTAGACCTCCGGCACGCTCAGACAGCCTTCGTCGAACGGGCAGAGATTCCCGGAGTACGAAACGATCTCCGGATTGATCAGCGTGATGGGCATCAGCGGAAGAAGCTTCTGTTCGCCGGGCGAATGGACCGGCAGCTCATTGCCGTCCTCGTCGGTCGGAGGATCGATGTCGATGGTCACGATGCGCTGGAGCAGGCCGACCTGGTTTCCGGCGAGCCCGATCCCATGCGATTTGTACATGATATCCAGCATGGCCTCGGAAATACGCTGCGTCTCCTCGGTGATTTGTTCGACGGGCCGCGCTTTTGCAGCGAGAATCGGGTCGCCGAGCAGACGGAGCTTGAGTTTTTCGACCGGGATGTTGTTCATGCGTCCTCCTGAAAAACGGTTACGCGGTCACGGCCAGTGCGGCGCGGATGCGGCGGGCACATTCCTTCAAGCCGATGCAGACGACCGTCTCGTAGATGCTGGCGCCGACGGTAATGCCGCAGACTGCGACGCGGACGGGCTGGTTGAGGGCGAACTGGGAAAGAGCGTCAGCCGTTTCGATGGCGCGGAGCGCGTCCTCGACGGCCTTAGGATCGTTTTCGGGGAGGGAATCGAACGCGTCGGCGGCTTTCGCGAGCGCGGCGCGCATGGGCTCCGGCGTGAGGAATTTCTTCACGCCCTTGGGATCGTAGTCGACGGGGACAGCGAAGAAATAGGTCCAGGAGGCCAGGTCGGTCATGAGCTTGGTGCGGGTCTGCATCAGGTCCGCCACGGCGTCGAATTTCGCACGTTCGACGGTATCCCGCCACGGATAGGTTGCGGCGAAATCCCAAGCGCGTTCGCGGAAGACCGCCGGATCAAGCGCGGCAATGTACTGTCCGTTCAGGTTCGCCATTTTCACGGCGTCGAACTGTGCGGGCGAATGCTGGACGCGGGCGAGGTCGAACGCCTCAATGAGCTCTTCGCGGGACATTTTCTCGCGGTTGTCGCCGGAGGACCAGCCGAGGAGCGTCAGATAGTTGAAAAGCGCCTCCGGGAGCACACCCTTGTCGCGGAAATCGCCGACGAATGCGTCGCCGTCGCGCTTGCTGTATGGTTTGCCCTGGGCGTTCACGATCATCGGCAGATGTGCATAGGACGGGACCTTTGCACCGAGCGTCTGGAACATGAAAAGATGGCGGTAGGTGTTTTCCACATGGTCGTCGCCGCGCACGATGAGCGTGATGCCCTGCGTGATGTCGTCGCAAACGTTCGCGAGGTGGAAGACCGGGCTGCCATCGCTGCGGACGATGATGAAGTCGCGCATGCTGTCGAGCGGCTTGGAAAGGTGTCCCTTGACCATGTCGTCGTAGAAGACTTCGCGGCGGGTGAACGTCATGGATGCGGCATGTTCGACGGTCTCGGTCGCACCGTTGCCCAGGATGTCGTTGAGCTTGTCGTCCGTGAGCGCGAAGAGCGTCTGCCCGGCGGCATCGAGGACCGCGAGGTCTTTGAACCCGGCGAGGCATGCCTGGTTTTCGACCGGTTTGCCTTTCGGGGAAAGCGTGGTGAATTTGAGGCCGCCGCCGTTGATCTCGACCGCGGTGTCCGGGGCGAGCGTGAAGGAGGCTGGGCCGACCGTGCGCACGAACGGGAAGTCATCGCAGAAGACGGGTATGCGGAAGAGGATCGGGGAATGCTCCGTGACGGGTCCGAGGGGGTAGGCGTTTCCGTCGTCCATGAGCTTCTTCGCGGCGTCGAGGTGGTGCTGCGCCTGCGTGGTCTGGTAAAGGACCTCCTCGTCGTAGTCGAGGCCGAGCCACTCCATGCACTCGAGAAGCGTGTCGATCGCCTCTTTCGTGGAGCGTTCGAGGTCCGTATCCTCGATTCTGAGAATGAACTTGCCGCCCATGTGGCGGGCGGCAAGCCAGTTGAAGATCGCGGTGCGGATGTTTCCGATATGGACCTGCCCGGTGGGGGAGGGTGCGAATCTGAGTCTGTGCTGCATGATGGGAAAAGATGCGGGCCTGTGCGGCCCGCGGGATGTGTTCAGGATTGCGGTTGAAAAGAACGGATCAGTTGGCGTTGGTCGCGGCGAGGATCTGAGCCTTGGCGTTGTGCATGCTGACGACTGCCTGCGCGAGGTAGGTCTCGGCATTGACGAATTCACGCTGGACTTCGTTCACACGCGTAATGGCGCAGTTGCCGGCTTCGTATTCATCGTCGACCAGGTCGCGCATCTTGCGGACAGCCTCGAGGTTCTTCTGGTAGAGCTTGACGGTCTTGAGGCTGACGATGTAGTTTTCGTATGCGGTGCGGACGTCGTTGATGACGGTGATCCACTGGTCGGCGAGCGCGTATTCGGCCTGTTCCATTGCGGCCTGCGAGGCGCGCATGTTGAAGAAGGTGCTGCCGCCGGAGAAGAGCTCCCAGGAGACGTTGATGCTGCTGGTGAACGTGCTGTAGCGGTTTCTGTTGACGCCGGGGTGCGACGTGTAGGTCGGATAGTGGTAGGGGCTGTTGTGGCGGGCGGTGTTGGTGTAGCCGAGGCCGATGGAGGTCGTGACGGTCGGTCCGAACGCCGCGATGCTGGAATAGTAGCTGAACTTGGACGCCTGGAGCGCTTCGCGGAGGGCTTTCAGGTCGGGACGGTTCGAGAGGGCGGCGTCGAGGTAGACGCTTTCGTCTGCGAGCATTTCACCGTCGACCGCGAGCTCTTCCGGGAACTCGACATCGTCCGGGATGGTGCCTTCGGTAAGGCCCATGAGGGCTGCAAGCGCGTATTTCGAGGACGCGAGGGAGTAGTTGGCGGAATAGAGGTTGCTCTCCGCGTTGTTGTAGTTGACCTTGAAGTTGAGGACGTCGGACAGGGTGGAAGCGCCGACGCCGTACTTGAGCTCGGTTTCCTTGAGGAGCTGGCGGTTGTAGCGCATGTCCTCAAGCGCAATGTTGCGTCTGGCCTTTGCCAGCATCACGTTGTTGTACGCATAGGCCACGTTCTGCAGGAGCAGACGGCGGGCGTCCTGTTCGACCTGTTCGGTCTGCTTCCAGGTGTGACGCGCGGCCAGCAGGTTCATTTCACGCTGGAAGCTGTCGAAGACGAGCAGCGAAGCGGACAAGGACGGGGAAGAGGTGAAGGACTTGTAGCTGGAACCGGCGTCCTCCGTGTATCCGCGGTAGCTGGTGGAGCTCATCGAGTAGGACGCGGTGACGGTGGGCAGGTAGTAGGAGAACCGGCGGTAGTACTGCGCCCGCGCCTGGGAGACGGCGAAATAGCGCGACTTGAAGCTCGGATTGTTCTGGATCGCGATTGTCTGAGCTTCGTCAAGGGTGAGGAGCTTGAGCCCGGACGGAAGCTTCTGGTGTTCCTCCGCGGTGATCTCGGTATATTTGTCCTTGGAAATGGCCGCAGGCGGTTTCGCAACGTTGCACGCGGTGAGAGCCGCGAGAAGAATCGCGGAAACGGCGGTAGCGCTCAAAACGAGAGTTTTCATACTGTTCGGTCGCCTTTCGATGAGGTAAAATGTTTTTGCAAACGAATTAATACCTCTAAATATACACTGTCCCTTCGGATTATTCAAATGATTCTCCTGAGAAAAATGCTATTTTTCGATTCCGGTAGATCATTCCGCTTTGCCTGAAAGAGAATCGGAAAAGCACCCATGTTCATTTTGTCCGAAGTCATTTCGCATCGGAGCATAATCCGGGCGGCCCCTTTTTGCGGTCGTGACCGGGCGGTCATCCCTCAAAACATTCTGTTTTGTTTCGTGCTCCCCGGCAGAAAAACAACACCTCCGAATGGATCGATGTCATCCTGAAACAAATCGGCGAAACAATCTGAAAAAAACTTGTAAAAAAGGATGCGCCGGGGTATATTATCGTAAAAAACACCCTCCCTTTTTCCATGTTGAAACTGGAATCCTTGAACGCCATGAAGAATCATTTTGAACTGACGGTTACCTCTGTCATCGCCGCGATTTCCGGCATCCTGCTTCTCGCAGCATGCCAGATCGTATTGAAAGCTGTTCCTTATTCCTCTCTCCCCGCGTGGGGGGTATGGTTGGCGGGGCTGTCTGTCGCGGCAGGATTTGCGTCGATGCTTTGCGCTCGGAATTATGGTGTGCTGGTCGGGGCTGTCGTGCCGGGGCTGCTGCTTGCCGTGCTGGGTTTGTACTGGTCGCAGACGGGCGGCGATGTGAAACGCAGTCTGGTGCTTGCTGCTGCATGCGGCGGATTCTGGGTGTTCCTGTGGGTCAGTTCGCAGATGTTGGCGACGGCGTGCCGGATACGCCTCGGGATGGGGCCGGGCAAATCGGTGTTTGCGAGTGCGGCGGTCCTGCTGATCCTGTCGAAAGCGCTGACCCATGTTGCGGTCTGGCGCGGCGCACAGGGGGTCCGGGCGCTGGAGATCGCGCTGGCCGTGTGGCTGGTCGCCCTGCTGATCTGGCGGCCTTCGCTGACGCTTCGGACGCTCGGCCTGATCCTGTCGCACTCGCTGTACCGGATCCGCGTCGACCGCATCGAAAACTATCCGGACGCGGGACCGGTCCTGCTGGTGGCGAACCATATCTCGTTCCTCG
>Ga0310786_10003780_pt1 | contig 21672 bp, 15 predicted proteins | sample AusTroGonzalo_MG_FD_203881 | JGI IMG/M metagenome (GOLD analysis project Ga0310786, IMG submission 203881) | Bovine rumen microbial communities from tropical cattle in Woodstock, Queensland, Australia - Gonzalo_03 (v2) (version 2) | ecosystem: Host-associated > Mammals > Digestive system >...
AAGTTTGCTGCAAGGAGGAGGATGCTAAAAACTATAAGGATTCTTATAACCCTCATGTGTTTCTTACGTTTCTTCAAGAGGGTTTTGCGTGTCGGTCGTTCTTCAGAATCTCGCAGTATAGGGGCTATACGGAGCATTGTTTCTTTCCATCTTCCCGTGTAGTATCTCGCATTGATTCGCTTTATCTCAGCTTTTCGTTCAGCCTTAAGTACCTCAGAAGCGTTATCGCCCGTACTGATGCCTCCGACCATGAAATTACAGATGGTCATATCTATCCTCTCGAACTTTTTACCTTGCATATAGAGGGCCAACCACTCCTCCCAATCTGCATAAATGCGAAAACTTTCATCATAAGGACGATTCTTCACCGCTTCTGTTTTTATTAGCATCGCCTGGTGACACATGTTGTCATAGAAAAAATATGCGAAGTCTGCTACCCGCGGTGCAAATCCTAACCATTTCTTTCCATCCTCGAAAACCAACATCCAATTACCATAGATGATATCAGCGTTAATGTCTTTTTCAAATATTTTTTCCAAGACATCATTGGCATAGAACGAGTCGCCTGAATTCATATAAATGCAATATTCGCCTTGAGCTTTTTCTGTACCCTTGTTCTGTGCATTATAGACCCCCTTATCCGGCTCACAGCACCACCAGGCGATTTCTGAATCGTGTTTCTGAAGGAACTCTTTCGTTCCATCTGTGCTTCCTCCATCCACAACAATCCACTCAAAGCCACGGAAAGTCTGCTGCTTGATACTCTTGTAAGTGTCTTTCAAACCAGCCAAGTTGTTATAGGCTATTGTTATAATACTAACTTTCATATGATATGTAAATTATAATCTGCTAAAAAATATATAGGCTGCAAGAACAACGAATAAGACTATGACTAACCATAATAGCATACGAATAGCACGGAGATGCTTCTGATTTTTCTTAGTAAATGTCGTTTGAAGCACTTCTTTTTGATGTTCGAAATCTGCTATCATATTCTCCAACGTACGAGCATCATCCTTTTGTATATCATTCATGCGCAACTTCAACGCTAAATACTCTTGCTTGAAATCTGTCCCTTTATAAATGTCCAGATACTGCTGAGCTGCCCTCTTGATATTGAAATGCTCAAGGGCAAACTCGCGGCTCCAGCTGGCTAATTCGGGAGTGAACTTGAGCATTTCCTTAATGAAGGCTTGTTCATCGAACTGCAAACGACTTGCTCTTCCTGAACAGTTGCAAAGCAAACTCTTTTCGATTGTCTCAGGTGTTAGCATTCCATCGCCTAGGAACTCCCCCATATATTCCCTATAATCGTACACTAGCACTGCTCGTCCGCAGGCCATAGCATCATAAGCCGACCGACCTAAGCCAACAACTAGATCGCTCCTGTTTATCAGTTCTTCAACAGACCATACATTATCTATAAACTTATTGCTGTGGAGGAAGGTGACTCCAACTTGCTCACAACATTTCCTGATAAAATAATTGGCTACCTCGGACTGGCAGAGAGAGAGCACTGTTGTCAGCTTCTTAGACACTGGATTTTTCGGAAAGAAGCGTTGACAATCAATGCCGTTATGGATAACTTTTACAGTCTTAATGCCTTTACTCAAGAGATGATTCTTGACCTCTTCCGACACCGCAACATATGCATCAGCATCATATGAAGGCTGTTCCAACTCTGCAATATTGCCGTGGCATGTTTGGATAATGAATCCATAAGGCCACAGTTTTTCTACGACTGTATAATGATTTGCAAGAATCAAATCATAATTACTGGAAGACATAAAAGGAACTCCCTGCTCCTCCAGCATAGAAGAAACACCACCCCTGACAATAGCGAAATGCTCCACGTCATGTCCGAGCTGTTTCAACTCCATGGCAAGCGCATAAGTGTAACTCTCAGTGCCACCCGTTTTTGCCAGATAATGTGTCCCTAGCAATATCTTCATCGCGTGTTCTTTACTCTTCCGTTATTATTATTTTATTCACAACTATAACTGCTGCATGTCATACAACCTCTTATAGTAGCCGTTCTTGGCGATGAGTTCATCATGTTGGCCACTTTCCACGATCTCGCCTTCATAAAGGACATAAATCTCGTCAGCATTCTTGATGGTGGAGAGGCGGTGAGCAATGGCTATGGTGGTGCGCGACTTCATTAGACGCTCCAGCGCTTCCTGCACAAGGCGCTCGCTCTCCGTATCGAGGGCTGAGGTTGCCTCGTCGAGGATGAGGATAGGCGGATTCTTCAAGATGGCACGGGCAATACTGACGCGTTGACGCTGACCGCCCGAGAGACGGCCGCCGCGGTCGCCGATCATGGTGTCGTAGCCGTGCTCGCTTTCCACGATGAATTCGTGGGCATTGGCAATCTTCGCAGCCTCAATAACCTGTTCCTTGGTGGCATTATCCACGCCGAAGGTGATATTATTATAGAATGTATCGTTGAATAGGATTGCCTCCTGATTGACATTACCAATCAGCGTGCGGAGCTCTGAGATACGCAGTCCTTTGATATTCTTGCCATCAATAAGAACCTCTCCCTCCTTGACATCGTGATAGCGAGGCACAAGATCCACAAGTGTGCTCTTACCAGAGCCCGACTGCCCTACGAGAGCGATGGTCTTTCCTTTAGGAACTTTTAGATTGATGTGCTTGAGAACGGGACGCCCCTCAACGTAGCTGAAGCTGACATCACGGAACTCGATACCTTCCTCAAACGCCGGTAGGGGCTGGGGATTCTCGGGTTCCTTGATGGGATTCTCTGCTTTGAGGATAAAGTCGATACGGTCCATTGAGGCAAGACCGAGCGGTATTTGATATGTGGCTTTCGAGAGTTCCTTTAAAGGATTGATGACGCTGTAAAGGATAACCATATAAAAAATGAACGTGGAAGCGTCTATCAGATTGCTGTCGCTAAGGATGAGGAAGCCGCCAAACCACAGGACGATAACAATGATTATCGTTCCCAAGAATTCAGACATTGGATGTGCAGCGTTTTGGCGAATGACCATCGCGTTCATACCTTTTCGGAACTCATCATTCACATAGGTAAAACGCTTCAGCATCTTTATCTCTGCGATAAAAGCTTTGATGATACGAAGTCCACCCAACGTCTCGTCCAACTGTGCGATGATGTCACCCCACTGTCCTTGTACAGCTGAGGACTGACTTTTCAATTTGCGGCTGACGATGCCCATGACCCATGCAGCTAAAGGAGCGACAAGTAACACGAAGAGCGTTAGCTGCCAACTGGTGGCAAACAGGGTGAAGAAGCATACGAAAATAGCTATCGGCTGACGAATCAACATATCTATAGAGCTGGTGATGGAGCCTTCCACCACCTGTACATCTGCCGACATACGAGCGATGATGTCGCCCTTACGCTCTTCAGAGAAGAAACTAAGCGGCAATTTCAACACTTTTTCATATAGCTGAATACGGATATCACGGACAATGCCTGTTCGCAAAGGAACCATAACCGCCGAAGATGCGAAATAACCAAAGGTCTTGATGCCTGTCATAACTATGAGCGCAACGCCCATAAACACAAGCGTCATGAAAGCGCCATGACTTGCAATAAGCTCTTGTATCCAGGCATAAGCATTATTGACGATATCCTCTTTATGAACATGACTCCAGTCGATAGGCTTATATGTATAAACAGCCTGGTCTATTTTAAACAAGATATTTAAAATAGGAATGAGCACCATGAACGAGAACACATTCAACCACTGCGACAAGAAATTCAGCACAACAGACCACGCCAAATACTTACGATACGGTTTGAGGTATCGCCCCATGATGGATAGAAATTGCTTCAGCATAAATTGCTTTTATAAGGTTATCAAGTGCAAAGATAGTCACTTTTTTTCAATGAAACTGCTTTTTATGGTCAATATTTGAAAAAAACATAGTACTTTTGCATTCAGAAACTATCAAAGGAGAATACGAATCAATGAAAGAAAGATTATGTGCCTTCTTTTCCAAGCCTTTTTGGAGCAATTACCGAACTCTATTCGGTCTATGGATACTGTTGGCTCTCATTGCAGCTACAATGAAGATGCACAGCCACAATAATTTTTTAATTTTCAAAGGTGTATTTCACCATGCATGGGAGCAAATCTCCCTCTATGCAGAATACCCCGCCGAGCATTGGGACACGAATCACTACGGGCCATTATTCTCACTCATCATTGCTCCTTTTGCAATCGTCCCCGACTGGCTGGGGCTCATCCTTTGGTGCCTTGCCCTAACGCTATTTCTCTACTGGGCAGTCCGCCGTTCTTTGCTCACACAGCATCAACAGATTTTTATCTTTTGGTTCTGCGCTCACGAGCTTCTGACGGCTTTATACATGCAACAATTTAACATTGCTATTGCTGCCTTTATTCTCCTGTCATTCTTTTTAATAGAGAAAGAAAAAGACGGTTGGGCAGCCTTCTTTATTGTTGTGGGTACCCTCGTGAAACTCTACGGTATTGTTGGATTGGCCTTTTTCTTCTTCTCCAAGCATAAAGTTAATTTTATACTATCGTTAATTGGATGGAGCATTTTCTTATTCATTGCCCCGATGCTCATCAGCAGCCCTGAATACATCCTTGGACAATACCAAGAATGGATGGCCAGCCTCACAGGGAAGAACATAGAAAACCTTTTTGCCACCCACCAAAACATCTCGCTATTAGGAATCGTACGTAAGGTTTCCGGCTGTGCCTCCTACAGCGATCTGTGGCTCATCGTACCCGGATTAGCGCTATTTGCCCTTCCCTATCTGCGCTTCCCTCAATACAAGAACATGGCTTTTCGCCAGACGCTGCTGGCTTCTGTTCTCATGTTTGTGGTCCTCTTTTCAACAGGCAGCGAATCTAGCGGATATATCATTGCTCTCATAGGTGTCGTTATTTGGTATACGGCAGTGCCTTGGCCGCGTACGAACTGGGATGTAGCATTGCTGGTGTTCGCGTTCATCTTAACCAGCCTCTCCCCTAGCGACCTGTTCCCAAAAATCATCCGCGAACAATGGGTGCAGCCGTATGCACTCAAAGCACTTCCCGTCTGTGTAATTTGGATAAAATTGTGTATAGAAATGTCCTTCCGAGATTATGCTGAGAAAGTGGTTCGATAAGTCTTTTCTGACGTTCTTGGTTGTGGGAGTCGTAAATACGCTCTTTGGTACCGCTATTATGTTTGGGCTATACAACGTTGTTGGATGTAGCTATTGGCTGAGCTCCTTCTTTGACTATTTTTTTGGCAGCATCCTAAGCTTTTTCCTAAATAAACATTTTACATTCCACTATCAGCAAACAAATATAAAAAGCATTATACGCTTTGCTTTAAACATTGTTGTATGCTATCTTATCGCATACAGTGTGGCATTGCCACTGACACGTTGGGCACTTGAAAGTATGTGCTTAAGCAAGACTGTAGTGGAAAACGTTGCCATGCTAGTAGGCACTGGACTTTTTATGGTTATCAATTATTTGGGACAGAAATTCTTTGCTTTCAGTAAGCACTAATGCTCCATCATCACATCATCGTAGATTACATCATCATTGACAAGGCGTGACGGACATCTGTAGGTGGCAGATAGCACATCGCGGTTGGCTTTGTAATATGGTGTAAATAGTCCGGCTAAATGGAATAGCACGTGGCAAGTGTTGTCAATCATCATAGGTCGACCTGTTGCCTGTTGTATCTCCCTAATGATATCGGGATGCGTGGCTATGTATTTGTCGGAACACCATATGAAAAATGGCACATTGTACTGATAGCGTAAGGATTGATGAAGGTCAGGACCTAACTTGAAATCGTCACGACCAGAACGCGGTCGATAATCATAGACTTCTTCTCCGTGGTCAGATAAATAAACTAGTACGGTGCTTTGATTGGTATATAGCTGCGTCATCAGATGGATAACATGGTCATTGTAGTTGGTAGCATTATCGTAGTCGGCTATTTCCTGTCGCATCTTGTCTGTTAGCCATTCTTCATGACGGAAAGATGTACTATCGATGTTAAATTTGCTAAAAACATCATCATGTGGATAGCGGTATTCATAGCTCACATGTTGTCCAATGAGGTGGAAGACTATCAATTTACGATTTGGATTGTCATCTTGCTGTAGATGATGCAATCGGTAATTTTCTATCAGTTGACCATCAAACTCAAAAGTATCATTGTTTATATCGTTATAGCACGCCGACGCCATAACTGGGTGATAGAGGTATGTCTGTAGGGAAAAGTCGAAGAGATGAAACAAATTGTTGTTGTCTGTCATTTTTTGGTTGTCCTGCATACTGACCCAGTAGCCATTCTTCTTGAAAACTGCCGTAAACGGGGGGGGCTGAAGACCAGTGTTCCCCATCTCCCAACGAGTTGCAACTCAATAAATTACGAACGACGCGAGTCGTCTGATTATATGGACTGATAACATCGGTAAAGGCAAAGAGACGCCCAGCCCTTTGTTCTTCACAAAGGAAAGGTGTTGTAGCTAACGGATAGCCGTAAAGCGGCGTATGTTCTTTAATATATGATTCGCCAATAACTAAGATGACATTTACAGAATCTGTTAAATTGGATTGTGGCCAAGCTTTTAGATGTGCTACCTGTTCATTTGCAAGTTTCATCTCCTTACTTGCCAGATGTCCGTCGTAGATTGCAACAATCAGCTTTGTGACGACGTCGTCAGGGTTACGCATATGGCTACGCCACTCATCTACATCATTCATTTCCTGACTGCTGAAGAGTTTGAAATAACAGCCACTGAAGCAGATTCCACCAAGAAGCAGTATAGCAGCAACGGCGCGTAGCGTGATAAGCATTTTTCTTTTATCAGCCAGCATTTGACTTATGCGCTTTTGTCTGTTCTCTAACAAGATGTTGATTGCCGCCACCATCACAATAACAACTATCATTAACCAGAAGTTAGGCTTGTCCGGTAGCGTCTGAAAAAATTCGGCACTTTCCCTGCCGTTTGTCTCGGACAATATGATAAGTATAGTGGGAGAGAGGTGCATACCAAACAACATACTCAACACTAATTCGGTTAGAAAGAGTATATAGATAATAGCATAACCTACCCACTTGAAAATAGGCCAGCGTAGCACCATCATGATGCCGGCCGAGACATAGGCATGTAGGAAGATGAGCATCCAGCGAGGTATTGGATTTTTTGTCACCGACTGCCATCCTATCAACACGATATAGGTTATGATATAGGGCCATAGACGTTCGATAGGAACAATCCAATTGCCATAAAATAGTTTTCGTAAGAAACTAACGATTCCCATTATAAGAATTAATAAAATAACCCGGACGACCCTTTACTTCATTGAAAACCCGACCTAGATATTCACCAATGATGCCTAAGCTGAGTAGTTGTACACCACCAAGAAACAACATGGTCACCATGATGGTGGGATAGCCCTGAACAGGTTCACCATAAAGATTGGTTACTATGATAATATAAATTAAGTAGATAAAAGCAATGGTAGAGACTATTAGTCCTAAAAAAGAAGCCAGTCGTAGAGGTGCAGTTGTATACGACATAATTCCGTTGAGTGCCAGATTAACTAATGACATCATGCTCCATTTTGATACGCCCTCCTTACGTTCCTGTTGCTGGTAATAAATACCTTTTTTATGGAAACCTATCCATGAATACATACCTTTTGTATTGCGCTCTTTTTCACGCATCAACTTGAGAGCCTCTATGCAGGTGCGGTCAAGCAGGCGGAAATCCCCGGTATCTTTCTGGATAGGAACGCGTGTCATGGATTGTAGCAACTTATAATACCATTGCGATGTCTTGCGCTTCATCCACGACTCACGGCTGCCTTGTCGTTGTGCATAGACATCATCGAAACCCTCCTCCCAATATTTTAGCATCTCAGGGATGACATTGACTGGATGTTGCATATCAGCATCCATAATTATGAGAGCATCGCCCGTGGCATAGTCGAAGCCTGCCATCATCGCAATCTCCTTGCCGTAGTTGCGCGACAAGTCTACATAGTTGTAGTGCGCATCATGTTCACGCAGCTGCTGCATGAGCTGAAGTGTATGATCGGTACTGCCATCATTTACCAACAGGAATTCCCATTCATACATGGGATTGTCTGCCATTACACGGCTCATGCACTGCTCAATAAGGGGAAAAGAACTTTCCTCATTATAGGCAGGAAGAAGTATAGTAATTTTCTTTTTCATTGTCTGTTCACAAATTCGTTATAGGTAATAAACTCATGCCCACCGCCCTTCAGCATCTTGATAAGACGGTCCAGACGGTCGCACATCTGCTGCCCGCTGTGATTACGGATAATAAAAGGCATACGCAGCTCTGGATATTCCTTCAGTTCATAGAACTCCCAGGGATGGAAATAGGTGACAAAATAGCCGTCGTGATTCAGTGTGCGACGTACCATCCAATGATATATGCTTTCAGGCAGATTGTGAAGCGAGAGCCAGAACAGTGGGAATCTCAGCCAAGGAGTCACGGAAGCTGGAATCTGCATAACGCCGTCCTTCATAAACCACGTGCGCGGCTCCGTCAAATGCATATAACGTCCTGGGATAAAAGCAGGATTAAGAGATGAATTGTAAATGTATCCAGCTTTCTTGATGGCCTCATCGGAAACTGGGAACATACGCGGCTGCCGATAGCCGTGTACGGTTACACCCGTCACACGTTCCACAATCTCCTTGGAACGCTTTACGTCCGATGCCTGAGGTGTCCAGTGATCCACGCCGTGGCACGCCACTTCATGACCTTCGTTGATGATGCGCTGCATCACTTGTGGAGCATGCTCGGCGAAGTTTCCTGTACAAAAAAAGGTGGCACACACGCCATTCTCCTTCAACACGTCAAGGATGCGATTAGTGCCTATTACAGAGACCTCTATCCCTTCTTTGAGTGTGTCATAATCTACACCATGCTCGCGCGGGACATCAAATTCTTCGGTATCAAAGCTGAGTAATATCATATACAATTATGCTATTTCCATATTGACTAAACATTCAACTTACCTGTCACTGGGTCTTTCAGTTCTTCATAAAGTTCTTTTGTTCGCTTCCATCTATTGTGCGTCCATAGCCAAAGTTCAGGCTGGCGATTGATGGATTGCTCCAGTAATCGGGCATACATCTCCGTCAATTCATAATCTTTGTACTCTTTGGGTTTGTCCGTCATCAACTGGAAGGAAGCCTTATAATACCCTCGCCGCACCCGACATACATCTAGATACACTACCGCCAAATCCATTTTCTTGGCGATGCGCTCTGGTCCGATAAAGAAGGGGGTCTGGGGGTGGTTTAGGAAAGGGGTCCACAATCGAATATCACGCCAATTGGGCGTCTGGTCAGCTATAAATCCCACGACGAATGGCTTCCCCTCCTGTTGTGTGTGCATCAGCACACGAAGGGTTTCCTTCATGGCTACATTCTCCACACCCATACGGCTGCGGATGCGCAGAAAAAGTTTGTTGACGACAGGATTCTCAATTGGATGATAGATTTGATAACGGCCCCACTCCGATGGCTCGCGATGAATATGCAAGGGTATGCTCGAAATCCACTCCCAGTTACAATAATGTCCCAGAACGAGCGCCACAGACCTACCCTCTTCGAGCAACCGCTCAATGAGTTCTGTGTTCTCAAAACGCATGTGACGTTTCATTGAGCGTTTGCTGATGGACGTGAGTTTGACGGTCTCGAACAAATAGTCGCAGAACCAATGGTAGAATTTTGCTTCTATGAGCCGACGTTCGAGCTCGTTTTTCTGAGGAAATGAGAGCTGCAAATTCTTCTGGACAATGCCATGTCGATAGCGCGCCAAGGTATAGACAAAGAAGAATGTGAAATCGGACAGCGCATACAACAGCCACATCGGGATGAGCGACAAAACGAAGAATACAGCGTATAGGAGGTTCAACCTCCACTGCTGCCAACGAGTGAGGACACGTTGTTCGTAAAAAGGTTTATATGGAGCCATATTTTTATGGAATGACGAGTTGGTTATTATTCATGCGGAGCATGTATTGTTGGATGATGCTCTGGAGCTGCTCGGTCATGGGCTGCTGCAGGGAGTCGCTGTCGATGAGATTATCGCGGAGCAGCGAGTCAGTTTCATAAGCATAGACGGCGCGGGGGCTCTGCCCGTCGAACTGCAGGAAACGGCCATAGCGGACATACTGATAAATGCCATTGTTGTAGTTCACCGCCCATGTGCTGTCGGCCGGCGTTGCGAGGAGGTCACAACCGAAAGCAACAGCTGGACGGTCGTAGCCCAGCCATCCGAGCACTGTCGGCATAATATCTATCTGCTGCGCTACGCCAGGCTGGCAGCCGCAAGGCATCTCTCCCGTGGGGTCGAAGATGAGTAGTGGCACGCGATAGAGTCCCAAGTCTGTTTGGTAGTAGGGTTCTGCGCTCTGGTTCGTGTGGTCAGCTGTCAACACAAAGATGGTATTGTTGTACCACGGCTGTCGGCAGGCAGCTTCGAAGAAGCGTTGCAGGGCATGGTCCGTATAGCGAATGCATTTATGAATAGGCAATGCTCCTTCCGGGAATGTGCCACGATAAGCCTCGGGAATCTCATAGGGGTGATGGCTGGTAGCCGTGAAGACGCTAGCCAGGAAAGGCTCCTGTTGCTCGCCCAGACGCGTAGCCATATACTGCAGGAAAGGTTCGTCCCAGATGGCCCACATCCCGTCGAAATCAGCCTCGCCGCCGAAACGAGTATCGGCCTCGTATTCCGTACGCCCCTCATAATCGTCAAATCCTGTGGCGCGGGCAAAAGCCTGAAAGCCCATAGAACCGTTCTCGGCGCCATGGAAGAAGGTCGAGTGGTAACCCCACGATTTCAGTTCGCGTGCCAAACCGCCCACGGTGTTCATCGAGGCGGGCGTGAGGAAGAAAGGCTCCACAAACATCGGAATCGAACTGAGAATGCTAGGCATGGCATCGATGCTCTTGCGGCCGTTGCAGAAAGTATGCTGCCAGCGGATCGACTGCTGTCTGAGCGAGTCTACGAAAGGTGCATAGCCTGCGTCGATATACTCTTGTCCAAAGCTCTCCACAATCAGCACGACTACGTTTTTCTTTCTCACCACCGCCGAGTCTCTAGGCACATACAGTGGCGTGTAGAGGTCTGTCATGTGAGCCTCATCCTGGAAATAATCGGGCACTACGAAGGGTTTCTTGCCCCATGTGCGGATGAGCGAGAAAGGCGTGTTCAATACAAAAGCGGCATCTGCCGGACGACTGACATACTGGTTCGCATTAGAGATGGTGATGGGCCGCACGGCATGACTGAAGCCGCCCCGCATTCCTCCTATGCACAAAGGAATGAAGGCCACCAGACACAACACCTGCACCACATAATACAGCACTACCCTCCCCCGCGCTCGGGAATCGCGTGTGGTTTTGCCTCCGCGCTGATAGGCTTTCCATAGAAGCCAGATGATGGCCACAGCCGCCAACACCAGATACCAATGATGCAGCAACTCCACACCGAAGATGCTCATCAGGTTTCCTTCGCTGCTGAACTCGCTGAAGACAGAAGCCGTGGTGCGCCGACCCGTATAGGGGAAATAAACGGCGTCTGCCAGATTGATGATGACCGCCAGGCTGTTCACCACAACGAACACCCACTTTGCCGCACGCTGCCAGCCCGCACGTTCCTTCCCATGCAGCGGCAATAGCATCATCAAGGCATAAAGGGCATTGGTATAGAGGATAGCCGATGTGTCGAACATCCATGCTCCCTGCACGATATCGGCCGCACTATTCTCCTCCCACAAGCCGCTCAGCACCTTGGCGTTCTCTGCCCAATAGGCCAAACGACACAGCCAATAGGCCACATAGGCCAGCAATATATTCCACACGAAAGCCAGCGGCGTCCTCAGGGAAGCCGGAGCGTAGCGTTGTATGAATCCTTGTCGATGCATAGTCATTCTGCTGTGCGTACAGGTTGGTTGTCCAGCACGGTGAGGCGGTTCTGATTCATGCGGGTCATATACTGCTGAATGAAAGCCTTCGCCGTGCGCTCCATCTGTTCGCGTCGGGGACGGGCATTCTCATCGGTCACCAGATTAGCCTGAAAATAGGGGTCGAGAGCATAATGATAGAGGGCCGTCGAGCGCTCGCCGTCGAACTGCAGGAGCCAGTCCGGTTCTGTGAGTTGGTAGAGGTCATGGATATAGGCGATGCTTCCCAGCCTGGGTGCCTGCTCGTCCAGCAGGTCGTTGCCGAAGGCGAAGTAGCGTCCCTGATAACCTACATGGTGCAGAATCGTGGGCATCAGGTCTATCTGCTGGATGATGCCGGGTCTGTGTCCACGCCACGTGGAATCCGTGGGATGATAGAAGAACACAGGAACTTTGAACATCCCCAGATCGTTCATCGACAACGGCAGATTCTGCACGTGGGTGTGGTCGCCGGTGATGGCAAAGAGGGTGTGAGGATACCAGGGCTGTGTCCGTGCATATTCAAAGAAACGGCGCAGCGAGTGGTCGGTATAGCGAATGGTTCTGTGAATGGGCAGCGGTCCTTCGGGGAAGGTGTCACAATAGGCTTCGGGGATGCGGAACGGATGGTGCGAAGTCAGCGTGAACACGCCCGCACAGAATGGCTCGTGCATCTCTCCCAGCTGACGCCCGAAGAACTGCAGGAACGGCTCGTCCCAGATGCCCCAGTGATGGTCCCAGTCGTCATCGTTGTTGTACTCCGTGCGGCCATAGTATTTCTCCATACCACAGGACTTCACGAAGCCGTCGATGCTCAGCGACCCGTTGTCCGCGCCATGGAAGTAAGCGGTTTCATAGCCCAGCGTCTGCAGGTAGTTACCCATGCCCTCCACGCGGTTCATCGTGGCCTGAGAGCTCATGAACGGCTCTATCATCATCGGGATGGACGCGAATGTCGAGACCTGCGCATCGATGCTCTTCAGGCCATTAGCCAAAGAGAGGTCGTAGGTCAGTCCCTCCGCCATCAGGGAATCCAGGAAAGGCATGAACCCCTCGTCGGGGCGCTCGGGCGTAAGGAACTTTGAATATTCGCTGCCGAAGCTCTCCAGCACCAGTATGACAATATTGTCGGGAGTGTCCTTGCGTGCCACGCTCATCTCCCGTTCGGGCGTAAAGATACGCTCCAGCTCCGCTTCCTCGAAATAGCGTAAATCGGGATATGACTTCTTGCCTATCGTCCGGGTGATGGAAAACGGCGTATTCACCACCAGCGCTGCGTTGGCCGGTTGCTTGACAAACTCTTTGGCAATGCCGTTGTGGATAGGGCGCAGCTCAAGGTCGAAGCTGCCGCGGATGCCAAAGAAGACCGCCACCCCTGCCAGAATAAGCATCGCCGACGTCTTCGTGTAATAGCGGCTTCGGGGCACCGTGCTGATACGGGGCGTGCGGTAGCCCCACCACAGCGCAGCCAACAGAGCCACAGCAGCCACTGTCAGATACCAGTGGTTCACCAGCTCTATGCCGAAGATATCTGTGAGATTGTCATTCGCGAACTCTGTGAACACAGAAGCCGTCGTGCGCCGCTTCACAAACGGGAAATACACGGCATCGGCCAGATTGGCAATGAGCGCCAACCAGTTCACGACCACAAACACTACTTTCGCTGCCTGTTGCCACTTCCGGGTCTCCTTCCAATGCAGGGGAAGCACCACCATCATCAAGTAAAGGGCATTTGTATAGGAGATAGCTGCCAGGTCAAAGACGAAGCCCCCGCGCACAACGCCCCACACTTCGCTGCCGTCCAGCTGGAAGAGCTGTCGGTTCTCCGCCCAGAACGCCAGACGGCACAGCCCATAACCCACCAACAGCAACAACAAGTTGATGAATATCGGCTTCCAGACTTCGTCGTGCCCGCCGGTTTGCGGTTTCTTTTCTTTCGTCTTTCGCATCTTTCGTTTTGCAAAGGTAAGGATAATTTCCGAACCTACTGCGCAAAAGTCTTGTGTTTTTTTGGTCAGAAGCAAAGAAATGCCTACTTTTGCGCCAAGAAAACATTTAAAGCACAAAAATATGATGAGTAGAAAAGGTTTTATTTTCATTTTGTTTCTTAGCCTGTCCATGAGTGTAGCCATTGCCCAAGAGAAAAGCGAGGCTAAACAGCGTACAGATGCCATCCGCTCCTTCCAGAACTATGCCTCCAAGGGAGAGACCGCACAGGCTGTCGAAAGTGGTGTCAAGGCAGCACAGCTCTACTATGCCGAGAACTCCTATCAGGAAGCCTTCGATCTCCTCCGCGACGTCGATGCCGCCATCTCCGCCAACCGCCAGCAGGATGCTAAGACCATCAGCGCACAACGCTACAAGGTCGTGCGCGAGCGCATGGCGATGTATATGAAGATGCGTCGCAGCGACCGTGCCAAGGAACAACTTGAGAACATGGAGCGCCACGCGAACGCCTCTGCCAATGAGGAAGTCAAGAACGACCTCCTCTACAACCAGGCCATCTACTACTACACCTTCGGTCAGAATGCCAAGGGCGACGCCGTCTTCAAGCAGATGGCTGCCAAACTCACCTCACAGAAGGAATACGGCAAGGTCGAAGATGTCTATCTCACGCTCATCGCCAACGGCCGCCGCTCCGGCAGCGCCAGCCTCGTAGCACAGGCCTACACAGGCTACATCGCCTGGAAAGACTCCGTCAGCGCCCTCAAGGCTGCTGCCGAGCGCGACTCCCTCAAGCAGCAGATAGCCGCAGGCGAGGCTTCCATTGCCGAGAAGGACAGCGCCCTCTCCTCGCGTCAGGGAGTCATCATCGCCCTCTGCACGCTGGCCGTCGTCCTTGCCGCCGCACTTGTCATCGTTGTCCTGCTGCTCATGCGTTTCATCTACCTCACCCGCAAGCAGAAGAAGACCATCCGCCGCGCCAACGAGAACAACGCCCTCAAGGCTAAGTTCATCAGCAATATCTCCGCACAACTCAGCCCCACCCTCCAGCGCCTCAACAGCCAGCAGCCTGAGGTGCGGGCCCTGCAGGATTTCGCAGCACATATCCAGATGCTGTCGCAGCTCGAAGCCGACATCGACCAGCCCGTGGAACTCGAGGACACTCCGCTGCAGCCCTTCTGCAAAGAGCTGATGAGCAAGATCAACGGCCAAGTGAAGGAAAATGTCGTGCTCACCGTCAACGCTCCCAACATGAGCGCAATGATGAACAAGGAATATACCTCGCATATCCTCCTCCATCTGCTGACCAACGCCGCCATCTACACCCCCGAGGGTGGACATATCTGGCTCGACTTCAAGAAGCGCGGTGCCCACAAACAGCAGTTCCTGGTCACCAACACTGGCAGCGTTATTCCCGAGGAGCAGCGCGAGAATATTTTCAAGCCCTTCCTCGAGGTCAAGGACCTCACCACCGGCGACGGCCTCGGCCTGCCCATCTGCCGTCAGATGGCTGTCCGCATGAACGGCGACCTCGAGATAGATCCCGAATTCACCAAAGGCACCCGCTTCGTCCTCAACCTGAGCGTATAAGCCGCACATTCATTTTTTCCGGAAAATGACTTCCATCCATGAAACGCGAAGTCTATGAAAGCCGAAAAGCCTTTGCTGGCGAGAAGGTTCCTTCCATGCAGCGCCGCTGTGTAGATCACGACTACACAGAACGGATGATGTATATGATCACGATGACCACCGAAGGGCGCCGCCCGCTCTTCGGGAAGGTCGTAGGCTGCTGCGATGCCGCTCCCGACACCCCCGATGCCCCGCATATAGAACTGACGGCACTCGGACAACGAGTGGCTGATGAATGGTGGGGAATCTCCAACTACTACCCCCAAGTGGAAATAATTGCCCTGCAGATGATGCCCGACCACCTGCATGGCATCCTCTTCATCAAGGAGAAGATGGAGAAGGACCTAAGCCGCATCATCCGCGGATTCAAGACAGGTTGCAACCGCGCTTACCGCGAGCTGTTCCCCCAAGTTCAGCCTGCTGCCTCTAGCCCTGCCCCTTTGGCTGCTTCCTCTTCTGTCCAGCCTGCTGCCTCTGCCTCTGCTCAATTGGCTGCCCCTTCTCCTGTCCTGTCTGCTGCCTCTGCCCCTTCTTTATTGGCTGTCCCCTCTCCTGTCCAGTCTGCTGCGACTGCCTCTGCTCCATTTGCTGCCCCCTCTCCTGTCCAGTCTGCTGCCCCTGCCCCGTTGGCCGCCTCTTCTCCTGTCCAGTCTGCTGCGACTGAGTCGCTGCCAACAACACCCTCCAAGCATGAAGACCGCACCCACGGCTTCCTCTTCGCTCGCGGCTTCAACGACAAGCTGCTCCTGCGCGATGGTCAGCTGCAACGATGGCTGGATTATCTCGCCGACAATCCTCGCCGCCTCTTGATGAAGCGGGCCCACCCCGACCTGTTGCGCGTCCGCCTCGATGTTGATGTTTGCGGCACCAAGTGCTCCGCCGTCGGCAACCTCGCCCTGCTATCAGCACCGCAGAAGTTGCGCGTGCGTATCTCCCGTAGCATAGCTCCCTCCCTGCTCGAACAGGAGAAGGCGCGCCTGCTGGCCGCGGCCCGTGCGGGCGCTGTCCTCGTCACCCCAGCCATCAGCCCCGGCGAGAAAGCTGTTGCCCGCGCCGCCTTCGACGAAGGGCTGCCCCTCATCGTCCTCTTGGACAATGGTCTCGACCCCATGGACAAGCCCAGCGGCGAGCGTTTCCGCGCCTGTTCGGAAGGTCGCCTCCTGCTCCTCTCACCCTTCCCCCATCACAACGAACGCATCCCCATCACTCGCGCCATCTGCGAAGCCCTCAACGGCCTCGCATGGGAGATTAGTGGAGGGAAATAACAACCACACAAGAAATAGAAAGCTCCTGAGATTCTTTTGCGTCTTCAGCACAAAAGATATGCATCTTATGGGTTGTTCCACCGATGGAACACGCCTGCGCTCCTATGGACGAAAGGGCTTCGCCCCCAGGACCATTGGCTGATCGTCCTAGGAGCGTTGCCTCATCGTCCTAGGAGTGTTGACCGATTGTCATAGGACTGTTGGCCGATTATCTTAAGAGTGTAGCTCATCCCCCGGAAAGAGAAAGACAAGAGAGAAAAATAAATAAATTTTAACAAATTTCATGCGCACACCGCATCATATGAAGTGACTGAAGTGTCCCCCAAAATGCGGTGTGCGCATGAAATTTGTTAAAAAATATTTTTATTTGAGTGCTTCGAGGTAGAAGCTGACGGGGCGGAAACCGTCGTTGCAGCTGATCATGGCGCTCATGGGGTTCCGCATCCAGCCGTCGAAAAAATTGCCTTCGCCACGGGCAAGCGACTCCACAAAAGGGCGCATCGACTCCCACGCAGAGGGACAAAGTCCGTCGGGCCGCTGCGCGTCAGCAGAGATCCATTGCTGGCCTATACTGACGTCGCAGGTGTGCTCGATAGGGTTCTCGTACTGCGCCATCAGGTCATCATAGACGGTCTGGCGCAGGGCTGTGATACGGACATGATACATAGCCTTCTTTTTCTTACAGCTAAATCTACGAATGACACGAATTCCTCATCGTTCTGATAGCCCTTTACTTAGAAAATTCGTGAAATTCGTAAGATTCGTTTTTAAGAAGCTAAACTGTCGAGGATTTTCCAGACGTTGAGGAGACCGCGGGGAACGTGGAAGCAGCCCTTCCACTTGCCGCCTTTGAGGGGCAGCAGCACTTCGCCCTGACGGTTGAGGTAGCCGTACCACTCGGGATAGTCGTCATCGCGGAAGTGAGCCCATGCGTAGTCGTGGATGCGCTGGAACCAGTCGAGACAACGCTGGTCACCCGTGAGCTGGTAGCCCTTGATGAGGGAGATGAGGGTCTCGAAATGTACCCACCAGAGTTTCTGGTCCCATTCGAGCTCGTGGCGCGGATGGCCGAGGCGGTCCATGAAGTAGAAGATGCCTTCGTACTCCTTATCCCAACCATACTCGACTTCTGCGAGGGTGATTTCCACAGCCTGCTTGATAAGCTCGGGACGGCCGAGGCGCTTGCCGAGGTCCATGACGAACCACATAGCCTCGATGGCGTGACCGGGGTTCATCTTGCGGCCGTCAAAGCAATCGACGAGGTTGCCGTCCTTGCCCAGAGCCTCCACGATGAGGCCGAGTTCGGGGCGGTAGAAGACGTCCATGACCTCGTGTAGGCAGTCGTCGATGGCTTTCTGCAGGAAGGCAGGCTCCAGCAGAGGCTCGATCTCGAGGGCCACGTTGCAGAGGATCATCGGCAGGTCGAAGGTCTTCAGGGCGCGGGCACCGGGAGCCGCCTTGCTCCAACGACCCTTAGGATTGTCGGTCTTGGAGAGGACGATGTCGAAGGTGCGCTTGGCGATGTCGGCATATTCAGCTGAACGGGCAGCATCGCCAGCTGTCTTCAGGGCGATGGAAAGCTGTCCGAAGGCGATGACGGCAAAGGTGTAGGAGAAGATGTTGTAGGGCTCCACGAGGGCGTGACCTTCGCGGTCGAGGGCGAAGTACCAGTTGAGGTTGCCGTCGTGGCCGTGCTTCTTCAGGAACTCAGCGCCCTGAATGGCTGCATCGAGCCATTCCTTACGAGGCTCCACGGTGTTGTAGAGCTTGGAGAACATCCACACCTCGCGGCCTTGCATCCACACAAACTTGTCGGTGTCATAGACATTGCCCACGCGGTCGAGACAGGTGAAATAACCGCCAAACTCTGTATCCTGGCTCTTGTTGAGCCAGAAAGGAATCACGCGGTCCAATAGTTCAGAGCGATACTGCTCTGCTAATTTTTTGAAGTCTATCATATAGCTACTTTTAAAGAAGTTCTTTTTTAAGTTTTTACACAAATTCGAGACACGAATTATTCATGAATTCAAGAACTTTTGTAAAATCAAATAATCCACTTGATGGTCTGTTATTCCTTCGGCAATGTTTTCCAGGTCAATCCTTTCTGTTCTTCCTTTTGCGGGAAGATGAAGCTGAGGAGGAGGGCAACGACGACGCTGACGAGCATCGAGACGAAGCCGAAGAGGAGGAAGTTGGCCTGCGTGAAGAAATTCATGTAGAGCACCGTAGCCGTGCCACAGATGAAGCCGATGAGGGCTGCTCTAGAGCCGATGCGCGGGAAGAAGATACCCATCATGAACAGACCGCCGATGGCACCGCTGAGGAGACCAAGGATGGTGTTGAAGTAGTCGAGGAGCGACTGAATATCAACCGTAGCCATCAGCCAGGCGATAGCCATGCCGATCATACCGGCGCAGATACCAGCGATGCGGGCCACACGCACGGTGTCAGTGCCCTGAGTCTGCTTCTTCATCTTACCCCATAGGTCGACCGTGAAGGCTGTGGATATGGAGTTGATGTTCGAAGCGATGGTGGACATCGTAGCCGCAAAGACAGCAGCAATGAGAAGACCTGCGAGGCCTGCGGGCAGCTGACTCATCATGAAGAACGGGAAGATGGCATCGCCCTTGGCCATTGTGATATCCAGCTCGGCGGGATGTGTCTTGAAGAATGTATAGAGACCCGTGCCGATGGTGAAGAAGGCAATGGTTACAACGACGGACATCAAACCGTTAGTGAGGATGCCGCGCGCAGCACTCTTCTCGTCGGAGGTGGTCAGGTAACGCTGGATGACAGTCTGGTCGCTGGTGTAGCTGATGAGGTTGTTCGCCAAGCCGCCGAGGATGACGACCCACCAGGTGGCGTTGACGAAGTCGAACGGGTTCTCAGCATCAAACAGGAAGAGGCGGAACTTATCGTGGTCAGTAGCAATCTGCCAGAAGTCCGAAGCGCCGTTCTCACCTGTGTTGACGATGAGATAGACAGCTGCCAGGATGGCACCGCCCACGAGGATGATGCCCTGTATGACATCGCCCCAGACAACGGCCTCGACACCGCCCATCGTGCAGTAGAGGATAGTGATGAGGGCCATCAGCGCAATACATATATAAATATCTATACCTGTGACAGCAGTCATGGCCAACGACGGCAAGAACAGCACGAGAGCCGTGCGAGCCACCATGAAGACGATGAACAGGATGCTGGCCATCAGGCGCGTAACGCTGTTGAAGCGGCGTTCCAGATACTCATAAGCCGTGGTCACGTTCAGGCGGCGGAAGAAAGGCAGGTAGTACTTGATGACGGGGAACGACACCACGAGGATGCAGATCTGCATCGGGTAGTAAGTCCAGTCGGTGGCATAGGCCTTGGCAGGGATGCTCATGTAAGTAATGGCGCTGAGCATCGTAGCGAAGATGCTGATGCCGGCTGCCCACCACGGAATACGGCCGCCGCCCTTGAAGAAGTCGTCGGAGGACTTGGAGGCGCGCTTCATGAAGTAGTAACCCAAATAGACCATACCCAACAGGTAGAGAATGAGGACGATCCAGTTCAGCCAGCCAAAATGAGCCGTGTAGCCGATATTGACGCGGGTAGCATCAGCCGAGCGCACGCCGGGCTTCTCCTCGCCGCCAATGACAAGGACGCTGAGGGAACCTGAGGGTGAAGCCAACGGCACTAAGCCTGCACCGGCACGGGCGATGAGGGGCGAATCGAAGAGCTCGGCCCACGAGTCGGTGACGGTGTGATAGACGAGGATGCTACTGCGGAATTTATACCATGCAGGTTCCTGCGTCATATAAGCATAAGCCTCGTCGCGGAGGGCGGCAAGCTGGTCGGCCGTAGTCGTCGTGTCAGCAATGAGAGCATTACGCTCCAAGGCTGCCTCAAAGATGTCCTTGTTCACGCCGCCGAAGCAGAGGACGTGCGCTGCACCGGAAGATACAGCGGAGGCGCCAACGAGAGACAGAAGACCCTCTCCCCGCTCCCCCGTAATGGGGAGAGCCTCACTTCGTTCGAGAGCTGGCGCGCAGCTACTCCCCTCCCTCACTGGAGGGGTTTGGGGGTGGGTCTGCATTAAGGATGTGGCAAACCAGTTTCCTTTTCTGGGGTCGAAATAGACACCGTTGGAAACAGCTCTGCGGTAACGGGGATCAAAACCACCAAGGAGGTAGAAGTTGGGGCCTATGGCAGCCTTCTGCACAACAGCCACAGGCTGCACGCGGGCAGGACCGGGCATATCGGGCAGTTCCTCCCAGGCTGCACCTGTTGCGGACTCAAACCAAGAGGCCGGCAATGGCCATTTCAGGCGGAAAGCCTTGTGGTTGGGCGTACCGTTGCTCTGACCACCGGCGACATAGATGAAGCCGTCGCCATAGGCAGCGGCGAAGTTGTCAAGTGCTACGGGCATCGGAGGCAGATTCTGCGATTGGAGCTGTCCGCCCTTGTCGAAAGAGAGCAATACAGCAAAGTCCTCGCTCTTCTGACCATCGGCAGTACCGCCAAGGCAGACAAGACCCTCGGGAGTGGTAATACCAGCACCATAGGCAAGGGCACAGGGCAGCGAGCCGACACGTTCCCAGTCGAAGCTGGTGTCATAGCCATTATTCAGCTTTGCCAGCGATAGTGCATAGATGTCGGTGTAGAAAGCTTTCTGACCACCTTCTGCCGCAGGCGTCTCGGGGAAGTTGCAGCCACCAGCCACCAGGACATCGTCATTGGCTACGCCCGCGAAAGCACCACTCACACCCTGACCGCCAAAAGCAGAAAGAGCAGGAACGGGCAAGAAGGAGGCGTTGTTGAAGCGATGCTGAGAGGCAGGCTCATACCCACCCCCCTGCCCCTCCCGGATCGGGAGAGGAGTAGTA